>JACCDS011478366.1_pt1 | contig 12304 bp, 13 predicted proteins | sample 7446441 | NCBI WGS metagenome assembly JACCDS01 (sample SAMN15323445, study PRJNA562643) | freshwater metagenome | isolation source: river surface water | place: USA:Blue River Watershed | collected 2017-08-17
CTCGCTCTACCGGTTGATAGGCATCGGTATTGATGCCCAGGGCGATGGGGCTGGGTTGGTAATGGGGGTGAGCCAGCTCGCGGCGCAGCAATTCCGGCGCATTGGTTTTGGCGTAGAGCCGGGTTTCAAAATCCAGCCCCGGCGACAAGCCCAAATAGGCGTGAGTCGGGCGTGCAAAGCAGTAAACACAGCCGTGCTCACAGCCGCGATAGGGGTTGAGCGAGACGCTAAACGGCAAATCCGGTGACTGGTTGCGGCTGAGAATAGTTTTGGCCAGCTCTGGTGTGACGCTGGTTGTGAGACGGGGCGTGATGTGGGTGTCGTCTTCAAATGGTGTCCAGCCGTCATCCACCGCGTCAATCCGCTGTGTTTCAAAACGCCCTGGCAGGTTACTCACCGCCCCTCGCCCTTTGATGGCCTGTAGCGGTTTGGCGATCCAGGGTTCGTCGGGTAGATCCTCGGCAGACATAGATGCACCTTATTTTCTGTATGGATATACAGTATTTTGGGCCGATTCCAGGCCGAGCACAAGCACCCTGTGATGCGATAAAGCGCGATTCCCAGACGCCAGTTTGCGTTTAGTGCGCAAACTGGCGCGCGTGGATGACTTTTTTTATCGATGATGGGAGTGTGGTGATATGGCGTATCTTCACCATCGGCGTTTCTAATAACTAACGATAAAGGTATTCGCTATGTATAAATCCCGTGGTGTCATCAGTGCACTCTTAGTGGTTGTCGGCTTGCTGGGCGGCGTCAATCTTGCCAGTGCCAAGCCTTACAAAGCCGCTGAAATCTACTCAAAACAAACCTACAAATACGGCCGCTATGAAATGCGTATGCAGGTTGCCAAGGGCAGCGGCGTACTCTCCACTTTCTTCACCTATAAAAATGGCTCTGAGCAACCGGGCGTTTTTTGGGAGGAGATTGATATAGAAATCTTCGGCAAGAACAACGCCACCCAGTGGCAAAGCAATGTGATTATCGGCACCAATCGCCCGACCACCAAAACCGAAGGTGTACACACCATGCCCTATTCATTGGGCGATGGTTATCACACCTACGTATTGGAATGGACGCCGAGTTATATCGCCTGGTTTGTGGATGGCACCCAGGTGCGTCGCATCAATGGCGGCCAGTTCGTCACCGGCCTGACCAGCCCACAAGACCTGCGCTTTAACCTGTGGGCGGCCAATATCCCCGAGTGGGTTGGCGCCTGGAATGACAGCATTTTGCCGGTGTATCAATTCGTCAATTACATCGACTACAAACCCTGGAATGCTTCAACCAACAGTTTCGGTTCGGGGGGATGGCGCGATGACTTTAACAGCTTTGACAGCAACCGCTGGGGCAAGGCGAATTGGACTTTCGGTGAAAACCGCGCGGATTTTGAGCCAAATAACGTAGTGGTCAAAAACGGCACCCTGGTGTTGGCACTGACTCGCGAAGGTCAAACCGGCTATAACGGTACACCGCCGGTGGACTCGGGTTCAGGCACTGGTTCAGGTTCATCGTCAAGTACAGCGCCTGCCGCCTCCATTACGATCCAAGCTGAAACCTTTAACGAAGTGGGCGGTAATGTGACCGTGGAAAACGGCGTTGTGGGTTATATCGACGCGGGTGAATGGTTCAAATACAACAATGTGAATATCCCGCAAACGGGTACCTACAAGGTGGAATATCGTGTCGCCTCGGCGCTGACCACTGCGCAATTCACCCTGGACCGCAACGGTGTTGGCTTGGGCACCATCAGCGTGCCTAACACCGGTGGCTGGGGCAACTACCAAACAATTTCACACAATATTTACCTGAATGCCGGCAACCAAAGTTTGGCGATTTACGCCAACAGCGGCGGTTTCAATATCGATTGGCTCAGGCTCACCAAGATCTAGGTTTTCTCCCCTCGGGGTTGGCGCGCTGCTGGTTGCCAACCCCTTTTTTTGTCTCGCTGAGGATTATGTATGCGTCGTTTTTTGTATCTGTTGCTCGCCACGACGACAGTGATGGTGGCAAACCTTGCCAGTGCCAAAGCCTACAAAGGTGCCGAAATCTATTCAAATGCGTCTTACTTGTATGGCCGTTATGAAATCCGTATGAAAGCCGCCAAAGGCAGTGCTGTGCTCTCTACATTTTTTACCTACAAAAATGGCTCTGAGGTCGGAAATACCTTTTGGGAAGAGATCGATATTGAGGTCTTTGGGAAAAATAATGCCACCGAGTGGCAAAGCAATATTATTCTGGGCAGTTCACGCCCCACGATTCAAACCGAACAAACCCATGCGGCCGGTGTGTCATTGGCCGATGATTACCACACCTATGTGGTGGAATGGACACCGGATTATGTCGCCTGGTTTTTGGACGGCGTAGAAGTGCGTCGCATCATTGGCACCAGCACAGTGACCAGCTTGACCAATGCGCAAAGCCTGCGTTTTAACCTCTGGGCATCTGACTCGGTTGAGTGGGTAGGCGCTTGGGACGACAGCATTTTGCCGGTTTACCAGTTTATTAATTACATCGACTACAAGGCTTACAACCCTGTGACCAAAGCCTTTGAAGGCGGTTGGCGCGATGACTTTGATCAGTTTGATACCAGCCGCTGGGGCAAAGCGAACTGGTCATTTGATACCAACCGCGTGGATTTTGTCCCGGAAAACGTGGTGGTAAAGGACGGCATTCTGGTGTTGGCCATGACCACTTCCAGTGCAACCGGCTTCAGCGGTACACCGCCTGCCGATTCTGGCAGCAGTGCCAGCTCGGCCAGTAGCAGTTCATTGGTCGCCAGCTCATCCGAGAGCAGTACATCAGTAAGTAGCGCCCCAGTCAGTAGTGCAATGACCAGTAGCTCGGTGCAAAGCAGCGAGGCCGCCAGCTCAGTGGCAGTATCCTCTATCGCTGCGTCCAGCACCGCCTCCGCCCTTGCCAGCTCTACAGCCACGGGTGGCAGTTCGGGTGGTTCTGGCGGTGGGGGTGCTATGTCGGGTTTATGGTTGGTACTACTTGCCGGTGCGGCATTAATCCAGATAAACCGGACGCGGCGCATTCATATTACGCTTTAAGGTCAAGGTCATTTCATCGGCCAACACTTCTTCCTCGCCAGCTTCCAGTGCATCCATCGTGCGGACCACTATGAGGCTGGCGGGGGTTTTTGGCGCATCAATTTTGGCGGTCATATCGGTATCCACATAACCCATGTGCAGCGCCACCACCTGGGTATTCTGACGGCGCAACTCCAGGCGCAGGCTGTTGGTCAGTGCCCAAGCAGCGGACTTACTGGCCGAATAAGGCGAGAACTCAACCGGCGCATACCAGCTCACCAGCGACAACACATTGATAATCGCCCCGCCGCCATGCCCGGCCAGTATCGGTGCGAAGGCTTTGCACAGGCGCAGCGGGCCGTAGAAGTTGGTTTCAAAGTGTTCGATGCAGCTCGCCTCGCTGTTATTGGCGAGAAAACTACCAAAGCGCGCCACACCGGCATTGTTGATCAGGAGTGTGACATCGGGGCATTGCTGCGCGATGCGGGCTACATCCTCGGCGCAGGTCACATCCAGTTTGAGTTTGATGACGCCCTCAAGGGGGATTGATTCCGGGTCTCGCGCCGTGGCGTAGACCTTGCGGGCACCGCGCGCCAGAGCGGCGCGGGCGAATTCCAGGCCAATCCCGCGATTGGCGCCAGTGATGAGTACTACTGCATCGTGTAATTGCATATCTAACTCCCTGAAGTTATTGGTAAGACGGTCGCTGTGCCAGCCGCCTTTATAGTTGGGGGCGGGCCCTGCTTTTTTTCTTGGGTGGATAAAAACTGGCTTCGCCCTCGGGGCGGGTTTTGAAGCGGCGATGCACCCACAGGTACTGATCCGGTGCCTGGCGAATCGCCTCTTCAATGATCTTGTTAATCCGTGTGGCATCCGCCAAATCATCGCCACTGGGGAAATTCTCCAACGCGGGTTGAATCTCCAAACGGTAGCGGCCTTTGGGCTCGCGGAAGCAAAAGAACGGAATCACCGCACAGTGCGACATGCGGGCAATGCGCGCCGTCGCCACCACGGTCGCCGCCTGAACGCCAAAAAAGGGCGCAAAAATACTGTGGTCGCGGCCGTAATCCTGATCCGGTGCGTACCACACAATATGGCCCTGGCGCAGGTTCTTAATCAATTGGCGGGTATCGTTGCGATGAATTGCATTGTCGTTCACACGCGCTCGTGCGCTGGCTATAGCATAGGCCATCAGGGGGTTGGGATCTGCGCGGTACAGCACGTCGGCGACAATGTGATAGGACATCATCAAACCGCTGATATCAATGGTGGTCAGGTGACTGCCGCACAGCAGAATGCCCTTGCCTTCTGCCTGCGCCTGTTGGATATGCTCCAGGCCGCTAATGCTGTAGCGGTTGCGCATCTTATTTTCACTGCCCCACAGTGCCATCGCCGTTTCGCTAATACTCAACCCGCAGGAGATAACCGCACCGCGCACCATTTTTGCCTGTGCCTCAGCATCCAGCTCGGGAAAACAGCGGGCGATATTGATCTCCGCATAGCGTTTACGCGCAGGTGCCAGCACTAATAACAAGCGCCCCAAGACCCCACCGACGGCTTGGTTGGCGCGCACGGGTAACTGGGCGATCAGCCAAAAAAAGCCCAATGCCAGCCAGGTTGGCCAGAAGCGGGGCAGTAAAAAGCGGCGGTGAAATTGCGGTAACTTTGATTTATCCAAGGGGGCTCTCTTTTACAGTCTGGCGCGCTTTTACAGTTTGGCGCGGGGGCAGATTATAACAACCTCAGCCCCCTGCGTCCCCTGCAGGGATTATTCCGGTGCAGGTGGCGGGCTATCTGGCAGCGCGCCCTGTTTGCGAAACTCGGCCGCCGACATGCCGGTGTAGCGCTTAAAAAAGCGATGGAAGGATGACTTACTGTTAAAACCGGACTCCAGCAAAATATCCAGAATAGTCATGCGTGCAAACGCCGGGTCGAGCAGTAATTGTTTGGCGCGATTCACCCGATACTCATTCACAAATTCAAAGAAATTAGTATTGAACTCGCTGTTGATAATACTCGACACCTCGCGGTAATGAATGCCGACGTGCCGCGCAAAATCTTCGATGGTTAAATTCTGCGTTAAATACAATTGCTGGGTTTCCATGGTGTTGCGAATGCGCGCAATCGCTTCTGGCGAAGGCGCGCTGGCAATTTCCGGTTCTTTAGCGATGGGGGTGTCGCGCGTGAGTAACAACTCATGGGCATAACGCAGGTTGTACACAAACAGTGCATTTACCAGCAAGAAGGTGATGTAGTTATCCAAAATGCCAAAGCCGTCAGCCACCACCCAGCTCACACTCTGTCCGAGTAGATGCACCACCAGCGACCAAAACCAGTTAAGCGCAAAACCCAGGGTTAACAGCAGCAGCCAGTAAGGGCCCTGCAAGCTCAGGCTGGAATAAAATTGTTTGAGTTGTTGTTTGTAGCGATAAATTTGCACCACTGCCGCTGCGCTATAAATCACCGGCAAATATTTCAGGTAGTGCCACAAATAATTGGTGATCAGCCAGGAATATTCTGTATGGCTATTGGGTAAAAACCGCAAGCGATCACTATCCAGGCCTCCCAGCATTACCCAGAGTGCGACCAGCGCAAAATGTAAAAAATGCCAGCTATGTTTCGGGCGCAGGCTAAAGTTTTCCCGTGTAATCGCCACCACATACAAATACAAAAAAATACTTTTCCCTGCCACTGATAAGGCCAACCCCAACGTCAGTGCCATTTTGGCCATTTCATTGTGCGAGTTGATGTAATCATTCCACAGCAACAAATTGCACAGCGCACTGGCCCCCACGCACACAAAGAATCCTGTTAATAACGGTGATGCTAACGCCTTTTGTTTGGATAGCAGCCACTGGAAAATACCCAACAACCCACAAACGGCGAGGGTGAGCACCAGGATTAAATCGTGAATATTAAAAATGGGGGTTTTCATCAGGTAATAAGCATCTTTTTAGAGAGATAGGAGAGATTTTAGCAGAGCATCAACATCATCCTGTATCGCCGCGCGACTTTTCCGTTATTCACCGCGCCAGCCCATCACAATAATCGCCATACCCAGCAGTGCCACACTGGCGCCTGCCCAATCGTAAACCGAGAGTTTTATTCCATCCACATAGCGCAACCATACCAGCGCAGTTGCCACATAAACGCCACCATAAGCTGCATATACGCGGCCGCTGGCGGCCGGGTGCAAGGTGAGTAGCCACACAAACAGCGCGAGGCTCGCCGCGGCGGGAATTAACAATAAAATTGACCCGCCTTTGCGCAGCCACAGGTAAGGTAAAAAACAACCGATAATTTCGGCCAGTGCAGTGGCAATAAACAATAGTGACGTTTTGACCATAAGTGCCCTATAGCATTCGTGTAGCGGTGGGGCTGCATAAACATCTCGCATCATCCTGCGGTGAGCAGCCGAACACTCCTCAGGTAATTTCCAATGCCATTTTATCGCACGCCATTATAGGTTGGATTGCACTGCTACTTGTATAAATATACGGATTTTCATATATTCGACTTTTCATATATATCCCGATCAGTTAAAAACATCACCCATGGCCAATTTTACTCCCGATTCATTCTGTAAAACCCTCGCCGACCCTACGCGCGCGCGCATTGCACTGCTAGTCACACGCGAGAAAGAGTTATGCGTGTGCGAACTCACCTGCGCGCTCGATGAAATCCAACCCAAAATTTCCCGCCACTTGGCACTGCTGCGCGAATCCGGCTTGCTCGCAGATCGCCGCCAGGGGCAATGGGTGTATTACCGCTTGCATCCCGAATTACCCACATGGGTTACCAAAATCTTGAAGGCCATGCTCGATGCCAACCAGGAGTGGTTACACGAAAATCACCAGCGCTTGTGTGCAATGGAAGACCGGCCGAATCCTTGTTGTTAACTATTTATTTTTGTGAGAAAGACAGTGAAAAAAATCAAAGTTGGTATCAATGGTTTTGGCCGCATCGGGCGCCTGGCATTGCGCGCGAGCTGGCAGTGGCCGGAATTTGAATTTGTGCAGATTAATGATCCAGCCGGAGATGCCGCCACCTTTGCGCACTTACTGAAATTCGATTCAGTACAGGGCCAATGGTCGCCAGATACCAGTGCGGATGACAATGCCATTTATATCGACGGTAAACTTATTGCGTTTAGTCGCAACAAAACAATTGCGGAAACCGATTGGAGCGGTTGCGATCTGGTGATTGAAGCCAGCGGAAAAATGCGCGAGGTAAAATTGCTGCAAGCCTATTTGGATCAGGGGGTAAAACGTGTCGTGGTGAGCGCGCCGGTAAAAGAAGCGGGCGTACTAAATGTGGTGATGGGTGTTAATCAGCATTTATTTGATCCAGCAATACATCGCATAGTCACGGCGGCCTCTTGCACGACTAACTGTTTGGCACCGGTGGTGAAAGTGATCCATGAAAAGTTGGGGATCAAGCACGGTGCTATTACCACCATTCACGATTTAACCAATACCCAATCCATACTCGATCAGCCGCACAAAGATTTGCGTCGCGCGCGCGCCTCCCATTCCAATTTAATTCCCACCAGCACCGGTTCGGCGACTGCGATTGCGGAAATTTTTCCCGAATTGCGGGGCAAACTCAATGGCCATGCGGTACGCGTTCCGCTGGCGACAGGTTCGCTAACCGATTGTGTATTTGAAGTTGAGCGCACCACCACAGTTGATGAAGTGAATGCACTGCTAAAAACCGCGAGTGAAACTTATCTGAAAGATATTCTGGGCTACGAAACTCGCCCTTTGGTTTCCAGCGATTTTTGTGGCAATCCGCTGTCATCGATTGTCGATGCGCTTTCCACTATGGTGGTCAACGGCACTCTGGTAAAAATTTACGCTTGGTATGACAACGAGTGGGGCTATGCAAATCGCACGGTGGAGTTGGCAAAGTTGGTTGGTCTGGATAAATAACGTTATTGTTTGCGATGAGGTCGCGTGTTGGGCATCGCTGCGCTCAGCACCAACCTACGGAGCACATTGTGAGCTAGCATGAATCAATCATCGGCAATAAAACAATACGCCATCGTCACCGGCAATTATTGGGCATTTACGCTCACTGACGGCGCCTTGCGTATGTTAGTGGTACTGCACTTTCATCAACTCGGTTACAGCCCGTTGCAAATTGCGGCACTGTTTTTGTTCTATGAGATTTTCGGGATAGTCACTAATTTATTCGGTGGTTATCTGGGGGCGCGGGTTGGTTTGAATCGCACAATGAATATCGGATTGGCGTTGCAAGTCATTGCGCTTGCACTGCTCGCCGTACCCACTCACTGGCTCAGTGTACCGCTGGTGATGGGCGCGCAAGCGTTATCCGGTATCGCCAAAGACCTAAATAAAATGAGCGCCAAAAGTGCGATTAAATTATTGGTACCGGGTGATCAACAGGGAAGGTTATTTAAATGGATTGCGTTGCTCACCGGATCTAAAAATGCACTTAAAGGTGTAGGTTTTTTTCTCGGCGGCGCACTGCTTGCGCTATTGAGCTTTAAAGGCGCAGTATTGGTGATGGCAGCGGCGCTTGCCTTGGTATGGATTGCCAGTGTGATCTTACTCAAACAGGATTTAGGCAAAGCTAAAAATAAACCCAAATTTAATGAGCTTTTTTCCAAAAGCCGTGCGATTAACAGTTTGTCTGCCGCGCGCTTATTTTTATTCGGCGCACGCGATATTTGGTTTGTGGTCGCCCTGCCAGTGTTTTTAAGCAGTCAATTACAATGGAGTTTTTGGCAAACCGGCGGCTTCCTGGCCAGTTGGGTTGTTGGCTATGGCATAGTGCAATCCATAGCGCCATTTTTGTTGCGCATTAAAACCACTGCTGCACCTACCGGCAGCTCCGCATTAATCTGGGCGATGGTATTGGCTCTAGTGACGGCGGGTTTAGCGATAGCTTTATCGAGCCACTTGCCCACAACAACCGTATTAATCAGTGGCTTGATTTTATTCGGCATTGTGTTTGCGATTAATTCATCGCTACATTCCTATTTGATCGTCAGTTATGCCAAAGACGATGGCGTCTCGCTGGATGTCGGTTTTTATTATATGGCGAATGCCATGGGGCGATTGATAGGTACCATCTTATCTGGCTACTTGTATCAACAGGGCGGCTTGTCGCTGTGTTTGTGGGGCAGTGCGATTTTTCTGCTAGTGGTAGTAGTAATCTCGACTGCTCTACCCAAAGCAATCGTATCGACAGCCACTTAAATAAATTACGGGCGTTTAACTATGCTGATCTCGCTGGTCATTAACTTTGTTGTAGTGGCTGTGTGCGTATTGCTTCATTTTGAAGCAATCAACATTCTCACCAATACCTTATTTAAACCCAAAGCCACTCCACGTATTCGTATTTTATTGAGCTTCTTTGCCTGTTTCTTGGCGCATCTGCTGGAGGTGTTGATTTTCGCTCTTGCTTATTATGTTTACATGCAAGTGGGTGGATTCGGCCAGCTGGTTGGTGGCGATCTGGATGGTCACGGCCTATTTGGTACGCCCAGTACCAGCTTGATCGACTGCATTTATTTTTCACTCACCTGCTATACCTCGCTGGGGTTTGGCGATTTGGCACCAACCGGCTGGCTGCGCTTTCTCGCCGGGATTGAGGCACTTATCGGATTGTTGTTAATTGCCTGGACCGCGTCGTTTATGTATTTGGAAATGCAGAAACATTGGAAAGTAAAATAATAGAGGGCGGTAAAATAAAATGAAGAATAAAAAATCCTGCAGTACAGATTGCAATTCTGCTGCCGATTTATTAAATCGTACCTGTTTTTGCAAAACCCTGAAGCGCGAGGAATTATTGGCGAGTTTGCAGGCGCAGTCATTGCCTGCCGAAGTATTACAGCACTTCGAGCAATTATTTTCCCATACCGCAGTATTTATATCCCCTGTGCAATGGCGGCAACTACAGTTGCTGGTGCAAACTGTAATGCGTGTTACGGCCTTGCCTGCTTATCAACAGGCGGTATTGAGCAGGGCGCCAGCCATCGCTCACAAAGCATCACCCGTTTCCGGTGTGTTTATGGGGTTTGATTTTCATTTGAATGAAGACGGGCCGCATATTATCGAAATCAATACCAACGCCGGTGGTGCTTTTTTAAATGCGATATTGCTCAGCGCACAAACCGCTTGTTGCAATGCAGCGGGTGATTTTCCGCAGTTGCTGCAACCGCAAGTGGAAGCAGAATTTGTGGCCATGTTTAGACGCGAATGGCAATTGGCACGCGGCGATCAAATACTGCGTTGCATCGCATTGGTGGATGAAAACCCCAGCGCCCAATTTCTCTATCCGGAGTTTTTATTAGCGCAGAGTGTGTTTGAGCGGGCGGGTATTAAAACCTTGATTGTCGATCCACGAGAACTTGATGTTGTTGATGGAAAGTTATGCTATCAACAGCAAGTAATTGATCTGGTTTATAACCGCCTCACGGATTTTTCCCTTACTCAACCCGGTAATTCCGTATTGCGCTACGCCTATGAAAATAATCTCATAGTGCTGACACCCAACCCTTATCATCATGCACTCTATGCTGACAAACGCAATTTAGTCTTGCTCAGTGATGAAACAAAACTTAACGAATTGGGCGTAAGTAATGAGGATATAAACACCTTACTTGTCGGTATTCCCCGCACCCAATTAATCAGTGCCGATAATGCCGAACACTTGTGGCAAGAGCGAAAACAGCTATTTTTTAAGCCTGCTGCTGGTTATGGCAGCAAAGCCACTTATCGTGGTGACAAAATTACCAAACGAGTATGGGATGAAATCCTGCAAGGTGATTATGTTGCCCAGCGCCAAATCCCACCGAGCGAACGCGGAATATTAGTGGATGAGCAGGAGGTTGCGCTAAAGATGGATGTTCGTGCTTATGTATACAACAGCGAAATTCAATTATTAGCGGCGCGTTTGTATCAAGGCCAGACTACCAATTTTCGCACACAGGGAGGAGGATTTGCGCCGGTCTTTGTGGCGGAGTGAGATAAGGTTTGCGGTAAAAAGGCGCACTCGGTATGGAGTGCGCAAAATGGCTGTACTCACTTAAAACCCTGAATCGATTAGCTGCCCAATATTGATTTGCTGGCACGCTTATCTTTTTTATCGCGTCGTTTATCTTTGAGTGATTTTTGCGGTTCTTTTTTTGCTTTTTCTTTAGACATAACTTGTGCTCCTGATAAACAAGACTTCTGCTAATAGTGCCGCCAGTGTATTTGCAGAATGTGCGTTGAGTATTTATTTCGCTATAGCCTCAGCTACAGTGAGCGGCAACGTTTAACATGCATAAGCCTGTACTCCTCTATTGCGTGATCATCAGTGTGAACATTAGTCTTCAATGCGAATGATCCGGAATATCGTTGTCCGGCAGAAAATTTTTATGTCTATGACATCTCCGGCCATGCGACCAATCAGTTGTCGCCCTAGCGGTGAGAAACAGGAAATAAAGCCATTTTCGGGGTTGCTGTCGCGCGGGTTGGTTAATACCAGCGTGATAATTTCTTTTTCCTGGGCATCAAATAAGGTCACTTTATTGCCGATAGTAATACGGCGAGGAAGGATGCCCTTGTTTGCAGCGCCCTGCTCCAGGGTGTCAAATAAGGTTGATAACTCCATGGGGTTCAGGCTCATGCTCCAGGGGAGTTGCAAATAATGCTGACGTGCACAATCGGTCAGCTGTTTTTTCAAACGATTGAAGTATTGAGTGGACAATTTATTTCTCCAGCACAATGAAATAGCGACTTAAAACACCGCGCCGTGTTTTAAGTGAATAGCGCAAAATTGGGATATAAATAGGAAAAACAGGCGAGCGAGCTAATCGCTCGATTAACGGGGAAAGGCGAGAGAAACTCTTTTAAGAATGAAACGCAGCAAAGAAAACATAATGGTGTTTTTTAACAAGTGATCAGCGATGAAAATCCATCATAGCCACAATAAAAATTAAGTCAACACGGCAAAATTTTCAAACAGCGGTTATGCCGTTTTTCTTTTTTTAAACCACATGACTTTTATGCCTTCCAGTAATAGCAAACTTACTAGCGCAAGTGACACACAAATCATAACCTCATTGAGATGAAAACTGCCAAAACTGAATAATTGTTGCGCCGGTGGCCAGCTGACGGCGATGGCGAGGGTGATGCTGACCGCGCTGAGCAGAATCCACAGCGAGCGATTGGGGCGTAAAAAAGCGCTGGCGAGCGAGGCGCGGAAAGAGCGGTTAATTAAGATCAGCCCCATGTTGAACAGCACCAGTGCGCCGAATA
>JACCDS011725014.1_pt1 | contig 12304 bp, 13 predicted proteins | sample 7446441 | NCBI WGS metagenome assembly JACCDS01 (sample SAMN15323445, study PRJNA562643) | freshwater metagenome | isolation source: river surface water | place: USA:Blue River Watershed | collected 2017-08-17
ATGACATGGCGAACGATCTCGCTGCGGGCGATTTCGCCCACTTGTACCTGCTGCCACTGGGCCAGAAGTTCACGAGCCTGATTCTCGCTGCCCTCATCCAGCGCTTCGCGGATGGCGGTGAAGTGGTGGCTGAATTGCCGAAACCCCAGCGTGACGTAGAGCAGCGCCACATTCCACAGCACCGCCATGAACCAGCCCACGCCCCATGCGGCCAGGGCATGAAGCACAAGCGCCAGGGCGGCAGGCATGACCACGGCCATGCCCCAGGTGGCCCAGGCGATGTGGCGCACACCCGCATCGAGTGTGCGTGCCACCCAATCGGTCCATTGCTCTATCAGCAGATAGACGGGATTTCTGGGGCCGAGCGGACGGGCCTGTTCCAGCACCAGTGCCAGCAAAATTGCAAAAAAGCTCATGGGCTCTCCCATCCTGCCTCGTTGGCGAGCAGGAAACGGTACAGGTTGCGCAGCATGCCCGCCGTAGCGCCCCAGATGAAACGCTCCACGGTGCCCGAACCCTCTGCCAATGGCTCGTGGTAGGGCATGGAAAACCATTGTCGCTGACGTCCCTGCCAGTCAAAGGCGTGACGGCGGTGGTTGGCCGGGTTCATCAAAAAGGCCAGTGGCACCTCGAACACCGCGTCCACCTCGCCCGGATTGGGCTGCAGGCTGAACGGCGGCTGCACCAGGGCCACCACCGGGGTGACATGAAAGCCCGTGCCTGTGGTGTACACGGGCAACTGGCCAATGACCTCGACATGCTGCGGCTGCAGGCCCACTTCCTCCTGCGCCTCGCGCAGGGCAGCGGCCTGTACCGATGCGTCTTGCGCATCGACCTTGCCGCCCGGAAAGGCAATCTGTCCGGCGTGCGTGGGCAAGTGGGCCGAGCGCTGCGTCAGGAGCACGACCAGCCCTTCTGAACGCTGCACCAGCGGCACCAGCACGGCTGCGCTGGCCGCAGGGCGATCATTGAATTTGGGCTCCCGCACCACTTCGGGTTGCCAGACCGGTGGGGCGGCAAAGCGGGTGCGCAGGGCAGCCGCATGCAAGCGCTCGGGCGGCACTGCGGGCAGGTCATGGTCGTGCGCGAGCACAGGCACCTGGCGGGGATCGAAAGACGGCGTGACAGACACAGCCATGGTTTATACCCGGCTTTGCGCCACTTTCCCGGGTGCCTGTGCCTGCGGGCAACGCACCTCGATGCGCTCGTGCGCACCCCCAGGCTGCAGGCGCAGGGCCGTGAGGCACCCGCCCCACACGCAGCCACTGTCCAGCGCCAGCACATCGGGTCTGTTCAGCCAGCCCAGGGTGGACCAGTGACCGAAGGCGACCACATCGCCTGCCGTGCGTCGCCCGGGCACGTCAAACCAGGGCATGAAGCCTGCAGGTGCGGCGTAGGCGCCCTCCTTGGTGTCAAATTCCATGGCGCCGTCCGCGCTGCAAAAACGCAGGCGAGTGAGCGCGTTCACGATCACACGCCAGCGTGCCACCCCTTGCAGGTCGTCATGCCAGCGTGCCGGCTCGTTGCCATACATCTGCTGCATGAACTCAAGCCAATCGGGGCTGCGCAGCACCTGCTGCACTTCCTCGGCCCGTGCCAGGGTGTCTTGCGCGCTCCATGACGGCAGCACACCGGCATGGACCATCAGCACGCCGTGGGCCTGCAGGGCCAGTGCCTGCTGACGCAACCAGCCCAGCAATGCATCGCGGTCGTCGGCTTGCAGCAGTTCATCCAGCGTGTCCATGCGGCTTGCCCGGCGCACGCCCTTGGCCACAGCGAGCGCGTGCAGGTCGTGGTTGCCCAGCAGACACTGCGCGCTGCCGTCAAGCGCCTGCAGACGGCGAAGCACAGCCAGCGAATCGGGGCCGCGGTTGACCAGGTCACCCAGCAGGTACAAGGTGTCGCGGCTCGGCGAAAAATCAACGGTATGCAGCAAACGCCCCAGGGCCTCGTCACAGCCCTGCACGTCGCCTATCAGGTATGTAGCCATGGCCGTGATTGTCGGGCACGCACGGTCGCTGTCACGCGCTCTTGGCACAATGGCTGGCATGGACGTTTTGCTGATTGTTTTTCTGACCCTGCTCAACGGCGTGTTTGCCATGTCGGAAATGGCGCTGGCTTCGAGCCGCAAGGCGCGTCTGGCCGCTCTGGACGAGGCAGGCGACAAGGGCGCCACCGCCGCATTGCAGCTGCTCGATCAGCCCACGCAATTTCTGTCGACGGTGCAGGTGGGCATCACCTCGATCGGCATGCTCAACGGCATCATGGGCGAGGCGGCCTTCAGCAGTCCATTGGCCGCTTGGCTTCAGGGTCAAGGCATGACCGAGGCCGCCGCATCGGTCACGGCCACGGCACTGGTGGTCACGGCCATCACGTTCATCACCATCATTTTTGGCGAGCTGGTGCCCAAGCGCATTGGCCAGATGTACCCGGAGGCGGTGGCCCGCTGGGTGGCACGCCCCATGGCTGGCCTGGCCCGTCTGGCAGGGCCTTTCGTCAAGCTTTTGTCTGTGTCCACCCAGGGTGTGCTGCGCCTGATGCGCATCAGCAACCAGCGCGGACAGGAAGTGACCGAAGAGGAAATCACCGCCAGCCTGGCCGAAGGTGTCAGCGCAGGGCTGATCGAAGAACACGAACACCAGATGGTGCGCAACGTATTCCATCTGGACGACCGACCGCTGACGTCCATCATGACGCCGCGCGCCGATGTGGTCTGGCTCGAGGCCAGCTTGTCACCGGCTCAGGCGCTGTCCCAGATCCAGGCTTTGCCTGTGCACCAGCAGCATTCCTGGTACCCCGTCTGCCGCGATGGCCTGGCCCATGTGCAGGGCGTGGTCGGCGTCTCGCAATTGCTTAGCCTGCCACCGGACGAAGCACGCGCCATTGAGCATCTGGCAAGGCAGGCCGACTTTGTGCCCGAAACCCAGACCGGCATGGAGCTTCTGGAGCGGTTGCGGGACCAAAGCAGCCGCATCGTCTTTGTGGTGGACGAATATGGCGAGGTTCAGGGCCTTGTCACTCCGCTGGATGTGTTGCAGGCCATCACCGGCGAGCTCAAGTCCGAGACACAGACCGAGGCCTGGGCAATCGAAAGGGAGGACGGATCCTGGCTGCTCGATGGTCTGATGCCCGTGAGCGAGCTCAAGGCACGGCTGTCACTGGAGGATTTGCCAGCCGAGGAACGGGGCCGCTACAACACGCTTGCGGGTTTGTTGCTGTATGTTTTTGGTCGCCTGCCGCAGACCGGGGAAAAAATCCTGATCGGCAAATGGTCATTTGAGATCGTTGATATGGACGGTCGACGCATAGACAAGGTCATTGGAGTTTGTGTGATCAGTTAAATTCCTGAATATTTATTGAAAATACTTTTTATTGATTATTGTGATTTGATGTTCTGGTGATATGATATATTCATATTGTTAATTTTTAGGAGTTATTGAATGTCTGCCTCTCTTAAAGAACTGCTTCAGCAGCGTGAAGCCCTTGAGAAAGCAATTGCTGATGCACGTCAAAATGAAATCTCGGCCGCTGTATCGAAGGTCCGTGAGCTGATTGCCGAATACGGTCTTACGGTTCAGGACGTGTTCCCGGGCCGCGCCGCTCGTGCTGCGGCTCCCAAATCGGTCAGCAAGGTGGCTGCCAAGTACCGTGACCCCGCCACGGGTCAAACCTGGACAGGACGCGGCAAAGCCCCCAAGTGGATCGATGGCAAGGATCGAAATCAGTTTTTGATTTCGGCCTGAAGTTTTCGGCCTCTTGTCACACCCCGCTCCGGCGGGGTTATTTTTTCATAGATAATCCAACCATCGTCTTCTTTCCTTTGGCAAGCTGATTCATGCCCTCGCTGGAAAATCACCTGCAAACCTACTGGTATCTCGCCTACACCAAACCTCGCCAAGAAGATATTGCCCTTCTGAATCTAGAGTTGCAAGGGTTTGAAGTCTATTTGCCCCTTTATAAAAAATTCAGAAAAAGCGAGCAGGGGCCGATCAGCTTTTTTGAGCCCATGTTTCCACGGTACATTTTTCTGCGCCCCGGAAAACCGGGGCAAAGCATTTCCACCGTGCGCAGCACCAAGGGCATCACCACGCTGGTGCGTTTCGGTTTTGAGCCAGCCACGATCACGGAAGATTTGCTTCGCCGCATCCGTCAGCTCGAAGAGGACCGCAACCATGCCACCTTGCTCGAACTGAGCAATCTCAAGGCGGGGCAAACCGTGCGTCTCCAACACTCTGCCCTGGATGGAGTCGAGGGAATGGTTCAGAACGTGTCCAGCAAACGTGTGGCGGTGCTGCTGGAGATTCTGGGACGCCCGGCCGTGGTGCAGCTCGAACATCACCAGGTTGAGATCCAGGAATCCTGATCAGTCCTGCCCCTGCGTCAGGGTGTCGAGCTGAAAACGCCCGCTTTTGTCCCAGAGCCAGACATCGGTATAGGTCACCTTGGGCATGTGAACCGGTGCAGGGTAGGGTGCGGCGGCACGGACCATGCGTTCAATTTCTGCCATGACCTCGGGGGCATGCCTGGGTGCGCGCTGCCACTGCAGGGCCTGAACCTGGCCACGCTGGTCGATTTCGACATGTAGCACCCCAATCGCATACAGCATGGGAGGCAGGCGGCCAGGGTAAATCCTGCTGGACTGGCGTGCATAGAGGTGGCGAGCGGCATCTTGCCGATAATCCCGAGCGCTGCGCGCCTGCGACAGCAATGCAGGCGCAGGGGTGCTGCGCTCGGCAGCGCTGTGCTGGCCATCCGGGGCGGCTGAGGGCTTGGGGGGTGTGCTGCATCCATGCAAGCACAAGGCCATGGCCATCAACAAGCCATGCATCAGCCAGTGCCGGGAATGGGAGCCGATCGATTGCTTCATCGCGTGCATACTTGCATGGGGGGTGTCTGCGAATTGTGGCATTTCCCCACCGTCTACGGCACTTGCCCAACCAAAACAGGAGATGAATTGATTTCACTGCGCGCTGCTCTTGCCCACCTGGTCCAGTCGCCAGCGGTTCTGGTTTCTGTGCTGAACGTGCAGGGTTCTGTTCCTCGGGGCGCTGGCACTTGCATGCTGGTCTTCGCCGACAGCTTTGCGGCCACCATCGGCGGTGGGCACCTCGAGTTCCAGGCCATCGCGCATGCCCGTCGGCTTCTGGCAGGTCAGGCACATGATCTTCGCATCCGGCATGTCCTGGGTCCGAGTCTGGGGCAGTGCTGCGGCGGCGCCGTCGAGCTGGGTTTTGAAACCGTTGGTGCCGCAGATGTGGACAGGATGCGACAGCTGCTCAGTCCGGCCCGTGTGCCGATGGCCCTGTTTGGCGGTGGTCATGTCGGTCGCGCGATCGTCAAGGTGCTCGCACCCTTGCCTTTCGCGGTGCGCTGGATCGACAGCCGTGACGAAATTTTTCCAAAGGATGTGCCCGAGGGGGTGGAGTGTGAGCATTCCAGCCCGGTCCAGGCTGCGGTGGAAGATCTGGCACCCGGCAGCCGTGTGTTGATCATGAGCTTCAGCCATGCCGAAGACCTGGACATCGTCATCGCCTGCCTGCGTCGCATCCGTGAGCGCGATGACCTGCCTTTTGTGGGCCTGATTGGCAGCAAGACCAAATGGGCAACCTTCCGTCACCGACTCGAAGAGCGGGGCTTCAGTGCCGCGGAAATAGCCCGCATCACCTGTCCCATTGGGGTGCCGGGCATCGCTGGCAAGGAGCCTGAGGTGATCGCTGTGGCCGTTGCTGCCCAACTGCTGCAACTGAGCTGATCCGCTGTCTCACCTGCTCTTCGGGTTAGCCCCGTGTCGGTCGACTGGATGAGCAGACAAAAATTGTATACACTTCGGTGCACTGGTCGCAGCGGCGCCCACACCGCAGCGCGGTGCAGGTTCGCGACCGACTGACTGCTCACAGAGCCCGCAGTGGTGAGCCGTCCTGGAGCACCTCCTCATGGAAGCTTATCTGCTCGACTGGGCCAACCTGCTGCTGCGTTGGCTGCACGTGATCACCGCGATCGCCTGGATCGGTTCGTCTTTTTACTTCGTCTTTCTGGACAACAACCTGCTCAAACCCACTTCGCCCGACCTGCTCGAAAAGGGCGTGGACGGGGCCATGTGGGCGGTGCACGGCGGGGGGTTTTACAACCCGCAAAAGTACATGGTGGCACCCAAGAAGATCCACACCAAGCTGCACTGGTTCTATTGGGAGAGTTATTCCACCTGGCTGTCCGGCTTTGCCTTGTTCACGGTGCTTTACCTCTGGAACGCCGGAACCTTCCTCATTGATAAATCCCTCATGGACTGGGCGCCCGCCACCGCTGGCTTTGCCGCCGTGGGTTTTCTGGTGGCTTTCTGGGTCGTTTATGACACCGTCTGCCGCGTCTTCGGCTTCAGGAAAAACGGCGAACTCATTGTGGCCGGTCTGATGATCGCCGTGGTGGCCTTTGCATCGTGGGCCGCCAACCAGCTGTTTGCAGGGCGTGCCGCCTTTTTGCTGGTGGGTGCCATGATTGCCACCGCCATGAGCGCCAACGTGTTCTTCTGGATCATCCCAGGCCAGCGCAAGGTCGTGGCTGCCATGACCAGTGGCGAGAAATACGACGCTGCGGCCCTGGCCATCCACGGCAAGCGCGGCAAGCAGCGCAGCGTGCACAACACCTATTTCACGCTGCCCGTCATCTTCGCGATGCTGAGCAACCACTACAGCTTCCTGTACACGCACGAACACCGCTGGGTGCTGCTGTTTGTCATGATGTTTGCGGGCGCGCTGATCCGCCAGTTCTTTGTGCAGCGCCATGGCTTCCACCTGGGGCGCGCCAAAAACCCATGGCCTTTTGCGGCAGTGGGGGTGGTGTTGATTGCGGCGGTGATCGTTGCGCTCAAGCCTGCGCCGGTGGCTGCGCCAGCCGCCCAGGCTGCACCGGTGACCTTTGCACAGGTCAAGCAAGTGCTTGAACAGCGCTGCTACATGTGCCACGGCGAAACCGCTCAGATGAAAGGCATTCGCCTGGACCAGGTCGAGGGTGTGCGCACCCACGCGCAAGGCATATTCCAGCAGGCCACGGTCACGCGCCAGATGCCGCTGAACAATGCCACCCAGATCACCGAAGAGGAACGCCAGTGGATTGCAAGCTGGTACACCGCGGGTGCGAAAATCGATTGACGGCCTGAGCTCGGCTGGGTGGCATGCCTACAATGCCGCATGAAGGCCACAGAGCAAATGACGCTGGGCTTTGAGGGGGGGCCGCAAGGCACTTCGGTATCGAAAGCCCCTTCCAAAGCCAAAACCACCCCGCCATCCCATCCACCTGCTTCGGTGATGGTGAAAGAAGCGCTGTCCCACGAGGCCATGGCCCAGGCGCTGGGGGTGCATCCGGACTACAAAATCCTGCGCCGTCTGGTGCCCAGGGATGATTGGGGCGCTGTTCCTGCCGGTGAGACGCGGCGTGTGATCGTGCTCGACACCGAAACCACCGGGCTCGATGTGCGTCGGGAGCGGATCATCGAGCTGGCCATGCTCAGCGTGCTGGTGGACACGACCACGGGCCTGCCCGTGGGCCCGGTGAGTACCTACGAATCGTTCGAAGACCCGGGCCAACCCATCCCGGCGGCCATCACCGAGATCACGGGCATTGACGACAGCATGGTGCGTGGCCAGCGCATCGACGAGACGCAGGTCACCGAAATGGTCCAGGCCGCCGACCTGATCGTGGCGCACAACGCAGGTTTTGACCGACCGTTTACCGAAGCGCGCTTGCCGGTCTTTGCCGACCGGCCCTGGAATTGTTCTTTTGCCGGGATTGACTGGAAGCAGCAGGGCAGTGGCTCGGCCAAGCTGGAGTTCCTGGCGCATGAGCGTGGCTGGTTTTATGACGCCCACCGCGCCTTGGTGGATTGCCATGCCTTGCTCCAGGTGCTGGCGGCACCGCTCAAGGATGGGCAGACCGGTCTGGCAAAGTTGTTGTCGGGTACAACGCAGAGTCGCTTCAGACTGAGCGCAACGGGTGCGCCTTTCGAGTCCAAGGATGCACTCAAGTCCCGTGGCTACCGTTGGGACACCGAGGGCCGTGTCTGGTGGTCCAGCCTGGCCGGAAAGGATGCGCTGGATGAAGAATTGGTGTGGCTCAAGGACCAAGTGTATGGTTCGAGAAAAGCCCAACTGCTGCTCGAAGAACAAACGAGCCTGGTCATGTTTTCCCAGAGAAAAGGGCTCATCAGCTCGGTGTCGATCTGACTGACTACACTACCCGCATGAACACCCAACCAGTACGAAAAGCCGTTTTCCCGATTGCGGGTCTGGGTACCCGTTTTCTGCCTGCGACCAAGGCCAGTGCCAAGGAGATGCTGCCGGTGGTGGACAAGCCCTTGATCCAGTACGCTGTGGAGGAAGCCTATGCCGCGGGGATTCGTCACATGATCTTTGTGACGGGGCGTACCAAACGCAGTGTGGAAGACCATTTCGACACGGCATATGAGCTGGAGACCGAGCTGGAGCTGGCGGGCAAGTCGCATCTGCTCAGCGTGGCCCGATCGATTGCACCCGACGACATGCTGTGCACCTACGTGCGTCAGCCCAGGGCCCTGGGCTTGGGCCATGCGGTGCTGTGCGCCAAGGAACTGGTGGCCGGTGAGCCTTTTGCCGTGTTGCTGGCCGATGACCTGATGGTGGGCGAGACGCCGATCATGGCGCAGATGGTTCGGCAGTTTGCCCATTGGCGCAGCAGCATTCTGGCCGTGCAGGATGTTCCGCGCGAACACACCAACCGTTACGGCATCGTCAGTGGCAGCACCGTTGAGCCTGATGTCGTCGATCTGACGGGGATTGTCGAGAAACCATCACCCGAACAGGCCCCCAGCACGCTGGCGGTCGCTGGACGCTACATCCTGACGCCTGGCATATTCCACGAACTGGAAAACATTCCACGTGGCGTGGGCGGAGAGATTCAGCTGACCGATGGCATTGCCCAGCTGTTGCGGCGCGAAAAGGTCTTCGCTTTCCGCTACCAAGGCATGCGTTACGACTGCGGCAGCAAGCTGGGTTTTCTGCAGGCCACGGTGGATCTGGGCGTGCGGCATGCCGAAGTCGGGGCAGAATTTTCGGATTGGCTTCACGCGCAATACTGAAGCCTGTAGCAAGTGGGGTGCACGCCCCCTGTGTTGGTGATGGAGTCTGCGCTAGCGCTCTGATGGCTTGCCAGACAGTGCCTGAGTCTGGCCGGGGGCCGGATCACTGGCTCAGCATTTCCAGTGCCTGCATGGCTGCCACACGGCCTTCGTCGGTGGGGATGACCCACACTTCTGCCGCGCTGGCGGGGCTGTGAATGGCTTCACACCGATCGCCGGTGGCGCCCCGGTTGAGGCTGCTGTCCATCTCTACACCCAGCCACCCCAGCTGCTGGCCCACTTGCTGGCGCAGTTCTGCATCGTGCTCGCCGATGCCCCCGCTGAAAGCGATCACGTCCAGACCTTGCATGCAGGCCACCATGGCGCCGGTTTCCCGCACCACGCGATGGACAAACAGGTCGATGGCAAAACGGGCCTGCGCACTGTCGCTTTGGCGCAGGGTGCGCATGTCGGCGCTGATGCCCGAGACGCCGAGCAGGCCGCTTTGCGTGTAGAGAAGCTGTTGCAGCTGCGCATGCGTCCAGCCTTGCTCCATCAGGTACAGCAGCACCCCTGGGTCGAGGTTGCCGCTGCGTGTGCCCATCATCAGGCCGTCGAGCGCGGAAAAGCCCATGGTGGTGGCCACGCTCATGCCGTTGCGGGCAGCGCACAGGCTGGCACCGTTGCCCAGGTGTGCCATCAGCACACGGCCACGGGCGCGCGTGCTGCGTTGCTGCAGTTGTCCCATGATGAACTGATAAGACAGGCCATGAAAACCGTAGCGTCGCACCCCCTGGGTGCGCAGCGATTGCGGCAACGCGAAACTGTTGTGCAGCTCGGGCACTGTGGCGTGGTAGGCCGTGTCGAAGCAGGCGATCTGAGGCAATGCCGGGAAGGCCTGCGCAAAGGCGGTGATGCCCGCCAGGTTGTGCGGCTGGTGCAGCGGAGCCAGGCTGTTGTAGCGTGCCAGCTGTTCGTGCACAGCAGGTGTGACGCGCGTGGCCCTGGTGAAGGCTTCGCCACCATGGACCACCCGGTGGCTGATGGCGCGCAGCACGGGCAGGCTGGTAGTCTCGTCCAGCAGGCGCTGCAATCTGCCCAGTGCGGTCTCAAACGGATCGTTTGCATGGGCGGGCAGTGCTTCCTGGCGGAGACTGCCTTGCAGCGTCCAGCGCAGACGGGCCTGGCCTTGGGGTTCGAGGCCTTCGAAGGCGCCGGTCAGCAGGGCATCGCCGACGCGCTGGCCGTCGACGGGGTAGAGGGCGAACTTGAGCGAGGACGAACCGGCGTTGACGCTGAGGATGGCCATGCTGCGCGGTCAGAGTCCAAGCTGTGCCCGACGGATCGGGTCTTGCCGGGCCTTGTGGGCGGCGACCAGGGCCAGCAGAGCCGAGGCCATGCGGCTGTCGGCGCCATCGGCGCGGCTGGTCAGGGCAATCGGCAAGCGGGCGCCCAGCACCAGCCCGCAGGCCGTGGCGCCGCCCAGGTACTCGAGCTGCTTGGCCAGCATATTGCCCGCTTCCAGATTGGGGGCGACCAGAATGTCCGCATCACCCGCCACTGCGGAGGCGATGTGCTTGATCCTGGCGGCATGGGCCGAGATCGCGTTGTCAAAGGCCAAAGGGCCGTCGAGCAGGCCGCCAACGATCTGACCGCGGTCGGCCATCTTGCACAAGGCAGCGGCGTCGATGGTGGAAGCGATGGCCGGATTGACGGTTTCCACCGCCGACAGGATGGCCACCTTGGGCTCGTGGGTGCCCATGGTCTGAACAAAATCGATGGCGTTCTGGATGATGTCGGCCTTGTCCGTCAGCGAGGGCGCGATGTTGAGGGCAGCGTCGGTGACCCACAGGGGCTTGTGGTAAGCCGGAACTTCGAAGCGGAACACATGCGACATGCGCCGCTCGGTGCGCAGTGCCGGTCGGGACACGACCGCGTGCAGCAGCTCGTCGGTGTGCAGGCTGCCTTTCATGAGGATCTCGACCTGGCCGCGTTCGGCCATCTCGGCGGCGGCTTCGGCGGCGGCATGGCTGTGCGGCGCATCCATGATCTCGACGCCTTCGAGGCGGAGTCCGCTGTCGCGTGCAGTGGATTCAATGCGACCGCGTGGGCCGACCAGCAATGGCACGATCAGGCCATGCTGTGCCGCATCCAGTGCGCCCGACAGGGATTCCGTGTCGCAGGGGTGGACGACAGCGCAGCGCACGGCAGCCAACGAATCGGCCCTGGACAGCAGTTGCCGCAGACGGGCTTGAGGATCGAAAGAGGAGGAAGGCAGGGCAACGCTGGACATGGCTGGGAGTCTACTGCGCAGCCTGCAGTCCGTTCGTGAAATGTTCGGACATGCGTTGGGCTGCCAGCTCGGCCTGACGGCTGGTGAGGGCCTGAACGATGCCCTGGTGTTCGGCCAAGGATTGCTCGATGCGCCCGGTCTTGAACAGCGAGTGGTGCCGGTTGAGCTTCATGACCTTGCGCAGATCGGCCACCATCTGGGTGCGCCATTTGTTGTCCGACATGTCGAGCAACTGGCGGTGGAAGGCTTCATTGATCTCGAAAAACCGGTCGCGGTCATCGACTGCGGCTTCCAGGGCCAGCTGCTGGGCCTGCAGCTGGGCCAGCTGGTCGTCGCTGGCCCGCTCGGCCACCACACGGGCGGCGTCAGACTCCAGCAGGGCGAGCAGGTGGTAGACGTCGCGCAGGTCTTTTTCACTGACTTCGGTCACATAGGCACCGCGGCGCACTTTCATGGTGACCAGGCCTTCGGCGGCCAGCACCTTCAGGGCTTCGCGCAGCGGCGTGCGGCTGATGCCCAGCTCTTCGGCAATCCGCAGCTCGTCGATCCAGCTGCCGGACTCCAGCTCACGCGCAAAGATGCGCTGACGCAGCAGTTCAGCCACTTCTTCGTAGAGGGCGCGGGGGGCGAGGGAGAGGGCAGACATGGATGAGCGGTCAGATTGGACGTAAGCAGGTTAGAATATTTTGCATCAATAATTATGAATCACAAAACGGCTGTCAGTTGAGCGAGGGTTCTCCCGGACACAATGACCTGCCCAGTTTCTGTTCTTGAAAGTGCTCTTCCATGTCTTCCAAGTCCTTTGAATTCAACGCCTCCAACCTCGAAGCTTGGCAAAAGGCCGCCGCCAAGTCCCTCAAGGACAAGCCGCTGGAGAGCCTGAACTGGATCACGCCCGATGGCATCTCGGTCAAGCCGCTGTACAC
>JACCDS012233629.1_pt1 | contig 12300 bp, 9 predicted proteins | sample 7446441 | NCBI WGS metagenome assembly JACCDS01 (sample SAMN15323445, study PRJNA562643) | freshwater metagenome | isolation source: river surface water | place: USA:Blue River Watershed | collected 2017-08-17
CGTCGCATTAGCTTGGGGATTGTTAGACCACGAGGCTGTCTATTTTTCTCAAATTGTATTTATGGCGGTATTACTTTTTGGAGTTTACCAAATCAATAAAAAATAGTTCTAAATACTTGATTTTTAACTGAATCCGCGATTTAATCTGCACTTTTTTTATCAAACAACTGAACTTTTTTACGCTTAAATTGCAGGGGGAAAGGGGACGCATATCCCCCCAAAATATTTTTTTGAAATTTCCTAACAGCTTCTTGATAATTTGGGGTTTTCAGGTGTTTTATTTCTGCAACCTGATTATATGGTTTTTTATAAGAACTAAAAGTTCTTCCAACATTCCACACTTGGCACAGCCGAGCGTGAGTGGATGGTGGCTTTGGGAGCCTTAGCTACCGATTTTTACAGTTTCCTCTAATATGATTTTATCAAACAACTGAACTTTTTTACACTTAAATTGCCGGGGGTAAGGGGACCCATATCCCCAAATTATTTTTTTTGAAATTCCCTAACAACTTCTTGATAATTTTGGGTTTTCAGGTGTTTTATTTCTGGAACCTAATTATATGGTTTTTTATAAGAACCAAAAGTTCTTCAAATATTCCACACTCGGCACAGCCGAGCGTGATTGGGTGGTGGCTTAGGGAGCCTTATTCGCCGATTTTTACAGTTTCCTCTAATAAGATTTATCAAACAACTGAACTTTTTTACGCTTAAATTGCAGGGGGTAAGGGGACCCATATCCCCCCACCAAAAATTATTTTTTTTGAAATTTCCTAACAGCTTCTTGATTATTTGGGGTTTTCAGGTGTTTTATTTCTGGAACCTGATTATATGATTTTTTATAAGAACTAAAAGTTCTTCCAACATTCCACACTCGGCACAGCCGAGCGTGATTTGGTGGTGGCTTCGGGAGCCTTAGCCACCAATTTTTTAAAGTTTTTGATTTCTCTAATCTCTCTTTTTCTGTTTCCTCTTTTTATATTTTCTCTTTTCTCTTTTCCCGTTTTCTCTCTTCTTTCAAAATCAATTAACTGATTATATCCAACCCAAATACAAATTATCAATTAACTTTTAGGTCAATTAGCTACATTCGTTTGTAAATACCTAACCAAGATGAATGAATTATACCTAGCCTATTTTTGGAAAAATCGATTATTTGATCAATTGTCTTTGCTAACTACCAGCGGGCAAAGCTTAACAATTATAACAACGGGACAAGAAAATTTTCATTCTGGCGCTGATTTCCAGAATGCCAAGATTAGGATCGATGGAATAGAGTGGGTAGGCTCTGTAGAATTACATGTAAAGGCCTCTGATTGGTATTTACATCACCATGATACAGATCAATCCTATGAAAATGTGGTCTTACATGTCATTTGGGAAGATGATTGGTTGGTTACTTATCAAGATGGAACACCCATACCGACACTCAATTTAGCTCAATATATATCGGAAAATGTTGTGACAAATGTTAGTCAGAAAGTAGCAGATCAATCTTCCATACTTTGCGCCTCCTTTTTTGACAAAGTCTCACAAGAACGAAAATATTCCATGCTGGACAAGTGTTTGAAAGAACGCTTGAATCAAAAAGCCGATAATATTTATGAATTACTAACAAATAATCATTTTGATTGGGAGGAAACCTTTTTTCATTCATTGGCTAAAAGTTTTGGTTTTCGTGTCAACGCTGAACCCATGCTGCGATTAGCTCAGTCTATTTCGCTTAAAGTGATTTTGCGTTATCGGGACAGACCTTATGCAGTGGAGAGTATTTTATTTGGGTTAGCTGGATTTTTAGAGGAACCGATTGTAGATAGTTATCAAAAGGAACTCCGAAAAGAATTTATTCATTTACAAAAAAAACACCAATGGGCTTCCTCTTATTTACATGTATCAGATTGGAAATTTCTTCGACTTCGACCTTATAATTTTCCAACCATTCGATTGGCTCAATTTGCAGAAATGATCAAGTCGAATTGTTCTTTGATTTCTCTTTTATTAGAAATCAAAGAGTTGAATACCATGAAAACCTTGTTCGAAATCCCTCTGGATTTCTATTGGGATACCCATTATCATTTTGGAAAAACTTCGACCAAAAATTATGCAAGTTTAGGACTTTATTCTTTTCAGTCTATCTGTATTAATACTTTGATTCCAATGTTGATTACTTATGCCAAAGTCAAGCATCAATTCGAATATGGAGAAAAAGCGATGCGGTGGTTGAATGAACTTCGACTAGAAGAAAATAGTGTGGTAAATATCTATAAAAAAAAATTGCATTTACCCATTCGCTCCGCTGCAGATTCTCAAGCATGTTTACATTTAAACAAACATTATTGCGAGCTGAAAAAATGTCTCCAATGTGAAATCGGCAAGGAAATCGTAAATGGATCTATTAATTCTTAAATTTCTTCCAATAAGTAAAATTGGTATGGCTGAAAATTTAAATGGTCATGGTCCATTCCTACTGGAATGATGATGTTGGACCATAGATCTTTTAATGATTTTGGTCTAATGCCATTTTTATCAAACGCATAAAAAGTTAATTCTTGAGCATTTTGACTGAAATTGAATAAAAAATAGACCCTTTTTTCACCGATGTATCTGATATAACCAACAATGGATGATTGATAATTTTTCATCCATTCCAAGTTTTTTAAATCAGCCACTACATCCAAATTCTTGCGTATTCGAATGAGTTTTTGGGTCGCAGTATATATTTGATGTTCGACAGTGCCTTCTTTTTTGGCTTTAGCATTCTTTTTCCAATCGATGACTGGTCGATGCATCCAACGGTTATCATAACTTTTACCAGGGTCTTGTAAGTAGGAATAATCATTTTGATAGCCCACCTCATCACCATAAAAGAGAACTGGTACACCACCCAAAAAGAAACAATGAGCTTGCATCAATAGGATTTTTTGAATGGAGGTTTGAATAGCCTGTTGGTCTTCCCTTGACAAAGCTTTTTCTAAACCACACAGTGATGCCAGTGAACCTGAAATTCGAGCATCTTGTGTTTTGGGATTTACTGCAAAAAGTGCGCCAGATGCAGGGGAATCCTCTTGAATTCCACCATAGTAATTTTTCAAATATTGACGGTGTAAATAGGGGTTGTAGCCTACTTGATCAATCATGTAATCATCATAGCCTAAACCGATGTCATCGTGGCATCTTGTATAGGTAATCCATGTGGCGCCCAAAGGTTTTTTGAGTAATTCATGCTGTGCTGCCAGCATGATTCTTGTATCACCAGTTGCTAATGCATCCCATTGTAAGGCCATTTGAGTAGCATTATAAGCAAAATCACATTCGTGTGTGGCAAATCTCCCCGTTCCGAAATACTCCATGATTTGTGCCGGAGCCACAATTGCTTCACCCAAAAGGGCCATACCTGGAGTAGCTACTTCAACGCATAATTTGATTAATTGTAACAATTTGTGTGCTTCAGGAAGGTTTTGACAGGTAGTTCCCATTTGTTTCCAAATGAAGGCAGGTGCATCGATTCTCAGAACATCTACGCCTAAATTGGCATAAAAGAAAACGTTAGTGAGCATCTCAATAAATACCTTTGGGTTAGTATAATTAAGATCCCATTGGTAATGATGAAATACCGTCATAGCCCATTTGTCCACTTCTTCAATGTAGGTAAAACTTCCGGGAGAGCTCTCTGGGAAAATTTCTGGAAGATATTCTTCCATGGCATCTGGAATTCTACGATCATCAAAAAAATAAAAATAATCTAAGTATTCTTTTTCTCCTGCTTTAGCTTTTTTTGCCCATTCATGATGATGGGAAGTATGATTCAAAACAATGTCAATCATTAAATACATCTCTTTCGATTGTAGTTTCGATTGTAATTTGCGTAAATCTTCTATACTTCCAAGTCGGTCTTCTACTTTCCGAAAATCTTCTACAGCATATCCACCATCACTTTCGCCTTCAGGACTTTTAAACAAAGGCATTAAATGTAAAAAATTAACTCCTAGGTCTTCAAAATAATCTAATTTTTTACTTAACCCTTGTAAATTGCCAGCAAATCGATCCACATAGAGGCTCATGCCCATTAGTTGGTTACTTAAAAACCATTGACCTTGGGCAGCTTTCTGATCATCTCTGGATTTCAGAGCATTACTTCTATCCAAATGGGCTTGAAAAATACTTTTGATCAATAAATCAAACAATGGATTTGCCATTGGATGTTTGCTGTAAATCTGATCAAATATTTCACTGATATCAGATATGTTCGCTGAAAACCTTTGTAAAAAAGCTTCTTCATTGGCTGATTTTCCTATTTTGAAGCTTTTAGTATAGTTATTGATGATTTTTTGTAAGTAGGAGTTGTACACGGATAATTAATTAAAAATGCTATTATTTAAATGTTTAAATGCTTCCATCGCACCCAAGTATTCACAAGTTCGCGCACCTGCTTTATTGGCGTTTTGTATAATTTTATTCCATTCGTCCAAAGTAAGATGATCTACACTTTGAAGTCCCATTTGATCAATTTGATATAAAACAGCTCCGACGAACGCATCTCCCGCACCTGTAGTATCAACCGGCTTTACTTCAATACTTGGAATCAAATAAGTCTTTTTTTGTAGTCCTAGCAGTGTACCTTCTTTACCTAATGTGATCGCAAAAACTCCTGTACATAACTGAAGTAATTCTTCAGTTGCAGCTTCTAGAGATGCAGTTCTTGTAATTAACATCGCCTCTTCGTCACTTAATTTAGTAAAATCTGCTTGCTGAAGGAAAAGCAGCGATTGTTCGATAAATGTTTCTTGTTTATCCCCAAATAATAAATGTCGATAATTGGGGTCAAAACTAATAATTTTGTTTTTTTTCTTCGCCTCTTCTAATAAAAAGTAATAAGAGGCTTTCAAAGGGCCTTCCAAAAATGCTGTGGCAGATCCAAAGTGTATGATGGAAAATGGATTTAAATCAATCGATTGGATTTCTTCTAAATTTAACTCTGCATCAGCTCCCCGATTAAAAATAAAATCTCTTTCGCCATCTAACATGAGAGAAACAAAAGCAAAAGTGGTAAAATGGTTGGGCGATGAAAATAAATACTGTGTATTCACATCAAATGAATCCATCACTTCCCTTAAATGTTTGCCGAATGGATCTAAACCTACCTTGGCAGTAAGACTAATGGATCCACCTAAGGCTCCGATTGCGGCAGCAACGTTTGTAGGGGCCCCACCAGGTTTTTTAAGGAAATTTTGACCATCAGACAAGGCGCTTCCTTTATCTGTACAAATCATATCAATTAAGGCTTCGCCTATGCACAATACGCTCATTCGCTCGCTGAATTTTTAAGAGAGGGTTTAATTAATGCGGTTGAAATGGCTGCAAGAACCAATAAAACGCCTGCAAAGATAATCGCATTTCTTGAGTCGTTCCCTAAAAAATGCTTTAAAATGTAACCAAAAGTGATATTTTGTAGTATCATGGGGATAACAATCATCATGTTGATGATTCCCATATATACACCATATCTTTCTTTCGGAATGGCGTTAACTACCAATAAATAGGGGATACCCATCATACTTGCCCATCCAATTCCAAAACCAGTAATGGCAACGAATAATAAATTTTTATCTTCAATGAATGGAAAAGTCAAAAACCCGGCTGCTGCCAAAAGTAGACATATCAGGTGGACACTTTTGGCTCCATACGAATTGGCAAATTTAGCCAAAGCCAGGGCAGATAAAAAAGTTACGATATTGTACCATCCATTTACTAAACCGGTCCAAGAAACAGCTTCTTCGTATTGTAAAGGATTTTCTTTTGGAGTCGCGTTCCAAACTGAAAGTGCGATACTTTTGGAGGAATTTTGCCAATAACAAAAGAGTGCATACCACTGAAAAAAATAGATTAAAGCCAATTGCCACATAACCTTCGGCATCTCTGAAATGGCTTCAATAATTTCTTTGATAGATTCTCCGAAAGAAACTTTTTTAGCGCGTAAAAGGGCTAATTCCTCGTCACTAGGTACGATTTCTTCTGTGGTTTTCATGGACCACCAAATAGAACCGATGGAACAAATGGCACCTAAGAAAAAGGAGGCATAAACCCAAGTGGGAAGTGAACCTGTTTTTCCGATAAAAATCATTGGAAAAATAAATAAAGATAAATTGGCCAATGTTTGTCCAAAACCGGTAAAAAAACTTTGCATTTGAAAGCCAATAGGTTGTTGGTCATCATTCAATTTGTCAGCAACAAAGGCGCGATAGGGTTCCATGGCAGTATTATTTCCTGCATCTAAAATCCACAATAATCCTGCTGCCATCCACAAGGAACTACTAAAGGGGTACAACAATAAACAAATGCTACACAAGAGTGCTCCAATAAAGAAATAAGGCTTCCTGCGGCCCCATTTGGGATGCCAAGTACGATCACTTAGTGCACCAATCAATGGTTGAATCAAAAGTCCCGTTACCGGTCCCGCTAAATTCAATAATGGTATTTCATCTGGACTAGCACCAAGGAAATCGTAAATGGGATTAACGGCGCTTTGTTGTAATCCGAAGGAATATTGAATTCCAAAAAATCCAACATTCATGTTTATAATTTGACTGAATGTTAGTTGAGGTTTTTTAAACAACATGTTTGACTATTAAAATGCAATTTTAAATATAAATAATCATATCGATTTTTCATATTTTTAAAGTTTTAACTTACCTATTACCCATTACCCATTACCTATTACCCATTACCTATTACCTATTACCTATTACCTCCTTTTTAGTATTCCTGATGTAAAGGATGAATCATTAATTCATCAATAACCACATGAGCCGGCTGATTCATGATAAATGCGATACTTTCTGCCATATCCTCTGGACTCAGCCAATTTTGATGAGAGGGGTGCCCTTGCGGTTCAGAATGAAACATGGAATCTACCAATCCAGAATAGACCACTGATACTTTTATGCCATCTTTCCTGATTTCTTTCCTTAAGGCTTCTGAAAAAGCATGTTGAGCGTATTTGGAAGCACAATAAAGTGAACCTCCGTCGAATACTCGTTTGGCAACATCTGAGGCAATGGAAATGATATGCCCCTTTTTTTCCTTTTTCATGAAAGGTAAAACAGCTTTAGAGAATAAAAAAGTGCCTTTTACATTTGTATTGAATACAGTATCCCATTGTTCAGTTGTGTAGTTGGCTGTAGGTCCAAATGCCCCTACGCCTGCGTTATTGATCATGAAATCAATTTTTTGAAAGGTATGTGCTGTTTTTTCAACAGCCATGTTTACAAAATCATCATCTGCAACATCTCCCGCAAAATACAAAGGACGATGCCCTATTTCAGTGATTTCAGTAGCTAAATCTTTTAATTCACCGACATTTCTGGCAATCAAACTTAATTGAAAATTCTGTTGTGCCAAATAGAGAGCTAATGCTCTTCCTATGCCTTTTGAAGCACCGGTAATGATAGCGGTTCGTGGAGATTGATTCATAATTGTGTATTTTTGTAAAATTGTAATACTTAATTTCAAACTTAACCATTAATTAAATCAATGAAATACTCTTTCATTATTATTTTTTCATTAGCCAATTTGCTATTCTACTTCTCATGTACGAATCAATTCGAGAGCATTACCCCAGAATTTCCGGATGGGTCTGTTGATTTCAATGATCTGAAATTTGACAAACGTCTTATGGCCATTGGTCAGTGGGAGGGCCCCATGACTTGTACAGCAACTTACATAGAAGTCCCCAATCAAACCTTGGATTCCCCAGCTTATGTAATAACAAATGGCCATTGTACAAATTTCACATTTGAGGATAATGCCATTTATGTTGACGCGCCACTTTATGCTAAAGTCACTTTTAAAATAATTGCTGGAATTCCAGAAGAGCAGCAAAAAAGTTTTCATGCCAATAAAGTTGCTTATGGAACCATGAAAGGCACAGATTTGGCGATCGTTGAATTGAAGCATACCAATCGAGAGTTGCAGAATGCGGGGATTTTCCCGTTGAAAATGGCTTCATCGATTCCATCTTTAGGTAGTAAAATTCAAGCGTATGGTTATCCACTTTCTTTACAACCCGTTCAATTAAGATTAAGTAATGGTATTCAAGGAAATAGTTCGTTCGTTGCTGAATTCATTTGGCTTTGGTACGATTTTTACTCGAATAATTTTAAAAATATAGCAGGTGGTAGTTCAGGTTCACCCGTTTTTGAGGATTTGAACAAAGGAGTTTGGGGGATAGTTAATACAACAACTATTGGTGGGCTTGGTAATTGTGATTTAGGTTCACCCTGTGAATTCTATTCGAATGTAGTGGCTGAGACAAAAAAAGAAACTTCATACGTATTGGATATTCGTAAAATCAAAGGCAGTTTTAATTCAAGAGGCATTTTTGATATTAATTTAACGAAAAATGAATTAGAAAAACCACTAGATTTTTCAGTTAGTTTGGATGCCTCAGTTAGAAATTTTGGTAAAGAGCAATCGATGAATGAAAAACTGGTTTTTCATTCTAATCCTTTTTCACAGACCTCTTATCGAATCGATCCATTTGAAGCATTTGATCGAAACAACAATACAGGTTTTTCTCCAATGACTTCTGAAGTAATGCAGGTGTCTTATCCTCAAAAAGAAGGATTTTATGTATTATCATTTTTAAAAGCGAATCAAAAAAGCTATTTGACCTTCAAGATGGATTTTACTCCTCCTAGTACTGAATGGATCCAACTAAGTCAAAATAAAGGTGATGACGGTTATTCTATTGAGCCTATTTTTAAATATCCAGAAATAGTTAATTATAAATGGAAGGTAGGCCCAGCATCAAGTTGTAATTGTGCGGACCAAAGTGATTTACTACCGTATTATCGTTTTCCCATGAATGTGCCATTAATGGATTTGCCTGTTAAGGTTTGTGTTTTTGGGTATGATTTGGCAGGGAATCAAAGTAAAGTGAAAGAATTTCTTTTGTTAAAATAGAAAAAGATTTTTTCAGGATAGAAATATTAGAATATTAATTTTAAATTTTCTATTTTCGGACTTTCAAAATAATACCTATTTATGATAAACGATTCGATTTATATTAAAGCTCAGCAAGAAGTTTTTGATGTGGTGATTGTTGGTTCAGGTGCAGGAGGAGGAATGGCAGCTTATACATTGGCTAAGGCCGGTGTTAAAGTATGTGTTCTAGAGGCTGGACAACCATTTGATCCCGCTGATCCTAAAAATATTACCCAATTAAAATGGCCATATGAATCGCCAAGAAGAGGAGCAAGTTCTACTCGTCCATTTGGTGACTTCGATGCTGCCTATGGTGGATGGAATATAGAAGGAGAACCATATACTACAAAAAATGGTACCACTTTCGATTGGTTTAGGGCTAAGATGGTTGGAGGTCGTACCAATCACTGGGGAAGAATTTCCCTACGTTTTGGTCCAGACGATTTTAAGCGTGCAAGTATTGATGGATTAGGAGATGATTGGCCGATCGGATATGATGATATGAAGCCATATTATGACAGAGTAGAGAAATTAATTGGTGTTTTTGGTAGCAATGAAGGTCTTCGTAATGATCCAGATGGTCAGTTTTTGCCTCCTCCCAAGCCTCGTTTACACGAATTAATGATCATGAAAGCCAATAAAAAAATTGGTATTCCTACTTATCCATCTCGTATGGCTATGTTGACAAAGAAGATCAATGATGAGCGTGGAAAATGTTTTTATTGTGGACAATGCGGAAGGTCTTGTATGGCCTATGCCGATTTTTCTTCTTCTTCTGTTTTAATCAAACCAGCCGTTGCCACAGGAAATACGACCTTAATCACCTATGCGATGGCTCGTGAAGTGGTTACTGATCCTATCACTGGATTAGCAACAGGTGTTTCATTTGTTAATACTCAAAACCTAAAAGAATATACAGTTAAAGGCAAGGTAATTGTGTTAGCTGCTAGTGCTGGAGAAACAGCTCGTTTATTATTGAACTCGAAAAGTTCAAGATTTGCGGATGGTTTAGCCAATTCTTCAGGAGTGGTTGGAAAATATATCAACGATTCAACTGGAGCTTCCCGTTCAGGAATTATTCCAGGTCTATTTGATAGAAAGCGTTACAACGAAGATGGAGTAGGTGGAATGCACATTTACACTCCTTGGTGGTTAGACAACAAAAAATTAGATTTCCCAAGAGGTTATCACATCGAATATGGTGGTGGTATGGGTATGCCTGGATATGGTTTTGGATCTGGTATCGAAGGAATCAATGGAAAGGCTGAATTTACAAAAGACGGCAAAGCAAAACCTGCTGGAGGTTATGGTTCAAGTTTGAAGGAGGATTATAGAAGATACTATGGTTCATACATCAGCATGGCTGGAAGAGGGGAGCCCGTAGTAAGAGCAGATAATTATTGTGAAATTGATCCAAATACGGTAGATAAATATGGTATCCCTGTTTTAAGATTCCATTACAAATGGTCAGATTATGAAATAAAGCAGGCGAAACACATGCAGGATACATTTGAGGAAATCATTCACTCTATGGGTGGTGTTCCAATGGGTAAAAAACCAGGACCTGAAAACAATTATGGATTAGCAGAGCCAGGTAAAATTATTCACGAAGTTGGTACTGCTCGTATGGGAAATGATCCCAAAACTTCTGTATTGAATTCAAATTGTCAAGCTCATGATGTGAAAAATTTATTTGTTGCTGATGCAGCACCATTTGTTTCACAAGGTGATAAAAATGCTACTTTGACTATTTTAGCTTTATCATTAAGAACTTCAGAATATATTCTTGATCAACGTAAAAAAGGCAATATCTAATGAAAAGAAGAGATTATTTAAAAAACTTAGGTTTAAGTTCATTAGGACTTGCAGTGTTGAGTCCAGATATTCAAGCAGCAGAATCTTTAGATCAGTTTGCTGCTCCCAAGACTGCTTCAGGCGAATTGAAAATCCCTGGAGGTAGAACAAAAGATGAAGCAGAAAGAGATGCTCGTTTGATGGCTGAGAAATTCTTAAACGAACATGAATTAGCTACTATCACTGTTTTGACCGATATCATTATACCTGCAGATGGTAAATCAGGAAGTGCTTCACAATCTGGTGTTACAGGTTTTATCGAGTTTATTGTTAAAGATAAACCAGAATTAAAGACTCCTGTTCGAGGTGGTTTAGGTTGGTTGGATGCGGAATCTAAAAAGCGTTTTCAAAAGCTTTTTGTTGAAATTACTCCAGCTCAAAGAATCAAAATTGTCGATGATATCGCTTATCCGGAAATTGCTAAAAAAGAATTTTCACAAGGAGTTAGTTTCTTTACTTTGATGCGAAATTTAACTGCTACAGGTTTCTTTACCTCTAAAATGGGAATTGAATACTTGGGTTATAAAGGAAATGTTCCTAACGAGTGGGAAGGTGTTCCATCAGATGTTTTAGCTCAATACGGATTATCTTACGATAGCTAGTTAAATAGTAAAGATAGAAAAGAGAAGAGTGAAGAGAGAAAATTGAATTTTTTCTACTTCTACTCTTCTTTTTTCATTTCTCTCTTACCTTAATTTTCATTCTCCCTCTTCGAATCAATTTTGGAACTTCTGATAACTCCTCAAATTTTTCAAGCTCATCCTCAGATTATAGCTGGAGTAAGTACTCGAATAGGGGGTATAAGTTCCCTTCCATATTCCTCTCTGAATTTAGGCGTTCATACTCAAGATGATACTTTTAATATTCAGCATAATACCAAATTGTTTACTCAAAAATTAGGAATCCCTCAAGATGCATTAGCTCGTTCTTTTCAATGTCATGGAGATCAAATATTATGCACCGACAAACCAATTTATGCGGAAAATTTTGATGCTATCATTACTAACTCGAGGGGTGTTTTTCCAGGAGTGGGTGTTGCAGATTGTTGCCCAATATTATTAGCAGACCCTCAAAATCAAATCTCTGCAGCTATTCATGCTGGTTGGAAAGGAACTGTAAAAGAAATTGTCCGTAAAACAGTGCAAAAAATGCACTTGGAATTTCAATCGAATCCGGCAGATATTTTGGCTTATATTGGTCCTTGTATTAGTCAGGATTTTTTTGAAGTGGGTGATGAGGTAGCCGAACAGTTTTCACCTGAGGTGAAAGTGAAAATGAATCTTAAATTTCATGTTGATTTGAAAAAAGCCAATGCGATTCAATTACAAAATGCTGGGGTAAATCAGATTGAAATTTCCCCCTATTGTACCATAAAAAATAATGATCTTTTTTTCTCTTTCCGAAAAGAAAATGGCCTCACAGGTAGAATGCTTGCGATAATTGGATTTAAATAAGTTTTCTCTCTTC
>JACCDS010455310.1_pt1 | contig 12294 bp, 12 predicted proteins | sample 7446441 | NCBI WGS metagenome assembly JACCDS01 (sample SAMN15323445, study PRJNA562643) | freshwater metagenome | isolation source: river surface water | place: USA:Blue River Watershed | collected 2017-08-17
CATCCCGTAGGCAAAGCGATTAGGTGCACCTTTAATGGAGCTGGCCACCGACGACATATTAATAATAGATCCACCGCCCTTACTGACCATTCCCGGCAAAAACGTGCGAATCATGCGATACATGGAACTCACATTGAGATCAAACGAGAAATTCCAATTTTTTTCATCGCAATCCAGAATCGTGCCGCTGTGCACGAAGCCAGCGCAATTAAATAAAATATCCACCTCCCCGATTTTCTCAGCGAGCATACGAATTTCATCGGATTTCAATACATCAAGCGCATAAACTTCACAGCCTTGCAATTCTTGTAAGCCTTCGAGATTTATATCCGTTGCAATAACACGCGCGCCTTCTGCTGCAAATAATTCTGCACTGGCACGACCAATCCCTTGGGCCGCTGCGGTAATCAACGCAACCTTACCTTCTAATCGTTTCATATCATTCTCACCGGCAAACAACTCGGACCTATAGGCTCAAACGCTTTATAAGTCAGAATAAACTCCTGGTGCCCCAAATCTTCCGAGACACTGCGTTTACCTGACGCCACATCGATAACATTTTGCAAAATTTCTTCACCGACCTGATCGAGTGTCGCTTCGCCTTCCAGAATACGACCCGCGTTCACATCCATATCCTCCGCCAGGCGACGATAGGTTTCCGGATTCGCGCACACTTTGATAACCGGAGAAATTGCCGAGCCAACCACCGAACCTCGTCCGGTGGTAAATAAAATCACGTGAGAGCCGCACGCAATTAATTCCACTATTTCCGCGTTGTCCGAAATATTAGGGAAGCCAAAACGCGGTTCACCATCGGGCACTACGTCCAATAAATACAAGCCACCCGCAGGAGGTAGGTCGCCCGGCTTTATTAAACCGCTAATGGGCGATGAACCCGATTTTGAATAGGCGCCCATGGATTTTTCTTCCAGCGTCGTCAACCCACCGTCAGCATTACCCGGCGCAAAACTGCCGAACCCCATCACGCGATAATAGTGTTCTGCCTTGGCCACGCAGGCTTCAATTTCCGCCCCTAGTTCAGGCGTAATTGCGCGATCTGCCATAATGGTTTCGCAACCGATTAATTCACCCGTCTCTTCAAATATACAGGTCGCATCCGCAGCTACCAGCGCATCAAAACAACGCCCTACCGCCGGGTTGGCAGTAATTCCGCTAGTCCCATCAGAGCCACCACAAATAGTGCCGACAACTAATTCGTTCAAATACATAGGCACGCGCTCAACCTGCGCGGCTTGCGCTTGCAAACGTGCAACTGCTGCCAAACCTGCCTGAATGGTTGCCTTGGTACCGCCTGCTTCCTGAATCACTAACAACTCCGCGGGGCGTTCACTCGCGCGAATATCTTTTAATAATTTTTCGCGGTTCATACTTTCGCAGCCGAGCGAAATTAATAGCGCACCACCGACATTCGGATGAGTACATACGGCGCGCATCATTTCGTAGGCATATTGATTAGGGTAACAGCCGGGAAAACCGATTAAATGCACGTCGATATTATCGGCACGATTCACGATCATGCGCGATACATGATGCGCACACTCCACCAGATAAGCCACCACGATGACATTGCGAATTCCCTTGCGTCCATCGGCGCGCAACCAGGCAGGAAAATGTAATTCTGAACTCATGATTCACTCCGATATTGGGTTTGGCGCGTGCGGGTATGACTGGGAATGTAATCACTTTTCATATTGTGTATATGCACGTGATGCCCAGGAGCAACAGCTTCAATCATTGAGCCAATGGGTGCACCGTAGCGATACACCTTGTCGCCGGTCGCCAACGCGAAACGCGCAACCTTGTGGCCTACCCCGATATCGATCGGGCTGACAATGGTTTCTTGCTCAATACGCATTTCATCGCCCGCGCGAATTTGCTTTACACAAACCAAAATATTGTCGTTCGGATGCAGCAAAATCAGTGGGGCGATGCGCGTGGTTATTTGTTCGGTCATGGTATTGGCCCAATCAATTTGTGACAGGTATGGGAGCAGCGGGATGCAACAACTCACGTTCGCGCAATGCATCCCAAAACGCCGAGGGAATCTCACTATTAATCAGGGATACCGCACGCTCTACCTGTTCGCTATTCGCCAAGCCGGCTAATACAGAGCAAATTTGTGGATGTGCCGCCGGAAATTGCAACGCAGCCGCCGCAAGCGGGACCGCAAATTCATCACACACGGCTTCAAGCCGCGCCACGCGATCCACTATCGCCACCGAGGCTGGCTCATAGTTGTAATACAGGATCTGCCTGTTCTGGCCCGCTAACGCCGCTTTAACGCCGGTGGCCAAAATGCCTGAGTTAAACGGTCCCCCAAGGATCACCGAGGCTTTGCGTTTAGCACACAGCGGGAAAAAGTGTTCACAGGGAGCTTGTTCCAAAAGGGTGTACCGGCCGGCCAATAAAAATCCGTCAAAGTCGCCATGCCGTAATGCTGCGTCGCAAATTTGCCACTCGTTAGCGCCCAGGCCAATTGCCTTAACCAGGCCATCGGCCTTGAGCTTATTCATGGCAAGGTAACCACCATCCATAAACTCGCGAAACTTTTCCGGGTGATCAGCACCATGGGTTAACGGGCCTAAATCGTGGGCAAGCAGTACATCTATTTGCTCTACCTGCAGACGCTTCAGACTCGCCTCAAACGAGCGCATCACCCCGTCATAGCTGTAGTCGAATACTGGCTCTAGCGGCGGGGCATCGGCAAAGCCGTGGCGCACGCTTGCGGTCGAATCAGTGGGAACAAGGACCCGCCCCACTTTGGATGATATAACCACAGCTTCACTGGATTGCTTAAGAGCAGCGCCCAAGCGCTGCTCGCTCAACCCAAACCCGTAATGGGGAGCGGTATCAAAATAGCGGATCCCGGCCGATAAGGCCGAGCCGACAGCAGCCTGAGCCTGCGCATCATTCAGAGGTTGATATAAGTTGCCGATCGGGGCCGCACCGAACCCCAAAAGTGACAGATTAATCTCCGTAGCCCCCAAGGCACGGAAAGACAAGGATTTGGACTGAGCCACAGAACCTCTTTTTTATAATTAAAATTGGAATCGCCAATAAAATTAATTTTATCTGAAGCTCTGTGTAAATCACATATGGTTATTTAGACTTTTTGAATAAATTTGTGTCGCCAATTAGTACAAACTCATGCACAAATACAAACTTGAACTTTTTAATAGCCAGTAAACGTAAACTTCAACAATAAAAAAAGCCGATCAAAGATCGGCTTTTTTACCCATCGTGCAAACTTAATCAATCAACCCTTGAGAGATTTTTTCTGCCGCCTGGTGCAAGCGTTCCAGCACTCGCTCCTGTGTCATAGACTGCGCCTTGATATGGATAAACGGAATAATTAACACCGCTACTGCGCCATGTACACCGATGATGGGCACACAGAAGTCAATCACGCCATCTACAAAGTCACTCGCCAATTGGATGCAACCTTGGTCCACCCCCTTTCGCGCTTTGGCCAAAAAGCGCTCAATGCGCTCCAGATCCACTGTAGCAGAGAGTTGCGGCAACCAGCCCGCTTGCACATCCGGAGTGGCGAAGCCGTATAAGAGCGCTCCGGAGTTGGTGTCGATCAAACGACGGCGATAACCTACGCGCACCGAGAACCCCAAATCCATAGGGCTTTCCTGACGGGCTACCACCACGATTTGATCCCCGGAAGGCACTACCAAATGACAGGATTGGCCCAGCTCGCGGCTCAATTCTTTCATCACTGGCAGGGAAACTTCCAACAAGGTCTTTGCCGTGCCCTGGGAAATACCCAAGGTAAACAGCTTGTTAGTGAGCATGTAGCCATCGCGCCCGTCGGGCATCTGCGCGATATAGCCGCGATACTCCAGGGCCAACACCATGCGGAACAACTCACTTACCGAACGCCCCAGGGCGGCGGCCATTTGTGAAGTCGTCATGGGGTGGGAATTACGCGCGAGCAATTCCAGGATATCCAACCCTTTTTCCAGGGCCGGAGCACGGTATTTACGCTCGCTTTCATCTTGCGCCTCGAGTAAGGCGTTATCGAGTTCTTTGGTCATAGTTACTGTCATAGTAGTTCTCGTTATTAGTATTAATCCCCTAAGCGGGTTTTTCGTCGCTGCCGGGTGAATTCTACGCACAGCCTTGATCCCAAGGCGTTCCACTTTACGTAATTCGATAAAAACGCAAACTTGTACCTATGAAAACACTTTCAGAATTGATGCTTTTACACTCAGCAAGTGCATGATTTACAAGCGCTAGCCAGTTTTTATAGATGGAGAGTTGAGGGTTTGGCGCCAAACCTATGACAGGCCAATCACTACCCCACATCAACCGCTCCTCACCAAAGAGCGATACCAGAAACTTGATATAGGCCGTAAATACCTCGCTGCCCTGACCTTTTCCTGCCTCGGTGACCAGCCCGGACAACTTGCAATAGACCTGCGGCAAGCTCGCCATCTGGCGCATTGCTTCGCGCCAATCATCGGCAGGCTGGTCATTCACAATAACCGCCGGCTTGGCCGCGTGATCAATCACTATGGGCAGATCCGGGTGGCGACGCGCAAAGCGATACAAGTGCGGCAGGTGCCGGGCATAGACCAGCGCATCAAGACTGAGCCGATGTTGCTTCATCGCAGCAATGGCAGGCTCAAGCTCAGGGCGTAGCAACCAGGCGTCATCGGGCATTGACTGCAACATCGGCCTGATGCCTCGAAATTTAGGGTGTGAGGCTAATTGAGCGATGCGCGCGGGAGCAGCTGGTGACGCCAAATCTACCCAGCCCACAACCGCCTTGATGAAATTTGACTCATCCGCCAGACGCAACAGGTAATCCGTATCGGCATCGCTGGTTTGCGATTGCACCGCCACCGACCCGGTTACCCCACAAGCCTGGGCCTGGTGCAGTAAATCCTGAACTCCGAAATCCCGGTAAATCGCGCGGAGATCCGCTGTTGGCCAAGCACAGTCATGCCGGCCAAGCTGCCAAAAATGCTGATGCGCATCAATCATTGAAACTCCCTGCCCTATCGCTAAAGCGTGCGTATATCGCTATGACTACAAAACAGCTAAGCGGCACTATGACTGCCGTGTGGATCGAGCTTAGGTCCGATACCAGCCCCATCAGCGCCGTTAGCACAGCACCGCCGATAATCGCCATCACCAGGAACGATGCCGCCGGCTTGGTAAGCGGCCCCAACCCCTTCAAACTCAACGCAAAGATAGTAGGAAACATCAACGACATAAAGAAGCTGGTTGCGGTCAACGCCAGCAACCCCAGGTGACCGGGTTGCACAATGGCATAGGCGCACAGCAACACGTTAACCGAGGCGTAAATCCACATTAAACGAGCAGCACTTATCCGTGTCATTAACGCCGTGGCCACAAAGCGGCCGACCATAAAGATCACCAGAGAAGCTAACAAGTAGTTAGCGAGAGTTTTCTCACCGGTACCTGGAACTGCTTCCTGCCCGTAACGAATCAAAAAGCTCCAGATACAAACCTGAGCGCCCACATAGAAAAACTGCGCAGCAACGCCGAACATAAATGGCGCATTAGCGAGCAATTGTTGGTAATCACGCCGGGAACCCGTAGTTTCATCTTTTGCCGCCTGGGTGGCGATAGCCGGAAATTTTACAACCAACACCAACAGCGCCCAGGCCAATACCAGCAACCCAATCACTAGATATGGCCCCTGTACCGCATGGGATTCGGTTTGATAAAACTGTTCAAGCTGGCTGGCGCTCATCACAGCAAGCTCTTCGGCAGAGGGCTCGTGGCCGGAGAGAATAAATTCGCGCCCGATCAAAATCCCCGCAATGCAGCCAAACGGGTTAAACGATTGAGCAAAATTCAAGCGCCGTTCGGCGGTTGCCGGGTCCCCCATGGCAACAATCAAGGGGTTGGCAGAGGTCTCCAAAAATGCCAGGCCACTGGCGATTACAAAGAGCGCACCCAGAAACAGCACATACTCCCGCTGTGCCGCAGCCGGGTAAAACAAAAAGGCACCGATCGCATAGAGCAGCAAACCAAAGACCACCGCCGCTTTGTAACCGTAGCGCTTCATCCACAGCGCAGCCGGAATAGAAAACACAAAATAGCCGGTGTAAAAAGCTGACTGGACTAGCCCCGCCTTAAAGTCGGAAAGGGTAAATACCTTTTTAAACTGGGTAATCAAAATATCATTAAGGTTATTCGCCATTCCCCACAGGAAAAATAGACTGATGATCAGAATCAGGGGCAATAGCACGGACACAGATTTATCGTTATTGTTCATGAGCTCTCCAGGGAGCAACGGCCCATTAGCCGTCACCCTAGTTATTGTTATTAGTCAGGCAAAAAGCTTGTTTTGTTGGCACCACGATTTACAAGTAAAAGATGGTTTATCCATAAAAGATGCTACCATAGAGTCAAACAAACAATAACAGCTTTTTACAGGTTGCCCCGCCATGATTCTCGCCAATATCGACGACTACCGCACCCTTGCACGCAAACGTCTGCCGCATTTTTTATTTGAATATATAGATGGTGGAGCCTTCAGCGAAACCACCCTGCGCAATAACCAGTTGGACATGCAGCAAATTGCTTTACGCCAACGAGTGCTGCGCGATATCTCCAATGTATCTACGCAAATCAGCCTGTTTGGGCAGACTTTTTCCATGCCCTTGGGTTTATCCCCCGTCGGGATTGCCGGCTTGAACGCGCGACGCGGTGAAGTTCAGGCAGCCCAGGCAGCGGAAGAAGCCGGCGTTCCCTTTTGCCTGTCCACAGTCTCCGCCTGTGCGATCGATGAGGTGCGCGCGGGGGTCCAAAACCCCATTTGGTTCCAGTTATACATGATCCGCGACCGGGGCTTTCTACGCGATATGCTCGCCCGCGCCAAAGCGGCGGGCACCAATACCCTTTTATTCACTGTAGATATGCCGGTTCCAGCGACCCGCTACCGTGACATGCGCTCAGGCCTGTCCGGCGGCAGCTTGTTGCAGCGCAAACTCACCCGCATGGGCCAGGTGCTCACCAAGCCTCACTGGGCGTGGGATGTCGGCCTCTGGGGCCGCCCTCATAACCTAGGCAATATTGCGCCCATTCTCGGCGAAAATGCGGGCATCGATGAGTTTTGGAGCTGGCTGGGAAACAACTTTGACCCCACAGTGACTTGGGCCGACATTGACCGTATTCGTGCTGAATGGGACGGCAACTTCATCATTAAGGGTATTCTGGATGCCGATGACGCAAAACAGGCGGCGAATATTGGTTGCGACGGTTTAATCGTTTCCAACCACGGCGGACGCCAGTTGGATGGCGCCCTCTCCTCCATCAAAGCCCTTCCCCGTATTGCTGATGCAGTGGGTGACGACCTTAGCCTGATACTGGATTCGGGCGTTCGCTCGGGGCTGGATGTGGTGCGCGCGTTGGCGTTGGGCGCAAAGATGGTGATGATCGGCCGCCCCTGGGTTTACGCCTTGGCCGCCCGCCAGAAACGCGGAGTGCAAGAAATTCTGGAGATTTTTGCCAACGAGATGCGCGTAGCCATGGCGTTATCCGGCTGCGCGCGCGTTGAGGACATTAATTCAGGAATGCTGGAAAACCGCCCTATTTAATAGCAAGGTTTTGTTCAATTAATTGGCGCCGTCTCGGCAACCGGCGCGGCTGCTGGCCCGACACTAACTGGCTGGTGCATGTTTTTAATATCCAACCATAACTCGGAGCGATCCAAAGGGGTTTCTTTGGGCAAGGTTGGGTTATCCAATTCAAACACCACTCGCTCTTCAAGATTGGCTTTCTCTAGCACTGCCTTAACCATGGGGTCACTGTAAAAGGTCTTGTCGAAACTACCATCCGCAATGGCACGATTCAGACCCAACTCCAGATCAGCAGCCAGCTTTTTGTTCTGCTTGCCAGTGAACAAATAAAACGGCATGCGATAAACCAACATTATGCGTTTCTCCACCGCAAGCGATAGATTAGGATGTGACTCCAGTTCTGCCCAGGGCTCATGCACTCCCCGAGGAAACGCATCAAACCGCCCACCCTCAACCATATAAAACAGACTCTGATACTTGTTGGCACGCACAACATTCAAACCATTGCTAGCCAAAATTGCTGAGTCCGCCCAAGTAGTCCCCTGCCCAAGGGAAATTTGCTTTAAATCTGCAAACGTTTTTACGCGATCAAACTTTGTTTGCGACGCAGGATTGATAATAAAAATCCTGTGTCCCAACAAGCCCTTGTAGAGAGGAATCCGTATTGGTTGCAGTTGATCTTCCATCTCCTGATTGGTTGCGGCCCACATGATATCCAAGCGTCCCTCAGATACGTCAGTGATATTGCGCGCCTGAGAAATCTCGGAATTATCTATTTCAATTTTGTAAGTAGTCTCAACTTTACTAAGCGCCAACTTCACCATTGCCATTGCATAGCGCCCGTTACCGTCATCTACGGCGTTGATTTTTAAACTAGTTTGCGCATTGGTAGAAAACGCGAACAGACTACTAACCAACAAAGTCAATACCGAGGAAAGCTTCATAGAAGACCTGCATGAGTTGCGTGTGCCGATTGTTCAAGCTGCCATGCTCTTGCGTCCATCATTCTGGGTGTAGTTTAGCATGTAGAAAAATGCGCCACAGATTAAAAAGCCATCGATCTGGCGCATGAAGCGATGAGTGGTTATATCTGTTATAGCTCGGCAATCAAAAATCGCCAGAAAATGAGAGTTTTGGTTATTTTAACCATAAGATAATTGAGGTTCGGCTTAATCTATCCAAGCATCTCTTTTGCAAAGGGAAGGAGGAAAATACCTCCCTTTTACAAGGGAGCCGGGGAGGGATTTAATGTCATTTAGCGGTATCATGCCGCTGGTAAAGAAAATCAATAAAGTGGTATTGGTGTGGCCCAAATTAAGGCCGCCCAACATAGTGGAGTTGTTATGAAATATCTGCGGAATTTACTCTCCGTTACCTGTTGTATGAGCCTTGTTGCTTGCGCGCAAGTGAGCGACAAAACAACTGATCAAACCGCAACAAATAATTCAAACAGCGCTGTGAGTGAAAAACAAATCGCAGCGGCCCCAATATCAACAACACAAACCGTATCGACATCACAAACCGCACCCGCGCTTACGCTACTAACGCAACAAGATTTTTCCAAATGCCTGGTTGAGCTCACCACAAAAGCCAAAGCGGCGGGCGTTTCGAGCAAAACGATCAATAACAGCTTGGCAAACGCCAAATTGAACATGCAAGTCGTACAACTGGATCGCAAACAGCCGGAATTTACCACCAGCTTTGCCGATTATTTTAATCGTCGTGTTACTGCGCAGCGCGTGAATGAGGGGCGCGCACTGTTGAGTAAACACCACGAATTACTCATGCGCATTGAACAACAATACGGTGTGCCTGCACCTTATTTGCTTGCCTTTTGGGGCTTGGAAACCAACTTCGGTAATTATTTTGGCAACATCCCGGTGGTGGATTCACTTGCAACACTGGCGTGTGATGCACGCCGCAGCGCATTTTTTACCACAGAATTAATTAATGCATTACGCATCCTGGATGCCGGCGATATCGCCCCTAATAAAATGATTGGCTCATGGGCTGGCGCCATGGGCAATTTCCAGTTTATGCCTTCATCATTTTTGCAAAACGCGGTGGATTTTGATGGCGACCATAAACGCGATCTTTGGAACAGCAAACCCGATGCGCTCGCCTCTGCGGCTAATTTTTTACGCAATTTGGGTTGGCGAGCGGATCAACGCTGGGGTCGCGAAGTCAAATTGCCGCGCGATTTCCCCTTCCTGGAAGCAGGATTAAAAAATACCAAAGCGACCAATGAGTGGCGCAAACTCGGCGTGATGCGCGCGGATAATGCCGCACTACCAACCACCGAATTTACGGCCTCACTCCTGGTACCCGCTGGCCATCAAGGCCCGGCATTTTTGGTGTACGACAATTTCAATGTGATTATGCGTTGGAATCGTTCGGAGTTTTATGCCATTGCTGTCGGTCAACTTGCTGATCAAATTGCCGGCGGTGGAAAATTATTACAACCTCCCCCGGAAGATGCGCCGCGATTACACCGTGACCAAGTCATTGCGCTGCAAGAACAACTCAATCAAAAGGGTTTCAACACCGGCACACCTGATGGCATTCTCGGCCCTGGAACTCGCCGTGCAATTAGCGAATTCCAACATCAACAGGGCATGATTGCCGACGGTTTCCCCGGCAAAGAAGTGCTGGGTTTGTTGGGCATTGCCCCCGACGCCAACAAGCGTTAATGACAAGCGAACCTTCATTACCCGTACATATCTATGAAAAGGAAGCGCAATGATCAGCTGCAATCAGCACGACTATATCGAAATTGTTTGCATGTACCGCTACCCGGTAAAGCTCACGCTAAAATCAGGTGAAATTATTGAGGGTGCAGCTGTTGATACTGTCAGTGACGAACTGCGAGAGGAATGTATAAAGCTCGCTACCGAATCGGGCGAAACACTTGTCGTGTTAAACCAGCTAAAACAATTGGAAGTGACTGTAGAAAACCCGCATTTGAAACTTTTATTGTTTTAATAAAACAGGATAAAATCCCTCGTCCTTTATGCCTGAAGGTCGAGTTCAATATTAGATGCGTCAAACTTTCCGTCGTTTTGGAAGTTATATTTAGTTTTATTCAAGGAGAAACCTATGAAATTTTTTGCATTACTGACAATTACACTTTCGTCTGCGTTCGCATTATCTGCCAATGCAACCGTCATTTGGGATGAAAGCATTGATGGTAACTCTGCCAGCATGCCCTCTCTCACTTTGCAAATTGGTGCAAATGAAATTTTGGGTTCATCACGCTGGGCTGGTGATGAAATAGACCCCTTCCAATTTACGGAGCGTGATTGGTTTGGTTTAACGCTGCAAGATGGGTTGAGCATCAAATCAATTACCACGGAAATCACTAATCCAGTTCTGATATCTAGCCAGACGCTTGAAAATCTTTGGGCCACCGCTATGTGGACACTCCAAGATTGGTCTTATGATTTCAAATGGTATGGATACACCCGGATTGCTGAAACCGCACCATTTGCTAACATCGGTGAATTTCCGCTGTCCGGTTTTAATAATTTTATCTTGAATCAAGCAGCAGGACTTTCAAATACCGGTTCCTTTGATCTCTCCTGGGAATATCGAGTGACCATAGAAGTTGTTGAGTCAATTCAAGTTTCTGAACCATCTTCGCTATGGTTAGCTCTGATTGCACTTGTTGCCATCTTGCGCGCACAGAGATCAAGAGCTACAAAAGTCTAATATTAACCTCACTAACGGAAAGCTGCTGAAAACATTAAACATCTTCTTAGTATGCTTTATCTATTTCCAGAGAAAATTAAGTAGATGTGTTTCGATGCTTTCAGCAGCCATTTAGCGCAAATGCCGTTTAATTTGCGCAAGTGTCTCCAGGGTTTTAATACGTAGCGCGCGATCATACACATCAATCGTAAACATAAACTCATCGACGGCAAGCTCATCGCGCAGCTGTTGTAAACCATCCAATATTTCCAGTTCATCACCAATTTGTGACAAGCCCAGAAAATCGAGCACGCTGTGCTTTTCGCTCACTGACCAATCGAGTTGCTCAATGGGTTTTGGTGGGCACAACCACAGAGGTTCACCGCGAAATAACGCCGTAATTCGCTGAAAGCTGGTGGTTGCGTTGAAGGCAGCTTGCTCAGATGTTTCACCCCAAACAATTGGCAAACCCAACATAAAGTAAGGCTTATCCAAATGCACTGAGGGGCGAAATTCCGCGCGATACCGTTTCAATGCAGCGCGCATATACGTCGGTGCAAAATGCCCCGCAAATGAATAGGGCAAACCCAATTGTGCGGCAAGGCCCGCGCTATAAAGGCTGGAACCTAAAATCCAGATAGGCACTTGTGTACCCTCACCCGGCACGGCGCGCAAGCGCTGTTGCGGTTGGCTCGGCTGCAACAATTGTTGAATGACTTGCACTTCTTGCGCAAAATTTTCTGCCGCCGAATCATCGCGTTTAAGTGCACGGCTAGTCACAGGGTCAGTGCCCGGCGCGCGGCCCAAGCCCAAGTCGATGCGCTCACCATAGAGCGACGCAAGCGTGCCAAATTGTTCCGCCACAACCAACGGCGAATGGTTAGGCAACATAATTCCACCCGAGCCCACACGCAGCTGCTGCGTCTGCCCCGCAATATGCCCAATCAACACCGCCGTCGCTGAACTGGCAATGCCCTGCATATTATGATGCTCCGCCAACCAAAACCGCTTAAACCCCAAC
>JACCDS011521414.1_pt1 | contig 12293 bp, 7 predicted proteins | sample 7446441 | NCBI WGS metagenome assembly JACCDS01 (sample SAMN15323445, study PRJNA562643) | freshwater metagenome | isolation source: river surface water | place: USA:Blue River Watershed | collected 2017-08-17
AAATTCGCGCTCGGCAGTGCTGCGCTGGCGACAGCCGTGCTGCTGATGACAGCGCTGGCCTCGGTCTGGCTGGCGGCGCAACAGGGCAGGGCGGCCGAGCGCGTCCTTGTGCAGCGTGAGGCCGAGCATAGTGCCCAGCTGGTGGCCACGACAATGCGCGGCATCATGTTGCGCATGGCCGAACTGGCCGACAGCAGCGTGCTGGCCGCGGCACTGACCGATACCACCGGACGCGACACCTACCTGCATCCCTACCTGACCAGTATCCATCATGTGAATGCGATACCGGTTGCCATCCTGTTTTCCGATTTCGCCGGCAATGACATCGCCAGTAACGACTACGCCAGCTTCAGCGATCAGGATCGCGAGTGGGTCAGGCGCCAGCTGGCCGCCGGCACCGAGGATGCGGTGCTGCAGGCGGGACCGGATGGTCCGGCACTGGTCGCGATCCGGCTCATCACCTTGCCCAGCACCGGGCGGCCCGAGGGGGCACTGGTCTATCGTTTCGGCTTGGCATCGATGCTGTACTCCAAGACCGCCAGCCTGGTATGGAACCCGGGCGCGGGCCTGGCCAGTCCGACGGCAGGCGATGTGGCGGCGCGTATCGAACTGCCGCCGCCTTTCGACAAGCTGGGCCTGAAAGTCAGCGTCCGCGATGCAGGCGAGCCGCAACTGAGGCTGGATACGGCACAAGTCGCGCTGATCGCGTCGCTGGTGCTCCTGATCGCGCTGGCGACCCTGCTGCTGGGTGAAAGGCTGGCCCTGTCGCTGACGGGGGAGTTGCGCCGGCTCGAACAATTCTCGCGCGACGTGGTGGGGCAGGGCTTCGGCCATGCGCGCGCCGAAATCAGCGGCAGCGATGAAGTATCTAGCCTGGCCGGCTCCATCAACCACATGCTCGACAGCCTCAATGAACAGCATGAACAGCTGCGGCAGGAAAACGAGCGGCGTAACCGTCTGCTGGGCCGTTACCGGATGCTGATCGAAAGTACCAATGCCGTCTCCTGGGAAGCCAGCCTGCCTGACGGCGAGTACACCTTCGTGTCGCCACAGGTCGAGCGCCTGTTCGGCCATCCGGTGTCGGCTTGGCACGAGCCGGGCTTCTGGGCATCGTGCGTGCATCCGGAGGACCTGGCTGGCGCGCAGCACGCACGCGACGAAGCGATTGGCGGCGGCGTCGAATACAGCTACGAATACCGTTTCAGGAACAGCGCCGGCGACTACCTGTGGGTCGAGGAAATTGGCACCGCGGCGCGCGAACACGAGCCAGGCCGCGAACCGGGCCGCGAGCTCGGCACGATGCGCGGCATTTTGCTCGACATCAGCCAGCGCAAGGAAGCCGAGTCCGAGATCCAGCACCTTGCGTTCTACGACCCGCTGACCGGCCTACCGAATCGCCGCCTGTGGCTTGATCGCTTGCACAAGCTGGTCGACGCCAGCCCGCACAGTGTCGAACACGGGGCGGTAGTCTTCATCGACCTCGATAATTTCAAGACCCTCAATGACACGCACGGCCACGACATGGGGGACTTGCTGCTGAAAGAGGCAGCGAGCCGGCTGCAGTCGGCGGTGCGCAAGAATGACCTGGTGGCGCGCCTTGGCGGCGACGAATTTGTTGTGCTGCTCAAGGGCGGGCGCGAGCCACCCGAGGCTTTCCGACGCAACGCAGAGATGGTCGCCGAGAAGATCCGTGCGGCGATGGACAAGCCGTATGCGCTACGCGGCAATGAACACCACAGCACGGCCAGCATCGGCATCTACGTGTTCGATACCGCGGTGGATAGTGTCAGCGAGATGCTCAAGCGCGCCGACCTGGCGATGTACCAGTCGAAGGCGGCGGGCCGCAACGCAATCTGCTTCTTCGCGCCCGAGATGCAGGATACGCTGTCGCGTCGCGCGGTGCTGGAAGCCAGCTTGCGCACGGCGCTGCGGCGCCAGCAATTCCTGTTGCACTACCAGCCGCAGGTCAATGACGAGGGCCGCCTGCTCGGGTTCGAAGCCTTGCTGCGCTGGCAGCATCCGGAACTCGGCCTGCTGCCGCCGGGAGAATTCATCCAGCTGGCCGAGGAAACCGGGCTGATCGTGCCGATCGGCATGTGGGCGGTCGACACGGCTTGCCGGCAGCTGGCCGCATGGGCCGGCGATGATGCACACGAGGACCTGACGCTGTCGGTCAATGTCAGTGTGCGCCAGTTCAGGCATGAACAGTTTGTCGACCATGTGCTCGAGATCGTGCGCCGTCATCGTATCAATCCACGCCGGCTGACGCTGGAGCTGACGGAGAGCCTGCTGGTCGACGATGTCGATCAGGTGATCCTGAAGATGAAGACACTGAAGACGGCTGGCATCAGTTTTTCGCTCGATGACTTCGGTACCGGCTTTTCTTCGCTGTCTTATTTGCGACGCTTGCCCTTCGACGAAATCAAGATCGACCATTCCTTCTTCCGCAACCTGCTGACCATCGAGACCGATGCGGCGATCGTGCGCACCATCGTCGTGCTGGCGCAAAGCCTGAAGCTGCGCCTGATCGCCGAAGGTGTCGAAGACGAACGCCAGCGCGATTTCCTGGCCTCGCATGGCTGTCATGCCTACCAGGGCTACTTGTTCGGCACGCCGATGGACCAGGCGGACATGCTGCGCTACGTGCAAGATCGCTCTCCGCTGCCACCAGCGCTCACGACCGAAATGCCGGCTTAAGCGGTGGCCAGGCGGCATCCGCGGCCGCATTCACCCCTGCGAAATACAAAAAAAACGCCCCGGCCTTGGCCGGGGCGCATCGCTTCTGCTGAATGCTTCGTCAGCCGCCGATTGCCGTGGTGGCCAGCGGCGGCTGGTTGGTGCCGACCCCGGTCAGCGTGGTGATCGGTGTCGTGGTGGTGGTGGTCGGCGTTGTGGCGCCAGTGCCGCCGCTGCCAAGGTCCAGCGTGCCCAGCGTGCCGGCGGTGCCCGCGGCGCCGGTGGTACCCGTCGTTCCGCCTGCGCCGCCGGTGCCGCCGGTTCCACTGGTGCCACTGGTGCCGGTGGTTGTGCCTGTTGTTGTTCCTCCGGTCCCGGTACCTGTGCCAGTGGTCGTGCCCGTGTCCGTGGTCGCACCTGTACCGGTGGTTGTACCCGTGCCCGTGGTGGTACCGGTCGTTGTGCCGGTGTCAGTCGGGGTGCCAGTGGTGCCGGTCGTTCCCGTGGTCGTGCCGGTGGTACCGGTAGTGGTGCCGGTGGTGCCGGTGGTACCCGTGGTCGTGCCCGTACCCATGTCAGTTCCTGTGGTGCCGGTTGTGGTCCCCGTCGTTGGCGTTGTGGTGGTTGTCGTGCCTGTCGGCGGCGTGCCAGTACCGGTCGTCGTGTCCGTCGTCGTACCGGTACCTGTGGTGGTGCCGGTGGTCGGGGCAGTGGTTGTGCCGGTAGTCGGCGTTCCTCCCGTCGTCGGTGTGCCCGTGCCGGTCGTCGTACCGGTACCTGTCGTGGTACCGGTAGTCGTACCGGTGGTGGTACCCGTCGAAGGCGTGCCAGTGGTCGTACCCGTGGTCGTACCCGTGGTCGTACCCGTGGTGGTACCGGTATCCGGCGGCGTGGTCGCACCCGCAGTCTTCGTGATCTGGCCACGGATCTCGCCATTCGGGAACGCGACCGAGAGCACTTCGTAATACATATTTCCTGCGTTCAGGGCCGAGACCTGCGTGTCATTGAGCGTCGCACGCGATACCCAGATGCCCGATCCCGAGCTGGTTTCCTGCATGTTGGCGACGACCGGGCCATTTGCATCAGGCGCACCCTGGTGGATGGCCGCGCCGGTGCTGGCAAAGCCGGTGGTGATCACGACCGAGGTTAGCGTCTTGTCACGCGGCCGATAGACCGACAGGCCGGTGCCCGTGCCCGTGCTTGTCGTGGCCGGAACGACCAGCGCACCCGTCAGCACATTGGTATAAAACACCGGGCGATTGGCTGCGGCCACCGCTTGTCCGATCGCACGGCCTGAGCCTTGCGAACCGGTGGTGCTGGCACCTCCGCTGGTATCCGTGGTGGACGGCGTACCGGTGGTCGAAGGTGTGCCGGTGGTGCTGGTAGTGCTTGCGGTGCCGCTGGTCGGCGTCGATGTGCCGGTTGCCGTGCCGGTACCGCCATAGATGCCTGCGGTGCCGGTGCCTGTCGCTCCTGTAGTGCCGGAACTGCCTGACGTGCCCGAAGTTCCGGTGCCAGTCGTGCCTGCCGTTCCTGATGTACCCGAGGTGCCCGAGGTACCGGTTGCCCCTGCCGTGTTCGTCGTTCCGGTGGTGCCGGTGGCCGTGGTGGTGGTGCTGGCCGAACTCACCGGTACGCCGCTTTGCGGCAAGCGCGACGTGATCTGGCCGCGAATCTCGCCGTCAGGGAAGGCGTCCGAGTGTACGTTGAAGTAGTAGTTGCCGGCCTGGAGCTGGGTCAGCTGGTCCGTGGTCAGCGTCGCAGTCGTGGTCCAGATGCCGCTGCCGCCCGTCACCTGCGTCAACGGGAACACGACGGGGCCGGCAACGCCACGCGCGCCCACGTGGATGTGCGCTGCCGTGCCCGTGATGTCAGCCGATACGATGGTGGCCTTCATCACGCGCGTGGTCGGATCGACCACCGCTACGCCGGTGCCGGTCGCCGTGCTGTTGTTGGGCGGCGCCTCTTCGGTGCCCGTCAGCGTCGCCGAATAGACGTTGCGCGGCACGGTGCTATTGGCGGAACTGACCTGGCTGACGCCAGCCGCCGTCGGGTTGATCGGATTGCTGTCGCTGCCGCATCCTGCCAGGACGGCCAGTGACAGCAGCACTATCGCCCACGGTGTGAACGTTCGCAAAGATAAGACTTTCATGTTCATCCTCTGGTCTGTGTAGTTGATGCTCCCTGCTGTCACTCGCTGCGTGATCGCAATCTGTGTTTGCCTTGAATGGCGATGGGTAGAGAGATCGTCGCTGAAGCAGCGACCGTGCCCGGACGGCGACTACGGCAAAGCAGACGCCAGAGGCGTGCCAATGGTTAAGGCGGGGCAAGGCCATGCGGGCAAGACGGGTAAGAACTACCGGGGGCGGTGAAGAATTTTCGGACGCTGCTACCATGTCGGCCTTGCAGGAGAACATTCCACCATGGCAGAAACAGAAATCCGCGCAGGCCAGTCGATCGAATTGCTGAAGGCGCTGCACATCCTCACGCGCGACGGCAAGATGAATCAGGACAGCCGGCGCAAGCTGAAACAGGTGTATCACTTGTTCCAGTTCATCGAACCCTTGCTCAGGCAAGTCGATTCAGACCAGCTGAGCCTGGTCGACCACGGCGCAGGCAAGTCCTATCTCGGCTTCATCCTGTACGACTTGTTTTTCAAGCAGCGCCATGATGCGTCCACCATCCACGGCATCGAGACCCGCGCCGAGCTGGTGGACAGCACCCGCGCGCTGGCGCAGCACCTGGGCTTCGAGCGCATGCATTTCCATCATCTGTCGGTGGCCGAGTCCATCGTCTCGGATGCCTTGCCGGCCAGGGTCGATGTCGTCACTGCCTTGCATGCGTGCGATACAGCGACGGATGATGCGATCAGCTTTGCACTGAAGAAGCAGGCGCGCTTTATCGTGCTGGTGCCGTGCTGCCAGGCCGAGGTGGCGGCTACGCTGCGCCGCCTCAAAGGCAAGTCGCTGGGCCGCGATTCGCTGACCGAGATCTGGCGCCATCCCATCCATACCCGCGAGTTCGGCAGTCACCTGACGAATGTGCTGCGTTGCCTGCAGCTGGAAGCGCATGGCTACCAGGTGAATGTGACCGAACTGGTGGGCTGGGAACATTCGATGAAGAATGAACTGATTATCGCGACCCGCAAGGACCAGCCGCAACCGAAGGCGGCACGTCGATTGGCCGAGGTGCTGCAGAACGTGGGGCTGGAGGAAATGGCCGGGCGCTTCTGGTTGCCCGAGTAGCGTCCGAGTAGCGTCTGAATAGCGCCTGAGTAGCGCCCGACTGTCAGCGACGCGGGAACAAGGCGCTTGGTTCCCGGCTGCCGGGCTGGTCAGCCGCGGCCATCAGGCTGGCGCGCCGGGAGCAGCGTCGTCGCCGGCATCGTGTGGCTGGCGATGAAGATCTCGTGCAGGAACAGCGAGAAGCTAGCGATCAGCAACAGCATTGCGGCGACGAACAGCAGCGCGATCAGGGAGTCGAGCGCGAGGTTGAAGGCATCGTCGACGAACAGGGCCACGACCACGGCGCATACCAGCACCAGGCATGTGGCGGTGAAGCCGACGGCGCGGTGAATCACGTCCGCGCGCCGGCGCAATACATCAAGCTCATGTATCAGCACGGGTCGCAGGGCGACTCCCCCCGACAGGCGCTGCTCCAGCGTTTCGCGCCGGTCATGGATGCGGTCGAGGCGATTGTTCAGTACGCGCATCAGCATCAGCACGCCCAGCAGCAGGAAGGCGGGCGTAATGGACAGGCTGATGATGTTGCTGATGTCGCCGAACAGGGGAAGCATGGCTGGCTGCGGTTCAAGTTTGTGCTGAGGTCTGTGCAATGAGAATACACAAACCCGGGCCGGCCTGCATCCCTCAATCAAATATCAATCGATATTGGCGGCGTAAATCTCGGCGAACCGGTGCCGGACTTGTGTAAAGGCTGATAACACTTCCGGGTCGAAATGCCCGGGTTCGGTACGGCCGTCGCCTTCCATGATGATGGCCGATGCCTTTTCATGGCTCATGGCCGGCTTGTACGGGCGGCGCGAGCGCAGTGCGTCGTACTGGTCGCACAGCATCACGATGCGGGCCGGCAGCGGCGCCGCGTCGCCGACCAGGCCGTTGGGATAGCCGCTGCCATCCCAGCGTTCATGGTGGCTGAGTGCGATGTCGGCGCCCATGGTCACGTAGGGCGAGCTGCCCTTGTGAAGGATCTTGGCGCCCAGCGTGCAATGGGTCTTCATCATGGACCATTCGGCAGCATCGAATGCGCCGGGCTTGAGCAGCACCGCATCGGGAATGCCGATCTTGCCGACATCGTGCATTGCCGATGCATAGAAGATCTGGTCGCAGAAAGCCTTGTCCATGCCCAGGTACTCGGACAATTCGAGGCAGAAGAAGCTGATGCGCTGCACATGCAAGCCGGTGTCTTCATCCTTGTATTCCGCAGCCTTGACCATGGTGTAGATGGTGTCGCGGTAAGCCTCGGTCAGCTGCCGGGTGCGCTCGGCTACCTGGTCGGACAGGTTGCGGTTGTGGTTCGCCAGCTGGTCCTGGAAAGACTTGAGCCGCAGCAGGTTGCGTACCCGCGTATACAGCTCGGCCTGATCGACCGGCTTGTTGATGAACTCTTCGACACCAGCCGACAGTGCATGCATGCGCGAGGCATGGTCGGACAGCGCCGTCAGCATGATGATCGGGATGTTGCGGGTGCAGGCATCCTGCTTCAGCGCCATCGCGACTTGCTGGCCGTTCATGCCGGGCATCATGTAGTCGAGGATGATCAGGTCGGGCAGGCGGCCGCGTATCTGGTTCAATGCATCCTCGCCGGATTGCGCGACCATGAATTCAAAATGCTCTATCCCCAATTGCGCCTGCAGCAGTCGGGAGTTGCGCGGCTGGTCGTCCACCAGCATCACGATCGGCTTGCCTTGATCGGGGTGCAGGGCAGCGATGCTATCGTCGATGTCAGTGTCGAGGCTGGTCATGTGGGGTGATCCTGATTCAATGATTGAAAATCAAAATAGGATTGGCGGGCGTGTGCAGGGACTGTTCGTGGCCGGCCAGGGGCGTCAGTGAGTGAGGGGCCGCAGCAGCTGGTCCGGTAGTGCGATCGGCAGCTGGCCGGCGGGCTCGGGGTCGCGCAGCGGCAGCCAGACGGTGAAGCGCGAGCCTTTGCCGGGTTCGCTCTCGACCAGCAAGGCGCCGGATTGCAGTTCGACCAGACGCCGCACCATCACCAGCCCGAGGCCGGTGCCCTCATACAAGCGGCTGCGCGATGAATCGAGTTGCAGGAAGGGCTGGAACAACCGGTACAGGTCGGCTTGCGCGATGCCGACGCCGGTATCGCTGACCGAGATCTCCAGGAATTCCAGGAAGGCAGAGGGCGCCAGTGCGAACAGGCGCCTTTGCTCGTTGCCCTGCTGCGATTCCACCAGGCTGCGTGGCACCAGCCGCATGGCCAGCTTGACCTGGCCGCAATCGGGCGTGAATTTCACGGCATTCGACAGCAGGTTGAAAATGATTTGCCGCGTCTTGCGCGGGTCCAGCCACAGGCCCTTGAGTTCGGGCGAGATCGTCTGCACCAGCTGTATGCCACGCGCCGTCGCCTGTTCGCGCATGATGGCCATGCCGCTGGCCGCCAGGTCATTGCCATCGACCATGCCAGGCTCGAGCCGCATATTGCCCGATTCAATGGTCGACAGGTCGAGGATGTCGTTGATCAGCTCCAGCAGATGACGGCCGCTGTTGAGGATGTCGTCTGCATATTCCCTGACGGTCGCATCGATCTGCCCGGCCAGCCCGTCGCGGATCACACTGGAAAAGCCGATGATGGCATTGAGCGGCGTGCGCAGTTCATGCGACATGGTTGCCATGAACTCGGTCTTCATGCGCGAGGCCTGTTCGATCTGCCGGTTCTTTTCTTCCAGCAGGCGCGCGGATGCCTTCGACTCGCTGATGTCGCGTGCAATCGTTGACAAGGTGACGCTGCCATCCGACTGTCGGTGGGCGATCAGTACTTGCGATACCGGTACTTCCTTGCCGTCGGCATTGACCCAGCTGGTTTCGCCGTACCAGGTGCCATGGGCCAGCGCGTGCGGGATGCCGACACGCAGCACATGGTTCAGCGATGCCGTGCTGTAGACCCGTTCGCGCTTGATGTCGGCAGCCGGCAGGTCGCCGACCCCAATCAGCTCGCGCATGGCGCGGTTCACGTAAGCGACGCGCCCTTCGGGCGTGCTCATCGCGATCAAGTCCGGCGTGCGGTCGATCAGGTCTACCAGACGTCGCGCTTCGTCGGACACCTTTTGTTTGTCGTTGAAGGCTTCGCGCATGCGTCTGTACAGGAAAGGCACGGCCAGCAGGACCAGTATCAGCAATGCAAAGAAACCAAAGGCACTGATTTGCGCGCGATCAGACTCGAGCTGTTGCCTGTGCTTCAGAAGCCGCTGCTCTTCGTTGAATACGTCAGCAGCCAGAATATCGATCTGGCGATCGAGGCCCGTGCCGGCAGAGACGTCGACGGGGGCGGGGCGCGGATGCAGTGACGACTTCAGTTCGATGTTCCGCGCCAGCCAGTCGATGCGCGAAGCGATGATGATCTTCAGGTGGCGCACGCGTGCCGCTTGTGACGGGTTGTCCGACACGAGATTGTCCAGCACCGCCTGTTCCTTCGACAGCGAGTCGAGCGCTTGCCGGTAAGCCGACAGGTAAGTGCGGTCGCCCGTGATCAGGAAGCCACGCTGCTCCGACTCGGCCTGGTAGACGTACTGCTCGACGCGGCCGATGCTCGCTATGACTTCATGTGAATGAATCACGAAGCGCGTCGCATCGATACCCGTGAGTGAGAAATGCCAGGTCAGTCCGGCCAGCATCAGCAAGGCCGCAGCGCCGGCCGCGAAGCTCGCAAACAGGCGTTTTCGAACGCAGACTGAGGAATTAGAAATTTCATCAAGCTAACCAGCGCGGATGTCGTCGCCTGTACATGTACTTTGATGGTCAAGGGTGCGAAGGGATTGCCACCAAGCAATGCAAGAAGAATTCAATGAGGCAATGGCAGCTTATTCCGATCACCGAACTCACCCTTGTGATGTATCAATGAACTAGTGACCACCGGTAACTTAGCGCGGCTTCAAAGCCCTCGGTCAGGGACTTTGCCAAACGCAAACCTCGACATCCGCAGTGATGTCTAAGATGAGGCCTGGCATCAAGGGGCAGAAGCGGGAATGGCCGCCAACATGGACGGGGTTCAGTTCTCAAGAGAAATGTTGCTCCGCAGTACCTCGCAGACCCTATAAGTCCGAAGAACAATCAAATTATTCATTTTGTTTTTTCTTGGAAATAGAATAAGTTGTCAGGCTTCCGGGCCGAGCGGCAACAGACCAGCGGGTACCGGATCGCGTAGGCGATGGCAAAAATGCGTTTCATGCCGAGCCAGCGAAGCGGTGCGACGGATGAGCCTGTTGATTCGAAGCCTTGGCTGTTTTATGAAGCCACCAAGGCGCGAGCGTTTGCTCATTTCGTGCCTAATTGGCAAAACAATAAAAAACTAACGGAGATACTTCAGCATGGCTGCCCCCACCCTGGCCGTTCCGGCCGTCCGCAGGTCCTGAGCAGGAGCCTTCATGTCGGACATCATTCTGGAAACCAGAAACCTGACGCGCGAATTCAAAGGCTTTATCGCCGTCAATCAGGTGAACCTGCAGGTGCAGCGCGGACACATCCACGCACTGATCGGCCCCAACGGCGCCGGCAAGACCACCTGTTTCAACCTGTTGACCAAGTTCCTTGCACCGAGTTCGGGGCAGATTCTGTTCAATGGGCGTGACATCACGATGGAGAAGCCGGCGCAAGTGGCGCGCATGGGCATCATCCGTTCGTTCCAGATCTCGGCTGTGTTCCCGCACCTGTCGGTACTGGAGAATGTGCGCATCGGCTTGCAGCGCAAGCTGGGCACGTCTTTCCATTTCTGGAAGAGCGAAGCCTCGCTGGACGTGCTCAATGAGCGCGCACGGGCCTTGCTCGATGAAGTCGGCCTGTCCGGTTTCGCCGACAGTGTCACCGTGGATCTTCCGTATGGCCGCAAGCGCGCGCTCGAGATCGCGACCACGCTGGCGATGGACCCGGAACTGATGCTGCTCGACGAACCGACGCAGGGCATGGGCCATGAAGACGTGCAGCGCGTGACCGACCTGATCAAAAAGGTATCGGCCGGCCGTACCATCCTGATGGTCGAGCACAACATGAATGTCGTCTCCGGCATCTGCGACCGCATCTCGGTCTTGCAGCGCGGCGCCATCCTCGCCGAAGGCGATTACGTCACCGTGTCGAAGAATCCCCAAGTGCTCGAGGCCTACATGGGCAGCAGCGCCGCCCTCGAGGGAGCGCACTGATGACGAAGGCACTCGAAATCACCGGGCTGCAGGCCTGGTATGGCGAATCGCACATCTTGCACGACGTGAACCTGTCGGTCGAGCAGGGCGAAGTGGTGACGCTGCTGGGCCGCAATGGCGCCGGCCGCACCACGACGCTGCGCGCGATCATGGGGCTGACCGGGCGTCGTACCGGTTCGGTGAAGATCAACGGCGTCGAAGCCATCCAGCTGCCCACGCACCGCATCGCGCATCTGGGCGTTGGCTATTGCCCCGAAGAGCGCGCGATCTTTTCATCGCTGTCGGCCGAAGAAAACCTGATGCTGCCGCCGATGCTGAAAGAAGGCGGCATGTCGGTCGCCGAGATCTACCAGATGTTTCCCAATCTTGAAGAGCGCCGCCACAGCCAGGGCACGCGCCTGTCGGGCGGCGAGCAGCAGATGCTGGCCGTTGCGCGCATCCTGCGCACCGGCGCCAAGCTGCTGCTGCTCGACGAGATTTCCGAAGGACTGGCACCCGTGATCGTGCAGGCGCTCGCGCGCATGATCCTGGCGCTGAAGGCAAAGGGTTACACGATTGTGATGGTCGAGCAGAACTTCCGATTCGCGGCGCCGCTGGCGGATCGCTTCTATGTGATGGAACACGGCCAGATCGTCGAGGCCTTCAACGCTGCCGAGCTGGAAGCGAAGTCCGGCACGCTCAACGAATTGCTGGGGGTCTGAGATGGAGATCTTCGGCATTCCGCTCGCCGCGTTGCTGGGCCAGTTGCTGCTGGGACTGGTCAATGGCTCGTTCTATGCGATGTTGTCGCTGGGGCTGGCTGTCATCTTCGGCCTGCTCAATGTGATCAACTTCGCGCATGGCGCGTTGTACATGATGGGCGCATTCCTCGCCTGGATGGGCTTGAACTACTTCGGCATCAATTACTGGGTCATGCTGGTGGCAGCGCCATTGATCGTCGCCGTGTTTGGCATCGTGATCGAAAAGACCATGCTGCGCTGGCTGTACCGGCTCGATCACTTGTACGGCCTGCTGCTGACCTTCGGCATCACGCTGATGCTCGAGGGCGTGTTCCGCTCCTTCTATGGCGTCTCCGGCCAGCCGTATTCGGTGCCCGAGCAACTGGCCGGCGCGACTGACCTCGGCTTCATGATGCTGCCGAACTATCGCGCCTGGGTGGTGGCGGCCTCGCTGGTGGTCTGCCTGGCTACCTGGTACGTGATCGAGAAGACGCGCCTCGGTGCCTACC
>JACCDS012404319.1_pt1 | contig 12291 bp, 10 predicted proteins | sample 7446441 | NCBI WGS metagenome assembly JACCDS01 (sample SAMN15323445, study PRJNA562643) | freshwater metagenome | isolation source: river surface water | place: USA:Blue River Watershed | collected 2017-08-17
GAATAAGCATAAACAACACCTCCATCAGGATCATTATTGGCTTGTAATAATTTACTTAAGCCGGAACCATAAAATATATTATCTCCAAGTACTAGTGCTACTTTGTCTTTTCCAATAAATTTTTCTCCTATAACAAAGGCTTGAGCTAGTCCATTGGGTTCTGGCTGAACTGCATATTCAAATCTGCATCCTACTTGTGAACCATCACCCAATAATTTTTCAAAATGAGGTAAATCGTGTGGGGTTGAAATGATCAATATCTCTTTTATGCCAGAGAGCATGAGAATTGATAAAGGATAATAAATCATCGGTTTGTCGTAAACAGGCATTAATTGTTTACTAACTGCTAGGGTTAATGGATGTAGCCTTGTGCCAGAACCTCCAGCTAAAATAATTCCTTTCATAGTTTAACGTCCTTGATACATGTTTGTATAATATTGTTGATACGCTCCTGAAGTCACATCAGACAGCCATTTTTCATTGGCTAAATACCAATCGACAGTTTTTTCTAGACCTTCTGCGAATTGTAAAGAGGGTTTCCAGCCTAATTCGCGCATGATTTTGTTTGCATCAATCGCATATCGTAAATCGTGTCCAGCTCTATCGGTTACATAAGTAATTAATTGGCGGGAACTGCCTTTTTCTCTTTGTAGTTTCTGATCCATTATATCGCAAAGTAAATGGACTAAATCGATATTTTTCCATTCATTGAATCCTCCAATATTGTAGGTTTCTCCATTTTTTCCTTGATGAAAAACGGTGTCGATCGCTCTTGCATGATCGATAACATATAACCAATCTCTAACATTTTCACCTTTTCCATATACAGGTAAAGGTTTTGAGTTAATTATATTGTGAATCATTAAAGGAATTAATTTCTCAGGAAAATGATTAGGTCCATAATTATTGGAACAATTCGTAATTACCACAGGTAAACCATAGGTTTCATGGAAGGCACGAACAAAATGGTCTGAGCTAGCCTTTGATGCAGAATAAGGTGACCTTGGGTCATAAGGCGTTGTTTCTAAGAAAAACTCTTCGGGATTATGTAATTCACCATAAACTTCATCCGTGGAGATATGGTAAAATCTCTTACCTTCAAAATGACCATTCCAATGTTTTTTGGCTGCTTGTAACAAATTTACAGTTCCCAAAACATTTGTTTTGACAAATGCCAAAGGATCTGTTATAGAACGATCTACGTGTGATTCTGCAGCTAAATGCAAAACTCCATCAAATTGATGTTTTTCAAATAATTGATCAATTTGTTCTGCATCTGTAATATCCGCTTTGATGAAGGTATAATTAGGTGAATTAGCAATATCTTCGTTATTAGCTAAATTTCCAGCGTATGTTAAAGCATCAAGGTTGAATATTTGGTATTCAGGATATTTTTGAACAAACAATCGGACCACATGTGAACCGATAAATCCTGCGCCTCCAGTGATGACAATTTTTTTCATATATTATTGATTACTAAGGTTTTCTTGCCAAGTCCAGGCATCTTTCAATGCTTCTTCCAAACTTATTTGAGCTTTCCAATTAAGTGTTTTATTTGATTTTTCTGTAGAGGCATATACAGCAGTAACATCTCCTGCTCTTCTTTCCTGAATTTGGTAAGCAACCTTTTTTCCGGTAGCTTTTTCAAAACTGTGTATGACTTCCAAAACAGAACTTCCTTTTCCAGTTCCGATATTGAAAAAATCATAAAAATTTTCTGAATGTTGATTTAATAAATATTCAAGGGCTTTCACATGTGCATTCGCTAAATCTGTAACATGAATGTAATCTCTGATAGCCGTTCCGTCAGGGGTGGGGTAATCATTTCCATAGACGTTTAATGTACCCCTAATCCCAGCTACAGATTGCGTGATATAAGGAACTAAATTGGCAGGTGTTCCAATAGGTAATTCGCCAATTAATCCAGAAGAATGTGCCCCAATCGGGTTAAAATATCTTAATGAAATAGCAGATAATTGAGTTTTCGCATGCACCGTATCTGCGATGATTTCTTCACAAATTTGTTTGGTGTTTCCATAAGGAGAGGTTGCCGTTTGCACTTCCGCCGATTCAGTTACTGGTAATGATTTCGGCTGACCATAAACAGTGCATGAGGAAGAAAAAACCAAATTTTTGACCCCATATTCCTGCATTTTTTCTAACAATAAAACAGTTGCAGAAACATTGTTTCGATAATATTTTAAAGGTTTTTCAACGGATTCCCCAACTGCCTTACTTGCTGCAAAATGGATGACACCTTGGATGGAATATTTTTGAAAAATTGCATCAAGAATGTCGGGATTATTAACATCTCCATTAATATATTCAACTTTTTGGGAGGTTATTATCTCTAGTTTTGAAATGACATTCAATGATGAATTGGAAAAGTTATCTACAATGATGGGTTTATATCCGTTTTCTATCAAAACAACATAAGTATGAGAACCAATAAAACCAGCACCGCCTGTAATTAAAATTTCCATTTTCTGATTAAAAATTTAGCTACAAATTTAGTTTTAATTCACTGCTAAAAAAAATATCAACCTTAACATTTTTGGTTTATCATGCTTTAAAATCTAAAATTTCCGTTTAGTAAATTTTTCATTTATTTTTGTTAAAAAGAATCTCATGAACGAATCTTCCATCAAGGCAATGATACAATTATTGGACGACTCCGATACCGAAGTTGTTCAAATCGTGGAAGAGCAAATTAGATCATTAGGGACTAGTATTATACCCATTTTAGAAACAGAATGGGAGTCTTTATCATTTAATCCCATTTTGCAGGAAAAAATTGAAAATTTGATACATGATTTTCAATTAGAATCAGTTAAAAATCGCTTAATTCATTGGAAAGAAGCAGGAGGGATGGATATTTTAGAGGGAATGTGGATTGTCGCTACCTATCACTTTCCCGAATATAGTTATGAACAATTGAAACTTGAAATGGAGCAAATGTATTATGAAGTTTGGCCCCAAATCAGTGAAAATTTACATCCTGTAGATCAAATTAAAATTTTAAATGGTATTATTTTCGATCAATTTAAATTTGGTGCCAATACCAAAAATTTTCATTCTGCGAATAATTCATTTATCAATGTAGTTCTAGAATCAAAAAAAGGGAATCCAATTAGCTTGTGTGTGATTTATATGTGGATTGCTCAAAAATTAGGACTTCCTGTATATGGTGTTAATTTGCCTAATCTTTTTGTATTGGTTTATAAACACGAAGGTGTTAATTTTTACATCAATGTATTTAATAAAGGATTGATTTTCAATAGAGTAGATATAGACAATTATTTAGCACAGTTAAATTTGCCACAAAACGATATTTATTATAATCCTTGTTCTAATTTAGAAATTATCCGTCGAGTACTCCGCAATTTGATTATGGCCTTTGAAAAAGCAGGGGATGAGAGTCGTAAAAATGAATTAAATGATTTGATTGGATTGTTAGAATAACGTTGTATTCAAAGAATTAACCATTGTTATTTGTGGGCAATGCTTAACACGAAATCATCAAATAACTCCCAATAAACTGCCAACTCTTCTGAATCAATGTTAATTTTGATGGGAATAATTGATGTTTCAGGCAAGTGTATTGAATTTTGGAAGGATAAGCCAGGTGTTTTGCATGCTTTGTAAATGGATTCTTTCATGGACCAAGCTAGTGTAAGCGCCTCTTCGTCATTTTTCCATCTCTCCAATTCCATCACGTTTAGAAATCTTGGAGCTATTTTATTGATTTTTCTCCCTTTTTTTTCGATATCGATTCCTATCGATTTGTTTAGACAAATGATAGCTGCTACAAAAGGGTAGGAGTGTGTTAAGGAAATTTCAAAGAGGGAATCTTTTAAAAAAGGCGCACCCTGTTCATTATAATATAATTGGGGGTCATTGGTCAAATTTTTACTGATTTCGTACAAACAATACCTGGCAGCTACAGATTCAATTTGTTGATGTGACGATTTTTTAAGCTGAAAAATGGGTTCGTACCAATCCTTTGGAATAGATTGAAAAAATTCGATGGGCTCTTCAATTTTCCAAACTTTCATCCGAATTTCAGCGGAATCAAGCGGGATGGAAGTGAAAATTTCGGGCATGTTGCGTAATTTGATTGTAAAATTATCAATTTTGTAATCAAATCTTTTATTAAATCCATATCTAAATTGCAGGTAAATAAAATAGATACGTTTTCAGGCCATCGTGGCGCTGTTTTCTCTTTGCTAAAAGGTTTAGAGGAGCATTTGTTTTTTTCTGCAGGTGCTGACGGTTGGATTGTTCAATGGAATCTTCAAAAACCTGACGTCGGTAAAGTCATTGCCCAAGTCGAAGGCTCTGTATACGCGATGTTTTTAGAAAAAGAAGCAGAGATTTTATGGGTTGGTCAGAATAATGAAGGAATACATGGGGTGCGACTTTCTGATTTGAGTAGAGTTTTTTCAATCAAATTGGAGTCGCTTTCTATTTTTGATATCCAAAGGTTTAATGATCAAGTTTGGATAGCACATAATGATGGATTAATCACAGTAGTCGATTTATCGACTAGAAACATCATTAAACATATTAAAGTTAGTCAAAAGAGCGCGCGTAAAATAGTAGTTTTGGACGAAGGTCGGGTGGCGGTAGGATATAGTGATGGATATATTCGAATCTTTGATAAAAATTATCAATTAGTTGATTTTTGGTTAGCACATTCCAATAGTATTTTTTCGTTAACTTATGAAAAAGACAAAAAGGAATTGATCTCTGTTGGAAGGGACGCAAAGGTGAAAAAATGGAGTTTGCAAAATTCTGACTTTAAAACCAATGCGATTGAAGTAAATGGGCATATTTATGCTATCAATGATGTGGTTTTTCATCCCGATCAGCCTTTATTTGCTACAGCAAGTATGGATAAAACCATCAAAATTTGGCATTTAGACGAAATGAAATTATTAAAAGTAATTGATGCTACCAGACATGGAGGGCATAAAAATTCTGTCAATAAATTAATTTGGTCCCCATTCGAAAATCAACTGATTTCGGGATCGGACGATAAAAATATTTCGGTTTGGACAATACATTAAAAGTTTTTTTTATTTTAGCAGATTATGGAGCATAAAATTCAAATTCCTGAGGCTAATTTCTCAAAATCATTTCGAGGATATGATGTATCTGATGTGAATGATTACCTTTTACAAATAGATGGTTTTGTAGAACAAAACAATCAGTTGCGAGAGCGAATGGAGGATAAAATAGCAACCTTAGAAGTTGAGGTGGCTAGGTTGCGGGAGGTTGAAAATTCCTTGTTTCGAGCATTGAAGATGGCCGAAGAAGCGCAGCAAAACTGGCTTAATAAAATGGATTCGGAGGTTAATCAATTAATTGATGCAGCTAAAGAAAAGGCTAACAAAATTATAGAAGATGCTCAAAAAGAGGCTCAGAAATCGAAAGTGATTACTGAAAATGAGCGAAAATTGATTTTGGACGAGGCTAATAAGAAATCGATTGAAACAAATCGCAGTCTTCGCGCGATGCAGGCGGCACAAAAAGAGGTGGCACAACAGTTGATTCAATTGTCAGAATTAACGCTTGAAAGAGTAAAGACTTGGGAATCATCCCAGACAGAATTGCTTGAAAATTTGACCACAGAAAAGGTTGATTCCGGCAAATCAGTAGCACCTAAAGAAAAGAAAAAAGTGGTTTTGGTCAAAAAAATAAACAAATCGGCAAAAGCTCCTTTGAAAAAAGAAAAAGTAGTAGCGAAAGATTCTCCTAAAGACGTTCAATCAAAGGAGAATTCAGAAGTTAAAACTCTCAAAAAATCCTTAGTTCCTAAGAAAGAAGCGATGGATGATGACAGTTTACCTACCTTGAACAAAGTGTTGGAAGCCTATGCAAAATCCAATGGTCCCAAAGGTAAAATTGGTGATTTGAACTAATCATGGATAATTATCAAGTTAACTTGCAAAATTTGCGTTTTTACGCATTTCATGGTGTTTTTCCGGAGGAGCGTATTTTGGGTAATTGGTATCAAATTAATTTGTCAGTTTCGGTTGATTCTGTGAAAGAAATGAAAGATGATTTAGGTCAAACGTTAGATTACGGTACGCTTTATTTGATATGTAAAGAAGTTATGAGTGAACCTATGGATTTATTAGAAACCCTTGTTGAAAAAATGGTGGAACGAATTCAAGTTTTATCTACTCAAATCACTGAAATAAAAGTAGAGTTGAGCAAAGAGAATCCACCCTTAGGGCAAAGTTCAGGAAAATCGAGAATCTCTGTCCATTTAAAATATTAGTGTTATTTGGTTAAAATAGTTTATTTTTGAAAACATTTTAATGAATATGCGTCACCAGGTTACGATCAAGGATATTGCAAAGCAGCTAAATATATCAGTTGCAACTGTCTCAAGGGCCTTAAGAGACCTTCCAGATATTCATCCTGATACCAAGAAAGCGGTCTTAGATTTGGCAGCTGAATGGGATTATCAACCTAATATTTTAGCATCAAGTTTAGTAAAAAGTAAGACCAAAACGTTGGGATTAATTGTTCCAGATTTAGGTTATTATTTTTTTTCCACTGTCGTAAAGTCCATCGAAGAAGCTGCTATCAAAGCAGGTTACAGTTTACTGATTACCCAAACGCAGGAATCTTATGAAAGAGAATTGACGAATATCCAAAATTTGTCAAGATCTCAGGTGGAAGGCATTATTATTTCTTTGTCTCGTGAAACAACGAATTTCGATCATTTAAAAAGGTTGCAAAAAAGAGGAATACCTTTGGTTTTTTTCGACAGGGATTGTGAGGAAATTGAGGCTTCTAAAGTGATGGTCGACAATGAGCAATCAGCTTATGAGGCAGTAAAGCATTTGATTGAAAACGGTTGTAAGCGAATTGCATTCCTTGCGGGGCCGAAAAATGTATCAGTAAGCAATCAGCGTAGATTGGGTTATTTGAGAGCATTGGAGGAAGCGAATATACCTTCTGATGCCTCTTTAATCATACATTCTGATTATTTTCAAGATACAGCTATTTCTCAAACTCATATTTTAATGAAAAGTCCGAATCCACCCGATGGAATAATGGTCGTTTCAGATAGGTTGGCATTGGGCGTGTTGGTTGCATTGAAAGAGTTGAAAATAGAAGTACCCAAGGATATTAAAATCGTAAGTTTCAATAACGAACCTATTTGTTCTGTGGTTTCGCCCTCCATTTCATCTGTTTCTCAACCATTGGATGAAATTGGTCGATTAGTCACGGAATTACTCATCAAGCAGATTGAAAATAAATCTGATGAGACAAGGCCTGAAATTGAAGTGTTAAAAACAAAATTAATAGTCAGAGAATCCTCTGTTAAATAGCTTTCAACAGAATATATTTGTCGACGTAAAGCTTTCTTTTTGCTAAAAAATCATACTTCTTTCTTGTAAATTGAATAACTGAATTTTTTCTTGGAAAAATAGGCAAAATTTAAGATATTTGTAGCTATTGGAAAACTGTGTAAAAAATAATCAAATCATGATTTAGTCACGCAGTTTGTTCAAAAAACCAACGTTTATTTATGTCTTTAAATTCCAATATTATCCCAATCAACATCGAAGATGAAATGAAAGGGGCGTACATTGATTATTCAATGTCTGTAATTGTTTCTCGTGCACTTCCTGATGTACGAGATGGCTTAAAGCCTGTTCACCGTCGTGTATTATTTGGGATGGAAGAGCTAGGTGTCAGCTATAATAAATCATATAAAAAGTCTGCTCGTATTGTCGGGGAAGTACTTGGAAAGTATCACCCACACGGTGATTCATCTGTGTACGATACCATGGTTAGAATGGCCCAAGACTGGTCTTTGAGATATCCGCTTGTGGATGGTCAAGGTAACTTTGGTTCTGTGGATGGTGATTCTCCAGCCGCCATGCGTTATACTGAGGCTAGATTGAAGCGTTTAGCAGATGAAATGTTATCTGATCTAAACAAGGAGACAGTTGATTTTCAACCTAACTTTGATGATTCGTTAGAAGAGCCGACTGTACTACCTGCAAAAGTGCCAAACTTGTTGTTAAATGGAACATCAGGGATTGCTGTGGGTATGGCGACAAATATGGCTCCCCATAACCTAACGGAGGTTGTGGATGGAATTAACGCCTATATTGATAATCGTGATATTACTATTCCTGAATTGATGCAATATATCAAAGCACCTGATTTTCCAACGGGTGGTACGATTTATGGAGTTCAAGGTATCAAAAATGCTTTTGAAACGGGTAGAGGTAGAATTGTTGTTAGAGGAAATGCAACTTTCGACACTTCTAAAACCGGTAAGGAGCAAATTATCGTTTCTGAAATTCCTTATATGGTTAACAAAGCAACATTGATTAAACAATGTGCCGACTTAGTTAATGATAAGAAAATTGAGGGAATTTCTGAGATCCGAGATGAGTCAGATCGTCAAGGAATGCGAATTGTATTTGATTTGAAGCGTGATGCGGTTGCAAATGTCGTATTGAATAACTTATACAAGCACACTGCTTTACAATCTTCTTTCAGTGTCAATAATGTAGCCTTGGTGAAAGGTCGTCCAATGATGCTGAATTTGAAGGATTTGATTCATCATTTTGTTGAGCATAGAAATGAAATCATTGTTCGTAGAACCAAATTTGATTTAAGAGAGGCAAGAAAGCGCGCCCATATTTTAGAAGGTTTTATCATTGCCTTGGATAATTTGGATGCGGTAATTAAGTTGATTCGTGAATCGAAGGATCCAGCAACAGCACAGGCAGGATTGATGAGTTCATTTAATTTATCAGAGATTCAATCGAAAGCTATTCTTGAAATGCGTTTACAACGCTTAACAGGAATGGAGCGCGAGAAAATCATGAATGAATATGCTGAAATCATGAAATTAATTGATGATTTGGAAGATATTTTGGCAAAACCTGAACGTCAATTACAAATTATCAAAGATGAATTAGCTGAAATGAAAGCTCGTTATGGTGATGAGAGAAGAACTCAAATTAACATGACAGACGATGAATTTTCAGTAGAGGACATGATCGCGGATGATGAAATGTTAATCACTGTTTCTGCTCAAGGATACATCAAACGTACCCCTATTTCAGAATATCGTTCACAGACTAGAGGAGGTGTAGGTTCGAGGGCTGTTGCGACTAAAGATGATGATTACACAGAGCATTTATTCTCTGCCACGATGCATAATTGGTTATTGTTCTTCACCGAGCGTGGAAAATGTTTCTGGTTACGTGTTTATGCTGTACCTGAGGGATCAAAAGTATCTAAAGGTAGACCTATCCAAAATTTGATGAATATTGAAAATGGCGACACCATTCGTGCGGTAATCAATGTGAAATCAATTACAGATCCTGACTACATCGATAATAATTACATTGTGATGTGTACAGAGGATGGAACTATCAAAAAAACCTCACTTGAGGCTTATTCTAGACCACGTCAAAATGGTATTATTGCGATCACTATCCGAGAAGGGGATCGATTATTAGATGTTGCATTAACCAACGGAAACAATCAGATTGTTATTGCAACCAACACTGGAAGATCTGTTCGTTTTGAAGAAACAAGAGTTCGTCCAATGGGTCGTTCAGCTGCCGGTGTTAAAGGTATTTGGATTGATGATGAACAAGCGGATGAAAAAGTAATTGGAATGGTTTGTGTTTCAGATCCAGCTGTTCAACAATTATTAGTTGTTTCGGAAAAAGGATTTGGTAAGCGTTCAGAAGTTGAAGATTATCGTTTAACAAATAGGGGAGGTAAAGGAGTTAAAGCGCTGAATATCACAGAGAAAACAGGTGCTTTAGTAGCCATAAAAGAGGTGAATGATAATAATGATTTAATGATTATTACCAAAGCTGGTATCTTAATTCGTACAAGTGTTGCTGAACTTCGTGTAATGGGTAGAAATACGCAAGGAGTGAAGTTAATTAGATTGAAGAATGAATCAGATGCGATTTCATCTGTCACCAAGATAGAAAAAGAACCAGAACCAGAGGAGGTAGAAATCGTAAATGAAGAAGGTACTTCTGTAGAGGTATTGCCTACTGACGCGATAGAACCATCTACTGATTTGGGAGTAGACGAGAATGAAACTCCAGAAACACCTATTGAAGAGTAATTTTTTATGGCCTGAGGAAACTCAGGCTTTTTCTTAATTTAAATTTAAACATGAAAAAACTAGTTTTGACCCTATTTACTGTAGCATTAGCTGCAGGATCGACTTTCGCTCAAGTGGATAAAGCTTTAGTAGAAGCACAAAAAAAAGCCATTTTAGATGCTGTTAAAAAGTCGGATGAGGAAGCTAAAAAAGCTCCTTTAAAAGCAAAAACATGGTTGACCAGAGCGCAAGCTTATTTAGATTTGGCTTCTTTTCCGGATTCAACTTTAGCATTGACAGACGCAGATGCACCTTTTAAAGCCATTGAATTTATTAATGAAGCTGTTAAATTGGATACTAAAGATGGTAAAAAGGGTAGTACAGCTAAGGATGCAGAAAAATTATTTGATGACAAAAAAGTGTACAGTGCTTTGATGAACTTGGGAGTTATTAAATACCAAGGTAAAGATTTTGGAAAGTCGTATAGATACATGTCAAAGGCTTCTGAAGTTACACCTAAGGACACCACTGCTGCGATGTACACGGGTGTAGTAGCGCAATTGAGTCAGAAAGATGCTGAGGCAAAAGTTGCTTATGAGCACTACATGGGCATAGGAGGGAAGGACGTAGCGATTATTTACGGCTTAGCTCAGATTTATAAAAATGAAAAGCAGGAAGAAAAAGCTTTAGGATTAATCGATCAAGGAATTAAAATTTATCCAACTAATAAGGATTTGAAAAATGAGAAGTTCAATATGTTAATCGCTTTTAACCGTATTGAGCAAGCCATTGAACAATTAAAGAAAACCATTGCAGCAGATAGTAAAGATGCTATGTCATTGGTTAATTTAGGGTTATTATATGAAAATAAAATGTCAGGAATGAAGGAAGAAATTGCTAAAATCCAAGACAAGACATTTAAAGTAGAAGATGCAAAAAGAAAAATTGCTACACAAAAGGACCAAGTTGATGTTTATTTAGATGAGGTAAAGCGTACTAAAGCTAAATTACCTAAAGCTCTACCAAAGCAAAAACCGTCTATTCAAGGCCAAATTGCTAAATTAGAGGCAACAGTAGCTGAGCAAAATAAGACTTTGGAGGACTTAAAAGCAGAATTAGCAAAACAAGAAGCTGCGGTAGGAGATGCTGCACAAAATAAGGCGAAAATTGATGAATTAACGGCTAAATTAAAGGTTATTCGTGATGATGTCCCTCAATATTATACCAAAGCTTTGGCGATAGATCCAGCTTATTATGATGCATTGTACCAATTGGGTGCTTTGAATTACAATGATGCAGCAGAATTCAAGAAATTAGTGAATGTAATGGATATGGAGACATACAAAAAAGAAGGCAAAAATGTGGAAGCGAAAGTGTTAGCTAAATACAACGATGCATTGCCATTTTTCGAAAAAGCATATACTATCAAGAAAGATGAGGATTTAAAAGAAATCTTAAAGCAATTATATAAAGAATTAAAATTAGAAAGTAAATTGGCTGAAATTGAAAAATAGTTAATTGCTAATTAATTTTTAATATAATTTAAAAGGCTCAGAAATTATTCTGAGCCTTTTTTGTTTGATGCTCCAATGGTGTCTATTTAACATAATATAAATTATATAACAATTGAATGATGAGTTATGAGTTATGAATGATGTTTTTCTAAGCACTGAGTTATTATCTATTATTAACTCATAATTCATCATTCATAACTCATAACTCATAATTCATACTTCATAACTCATCATTCTTTACTAATGGAAGGCTGATGACAAATTCTGTCCAATCATTGATATCTGAATGAACTTGGATAGATCCATTGTGAAGGTTAATAATTCGTTCAACCAAAGATAGTCCAATGCCGTATCCCTTGGAACTGGCTGTATTTTCGCCTCTGAAAAAAGGCTGAAAAATGTATGGCAAATCAGATTTTGGAATTCCTTTACCGAGGTTTTTAACAAAAATTTTAACTGATTTGTCTTGAATTTTTAGACAAACAAACGATTTTTTTTCAAAACTGAATTTACAAGCATTTTCCATTAGATTTTTGATAGCTGTTAGTAATAGCATTTCATCACCTTTCACTTCTAGCAATTCCTCATTTTCAGGTAAGAATTGCGTATCTATACTTACCTTGTATTCATTGTGTAGTTTCTGTGTTAAACTCCTTGCTTCCC
>JACCDS010156121.1_pt1 | contig 12290 bp, 9 predicted proteins | sample 7446441 | NCBI WGS metagenome assembly JACCDS01 (sample SAMN15323445, study PRJNA562643) | freshwater metagenome | isolation source: river surface water | place: USA:Blue River Watershed | collected 2017-08-17
GCAAAATCGCTTCAAGCCGGGTTTTGGCATCCCGGTCGGCAAACACCCGCTCGCGCATGCGCGCACGATCCAGTGCGCCTTCCGCAGTCAGGCAATCTGCCCCAAATTCGGCCCGCAATGGTTCGATGGCGATGCCGCCCGGGGCGCAGATGCGGTGGGCAATCAGGTCGGTATCGATGATGCTGGCACCCTGTGCCGCAAACAGGTCGCACACGGTGGTTTTGCCACAGCCAATCCCGCCGGTCACGCCAATGTCAAGCCAACCGTTCATTATGCTGGCACTTGCGGAACCAGCAGGGCCAACAATGGCTTGCCAAAGAACAACACCGACAGGCCCGCGCCAGTCAGATACGGGCCAAACGGGATCTTGAATTGGCTGTCCCGGCCCAAAAACAGCATGCCATACACGGCAATCACAATCGCTACAATCGATGACATCAACAAAATGACTGGCAACATCATCCAGCCAAACCAGCCAGCCAGGGCCGCGAGCAAAATAAAATCGCCGCCACCCATACCATCGACCTTGCGTACCAGCTTAAAGAGCCAGTTCACGCCCCACAGCAGCAAATAGCCGACGGCTGCCCCGATAACCGCATCCGCAAGCGGGGCGAAGGTGTTGGCGGTATTGACCAGTAGCCCAAGCCAGAGCAGCGGATAGGTCAGGTCATCGGGCAGCAGCCGGGTGTCCAGGTCAATCCAGGTCATGGCAATACACAGCCAAATGAACAACAGCGCCGCCCAGCCAGCCCAGTCACTGCCAAAATGCCAGATGGCGCAGGCCGAAAGCACGCCAGACAGGGCTTCGATCAGCGGATAGCGCAATGAAATCGGCGCTTTGCAGTTGCTGCACTTGCCACGCAGCAAGATGAAGTAACTAAGCAGCGGGATGTTTTCCAGAGCCGTAATTTGATGACCGCAGTGCGGGCAGGCCGAGCGTGGCACGGCCAGATTGTAGGTATCGGTATGGGGCAGTTCTACGCCACGCTCTTCGGCGCAATAATTGTCCGACATGCGCTGCATGATGATCGGCAGCCGGTGGATCACCACATTCAAAAAGCTGCCAATCATCAAGCCAAGCCAGAGCGCGATAAGCGTCGCCCCCAGGTGGCCTGGCGCGGTTTGCAAAAAATAATAGGTGCTAGTTAGCCAGTCAAGGCATGCAGATAGTATTTCTGCCATTAGACCACCGCACCGAGTTTAAAGATCGGCAGGTACATCGCTACCACCAAGCCACCAATCAGCACACCCAAAATCACCATGATCAACGGTTCCATCAGGGACGACAGGGAAGCCACGGCCTCATCGACTTCGTCCTCGAAAAAGCCAGCCACCTTGCTCAGCATGTCATCGAGCGCACCCGATTCCTCGCCAATCGACACCATCTGCGTCACCATGCTGGGGAACACATCGGCATTTTGCATGGCAACGGTCAGGCTGGTACCGCTGGAGACTTCGTTTTGAATTTTCTTGGTTGCATCCAGATACACCACATTGCCCGACGCGCCCCCTACCGAATCGAGCGCTTCGACCAGCGGCACACCGGCGGCAAACATGGTGGCCAGGGTGCGGGTCCAGCGTGCAATCGTGGCCTTGCGGATCACGGCACCGAAGATCGGTAATTTGAGCAAGATCCGATCCATCACGCGCTGCATTTCCAGCGAGCGGCGCCAGGATTGAAAGAACAAATACAGGCCGCCAAATATGCCGCCAAAAATCAGGTACCACCATTTGACGAAAAAGTCGGAAATATTGATCACCATCACCGTCGGTGGTGGCAAATCGGCACCAAAGCTTTTAAATACCTCCTTAAACGCCGGTACCACCCAAATCATGATCACGGCGGTAACGACGAAGGCCACAGCCAGAATCGATACCGGATAAAACATCGCTGATTTGATCTTGGCCTTGATGGCCAGGGTTTTTTCCTTGTAAATCGCCAGCCGGGTCAGCAAGTCTTCCAAAATACCGGCCTGCTCACCCGCCCCGACCAGATTGCAAAACAGGGGATCAAAATACAGTGGAAATTTGCGAAACGCCTGATTCAGGCTGGTGCCGGTTTCCACATCACCGCGAATATCCATGATCAGCTTGGCCACTGACGGGTTGGCATGGCCCTTGCCGACGATGTCAAACGATTGCAACAGTGGGACACCGGCTTTCATCATGGTGGCCAGTTGCCGGGTCAGCAGCGAAATATCCTTTTCGGTAATCGCCTTGCCGCTGGTATAGGATTTCTTTTTGACCTTGGTTACCATGATGCCCTGGCGGCGCAAGGTGACATTGACAATTGCTTCGCCGCCAGCACGCAGTTCACCCTTGACGGTTTTACCAGTCTTGTCCTTGCCTTCCCAGGCATAAATCGATTCTTTGGTCGCAGAGGGGGCGGTCGGGCGGGCAGCAGTTGCCATGAATTATTCTCCTATTCGTTGGTGCAGCCGAGTACTTCTTCAAGGCTGGTTAAGCCTTGCTTGACTTTCATCAAACCCGAACGACGCAGGGAATTAACCCCTTCCAGTTCGGATTGTTTGGCAATATCCATAGCGGCTGCGCCGCGCAAAATCAGTTTTTCAATTTCTTCGGTAATGGGCATAATTTGATAAATACCAACCCGGCCCTTGTAGCCGCCGCCCAGGCATCGCTCGCAGCCAACCGGCTTGTATGGTTGCCAGGTGCCATCGAGTTCTTCTTCAAGAAAGCCCGCCGCGAGCAAAATCTCGTCTGACATCGTGGTCGGTTGCTTGCAGGTACACAGGCGGCGTGCCAGCCGCTGCGCGGTAATCAAAATCACTGAAGAGGCAATATTAAACGGTGCCACCCCCATGTTCATCAGGCGGGTTAAGGTGGCCGGGGCATCATTGGTGTGCAGGGTGGAAAACACCATGTGCCCGGTTTGCGCGGCCTTGATCGCAATGTCGGCCGTTTCCAGATCACGAATTTCACCAACCATGATCACGTCCGGATCTTGCCGCAGAAATGATTTCAGGGCGGCGGCAAAGGTCAAACCGGCTTTGTCATTGACGTTGACCTGATTCACGCCGGGCAAGTTGATTTCGGCCGGGTCTTCGGCGGTGGAAATATTGATGCCGGGCTTGTTGATTACGTTCAGGCAGGTGTACAGCGACACGGTTTTGCCCGAACCGGTGGGGCCGGTTACCAGCACCATGCCATACGGGCGCTCGATGGCTTCGAGCAAGATGCGCTTTTGTTCTGGATCATAGCCGAGTGCGTCAATCCCCATCTGGGCCTGGGTCGCATCCAAAATACGCATAACGGTTTTTTCACCAAACAGCGTAGGCAGGGTCGAAACCCGGAAATCGATGGTTTTGACCGGTGACAGGATCAGCCGCATCCGGCCATCCTGTGGCACGCGTTTTTCGGAAATGTCCAGCCGCGCCAAGACCTTGATCCGTGACACCAGCTTGTCTTTGATCGAGACCGGTGGCTGGGCATGCTCGCGCAGTACGCCATCGACCCGGAGCCGGATGCGGTAGAATTTTTCAAATGGCTCGAAGTGGATATCGGACGCACCGAGGTTAATTGCATCAAGCAAAATCTTGTTGAGGAATTTAACAATTGGCGCATCATCAATTTCACTGGCCGCCGCTTCACTGTTGGCGGCTGCTGCGGCACCGCCATCATCTTCGGCAAAATTAATGTCTTGCTCATCGCCGATCATCTCGGAAATGCTTTGCTCGGCACTCTTGCTCATGGCCGCCAACGATTGCAGCAAAATGTCATGCTGCACCAAGACCGGTTCAACCGTTGATTCGGTCTGGAACTTGATTTGATCAAGTGCCTGGGTATTGGTTGGGTCGGAAATGGCGACCGAAATTTTATTGCCGCGCTTGGCCAGACCAATCACACGCTGGTTTTGCATCAGCTTCGGGTCAATGATTTTTTGTGGCAGGGCGGCAAAATTGATGGCCTGCAAATCGATCAGGGGATAGCCAAAGGTTTCCGAGCAGAAAGCGGCCAAGCCACGTGCATCAATCCCACCACCTTGCAGCACCATGTCGATGAACGGGACTTTTTCCGCGATGGCCCGCTTGTGTGCCGCATCAAGTTGCTGCGAGGTCAGCCGCCCGGCTTGCAACAAGGCACGCGCCAGAGCCGGAATGGCGCTGGCGTTGCCGGTAGGAGTGGGTAGAACTGCTGCCATACGATGTCAAAGTCAAAAAACCATCAAATCAAAAATCCATGCGGTACCGAGAATCGATTCATCGGAAACGGTGGGCATGGGAGTGGTAACGGCACAAATCTCGCATTGTATAGCCGCTAGTGTAGCCGAGCCCGGCACCGGCAACGCGATTGTTGGCGAAATAGTTTTGATGATGCCGTCCGCGCCCGAATTTGTAAAGCGGATTGTTGTCTTTGGGGTAATTTTTTGGTAATTAACCCACAGTAATGCCGGGTGGGCGATGTAATTTTACCATCTTGATCGATTGATTTTGTACCTGAACGATTTCGATTACGCAATTTCCAATTTTCAAACTCATGGACGCTTCGGGAATGTCTTGTAAAAATTCCAGAATCAGGCCATTCAGGGTTTTCGGGCCGTCGAGCGAGAATTGTAGCCCGAGCCGTTTGTTGACTTCGCGCAAGACCGTGCTGCCTTCGAGCAGGCACAGGCCCGACTCATCCCACTGGAAAGAATCGGCGCGGGCACTGCCCGGGGTGGAGGTGGTGAATTCGCCGATCATTTCTTCGATAATGTCTTCCAGCGTCACAATGCCTTGCACTTCGCCATATTCATCGACAATAATCCCGAGCCGTTCGCGGTTTTCCTGAAAGTATTGCAGTTGGGTCAAGACCCCGGTTTCCTGCGGGATAAAGTACGCGGCGGTCAGCAATTGGCGGAAATGCTCAATCGTCAAATCGTGATTTTGATTGAGCAAGGCCAGTGCCTTGCGCACATGCAAGATGCCGAGAATGCGGTTGATTTCCCCTTCATACACTGGCAACTTGTTGTGGTAGCAGGTGGTAAGCTGTTGTTTGATTTCATCGATCGACACGGCCAGATTCAGCGCTTCGACCTGGATTCGCGGCGTCATGATGTCTTCCACCGAAATTTTTTCCAGATCAAACAGATTGAGCAAAATGCTTTTATGCTTTTGTGGAATAAAATTGCCGCCTTCCAGCACGATTGAGCGCAATTCGTCCGGCGAGAGCCGGGCTTCGTCGTGGATGTTGCCAGTTTTGATGCGCAACAGGCGCAAAAAGCCTGACACAAACAGATTGATAAACCAGATCAACGGTTTGAGCAGATTAATGAATGGCTTTAACACCGGACTGATCGGCAAGGCAATCGCTTCCGGGTGGGTGGCACCAATGATTTTGGGGGCAATTTCAGCAAATACGATCAACAAAAACGCCACCATCCCGATTGCGATGGAAATGACCTGTTGTTCATTGCCAAAGGCTGTGATGGCAATCGCGGTCACCAGCGCGGTAGCCATGGCATTGAGCAAGATATTGGCGATCAAAATCGCGGGCAGCAGCTTGTCGGTGCGCGCCAACAGCCACAAGGTGGCATTGGCGCGGGCATTGCCGCGTTTGGCCAAGTGGCGCAACCGGTGCCGGTTGACGGCCATCAGAGCGGTTTCGGCCATGGCAAAAAACGCCGACAGCAAGATTAAAACAGGAAGTGCAAGTAGTTGCACCCATATGGGAATGTTATCCAAGACGGCACCGCAGACAGATTGACAAGAAGCGACAGCTTATCATACCCGGCTGCGGTGATGCGGATTGCTCATGCAGGAAAGCCACGCTCACCGCTTCTCAGCCGGTATCGTAACCGGATCGGGCGGCAACGGTTTGCGCGGCAGCATCTGGTCCCGGTTGGCGGCATGGGCCACGAAACTGGCCACGATAATCGCCGCCTGCTTCAAATCCGCTTCCAGCACCTTTTCCGGCACATCCATATTGGTATGGTGGGTGCGCAAGTCATAATCGAGTTCATCTTGAATGAACTGAAAGCCGGGTACGCCAACCTGATCAAAGCTGATGTGGTCGGTGCCACGGGTTTTGCGCAGCGTTACCGTGGTCGCACCCAGATCGTGAAATGGCGTCAACCAGGCAGCAAAAATCGGCTTGATGGCGGCATTGCCTTCGGCCCAGATGCCGCGAATTTTACCGGCACCATTGTCAATATTGAAATAAGCTGACAGCTTGCCATGCAGCGGCAGGTAGCGGTACGGGCCGGTTGGCTTGCGCAGCGATTGTGGCACGCGTTTTTCCTGCGGCTCTTGTGGTTCGGGGCGCTTGGCAATCCATTGCCCGACATGGGCGTAAGAGCCAAGCAAATCCTGCTCTTCGCCGCCCCACAGGCCAATCCGAATCGTGCGGCGTGGCGCAAAGCCCACTTTTTTCAACAGCCGTACCGCTTCCATAACAATTGCCACGCCCGCAGCATTGTCGGTGGCCCCGACCGCGCCATGCCAGGAATCGAGGTGTGCACCGAGCATCACCACTTCATCCTTTTTGTCCGTGCCCGGCATGTCTGCCAACACATTGACCGCTGCTTGCGGATCTTCCGGCAAGAACTGGGCGGCGATATTGAGTTCCAGCTCAACCGGCTGTTTTTTCTCCAGCAGCCGTACCAAGCGATTATATTGCTCGGTTGCGACCACCAGCGCCGGTGCTGCCAGCGGGTCATCGGTTTGATAACCACCGCCACCTTGCACAAAAATCGTGCCATCTTCGCCGGGTGACACATCAAGCGTGGCCAGTACCTTTTCTTGCAGCAAGAATTCGTTGAGTTTTTTGCCAAAGAAATAGCGTTTTGCAAACCGCGCCGGGTCACCCCGTAGCGACTGGGACGGGGCCAGATCAATCTCGGTCAGCTTTTGCAGTTCCTCGCTGCTGTAGCGGCTGGCGTCGGGCTTGAAATGCGGTTTGAATGGATGTGGGCTGCGGCGCAACACAATTTTGCCCGCCAGCTTGCCGCGCCATTTGTCCAAATCTTCATCACTTTCCAGTTTGGCGAAAATGGCTTGGCCGCGCACTGGGCCATTGGTGCCGCTGGTCCAGGCTTTGGGCAGGGCATACAACTCTAGTGCCTGCGGTGCCAGCATGCGCAACTCGGCGCGCTGGTATTGCCAGCCCCGGCCAAACGGAAAGGTTTCGGTATGTACCTTTTGCAAACCCCAGTCGCTCAGTTGTTTGGCACTCCATTGGGCGGCCTTTTTCATACCGGGCGAACCGGTCAGGCGCGCGCCGATGTCATCGGTCAATTGCGTGACCAGATTCATGGCCTGCGAGCGATGGATGCCTTCATCGCGCAACTGGTTCACCAAATTCAAATCGACTCTTTCTTCGGCCTGTGCCAGTTGGCATAGCAGCAACAGGCAGGCAGCCGTCAAACCGGTTTTTATGCCGCTCTTCATGCCGTTTCCCCCGCATCATCATTGGCGGCCTGACCATGACACTGTTTATACTTTTTGCCACTGCCACACGAACACGGGTCATTGCGTCCCGGTTTGGCACTCTCGTGCCGCACCGTGGTGACGCCTGATTTGCGACGCGGTAACCAAAAGCGGTAAATCAGTGGGAAATTCGCTTCCATTTCAATCGCCAGTTGATGGCGTTTTTGTGCGCTATCGACCAGCACCATCTCTTCTTCTTCCACTTCTTCGGCACCGAGCAAATAAGTCGGGCGCAGCAAGGCCGCCTGTTCACTCTGTTCCAGTTCTTGCCACGCGTCAGAGCGCAACTGCATGCCAAGCCAAAAGCCCCAGGCCCAGGCTTCGCCATCGAGCAGCGCCTTGCCATCTTCCCGAATCTCGCAAAACAGCGGTTCATATTCATTTGGAGCGACTTCGAGCGTGATCAAAACCTCGTTCATGAAGCGGGTAATCAAATGCAAAATGCGCTGCTCTTCCTTGCTGTTTTTGTAGTTGGGCAATTCATCTTCCCCCCAGATTTGCGGCAACCATTCGGTCGGTGAAATCGGTTCCGGGCCAATCGCAATCGCCGACAAATAACCATGCAGCGCATCCATGGTCATGCTGTCATCCGGGCTGCGCTCGGACATGAGAAATTGATCGAGTTCGTTGAACTCTTTATCACTTAATGGCTGGTCAAGTTGCATGGTGCTGGTTCCGGGGTGAAGTAATTTGAATAGCCGACAGTGTAACCGCAAGCGCCAAACTGCGCTCGGGTTTTGCCGTTCCAGACTACAATACAGGGCGATGCGATTCAAGCGCGGATTGTCGGGCTGATTGTCGGGCTGATTGTCTGGCTGATTGGCACGATTATCGTAAGGTCTGTTGTCAGGCTTGTTGTTAGATTTAGGACTTACGCAAAATTGTCCCAGCAAGGCGCGCTGCCGCAGGCAGTACGCCTGTACGGCAAGGCGGCGCAACGCCGCTGGGGCGGTTTTGCGTAAGTCCTAAGATTCATTGGCACGCGCATTGTCGCCACTATTATCACGCTCATTGTCACCATTATTGTCAGGAGGAAGCATGCCGGTTCGGGTTCAGACAGCCGATTTTGATGTAAGCCAGGAACTGGCCACCCTGCGTGCGGGCCAGCCACAGGTTGGGGCCGTGGTCACCTTTCTCGGTACCGTGCGCGACATGAACGATGGCAGCGCCGTTGCCCAGATGGAACTGGAGCATTATCCGGGCATGACCGAAAAGGCGCTGGAAGACATCATCGAACGTGCGCGCGCCCGCTGGCCGATGATTGATGCGCTGATCATTCACCGGGTTGGGCCATTGGCACCACTGGAGCAAATTGTGCTGGTAGCAGTCAGCGCTGCCCATCGCGGCGAGGCCTTTGCTGCCTGTGAATTCATCATGGATTATTTGAAAACCGAAGCGCCGTTCTGGAAAAAAGAACAAACCCCGGACGGGGCGCGCTGGGTTGATGCCCGGGTGAGTGATGAAACGGCACTGGCCAAGTGGCAAGAGAGGTCAGCAAGCACAGCGGTAGAAAATACAGCGGTAGAAAGCACAGCGGCAGCGAGCCGGATACAGCCATGAGCGCGCTGGCGGTGGCGCTTGGTGCGGCGCTGGGCGCGCTGCTGCGCTGGCAACTTGGGTTATGGATGAATGGCTGGCACAGCCGATGGCCCATCGGCACCCTCAGTGCCAATCTACTCGGGGGCTATTTGGTTGGGCTGGCGCTTGGTTTTTTTGCCGCCCACAGCCAACTGGCACCGGAATGGCGCTTGTTGGCCGTGACTGGCTTTTTGGGTGGCCTGACTACCTTTTCCACCTTTTCCGCCGAAGCCATGGACTTGCTACAGCGCGGCGAATATGGCTGGGCGCTGGGGCATACTGCACTACATCTGGTCGGTTCAATCGTGGCCTGCATTGCCGGGCTGGCCAGCTACCGGGCAATGCTGCATTAAATTCTGGTTCAATACAGGTTGCTCAGACTCAGACTCAGACTTAGACTTAGACTTAGACTTAGGGCCGTGCCCCGGCATACAAATCCACTACCCGGTCGATACCTTCCTGACACACCCGACACAGTCGTTCGCTACGGTCGAGCATCAGGCATTGCATTTCGGACCGATAATAACCGTAGGCGGCATAGTTGGCCCCCTCAAACGCGCCAATCGTTTTGCGCTGGGGTGATTGATTGAACAGCGCATTGGTGCTGGCAAAATCTTGCTGGAACAATTGGCTCATTTCGTGTTCCGGGCGCTGTTGCCGCCGCAGTTCAGCACGCCGTTTTTGGTAGCTGCGCAACTGCGTTTCATATTCCTGCTTGGGCCATGCCGTTGGCAGTGCGGTGCCACTCTGGATGTGTTTGTGCCATTTGGGTTGTTGTGGGTTGGTCGTCACATTCGGCTCCCATGGCTCGGTTCGCGGTGGGGCGGCGGACTGGCTGGCAGCCGCTTCACTGGCCGGTTTTTCCGGTGGTGCGGTGTAATACTCATCGGCCAACCCGCCAAAGTGATGGGCAAACTCATGCACAAACAGGTAATTGGCCCATGCATTGTTGGCCGATGCGGTGCTGAACTGGCCAAAAATCCCGCCGCCGCCATAGGTGTCGTTATTCACCAGAATTTCGATAAATTCATACGGCGCATTTTGCGCAATTTCGCGCAGCGCCCGGTTGTCCAGCGCCAGCACATAGCGTTCGCTGGAAAAGATGTCGTAGCGCGTGCCCAAGGGTGATGCACGATATTGGCCGCTGGAAGGGCGCGAGACGCCCGATTGCGGCGTGGCGGCGGCAATCGCCCGCACATTGAAGTCGCGCATCCGTTCCTTGAATGGTGACACCGAAAACAGGTGCGCGGCCAAGCGTTTGGCGCTGGCAATAAACTTGGGCATCTCACGCTGGGTATAACCATCGCCGATGATCAGCAAATCAACCTTTTCACTGGCCGGGCCATTGATTAAAATCGGTACCGTTTTCAAGGGTGATGGCGGCTCGCTGCGAATCACCTCTTGTCCGGCCGGATCAAGTGCAACTTGCCATACCGGTTGAAACTGGTTTTTGGCATCGCGCTTCAAAATGCGCAGCAAAAACGGCTTATCTGGCTTGGGAAAACGCACCGATTCCTGAAACCCGCGCTCGATTTTGCCTGCTTCCTCCGTCTCTTGCCATTCGCCAAACACGGTGGCAAAACCGCGTGAATACAACAGCGCATTGCTGGCCGCATCGCGCACTTCAAACAGGTTGATGCCGAGATTGGTGTCATCGACCGCACGCGCCGGGTGGCCGGGCCATGGCAGCGGTTCTTGCACGACCCGGTCGAGCGCATAGTGCTCGGTCTTGGCGTTGCCGCTGTGAAAATAATCAACGCGCAAGGTGGCACTTGGCGTGGCAACTTTGCTTGCAGGTGCAGCCGCGTGGGTAGCGGTGTGGGCAGCAGCGTGGCCAGGGCAGCCAACGGTCAGCAGCAACGGGGCGAGCAGGGAAAACAAGGTCAAACGGAATGTCATGCGAACTCCTGTAGCGTGAGGAAATATTAACAATCGCACCGGGTAGTGGGTGGCATCATGCAGAGAAGAGCCCAAGGGGGCAAACGGGACAGAGGGGAACAACCGGGGCCAAGCATGCGCAATTGTATTATCTCCTTTTGAGAAAGGCAATCCCGGATAACCACGCTCAATCCTGACCGATCCCGATCAATCCCGATCAATCACGACCAATCCCGACCATGCAGGCGCTATTCATTTGATCTGGCGCAAATTTCCCGCCTTGAAATGACCCGCGCCCGGCCCCATCTGCCCTTCAACCAGAAACACGGCAACGCCAACCATATTGGGAGAATTTCATGCGCCAAGACAAACTGACTACCAAGCTGCAAGAAGCCCTGGCCGATGCGCAAAGCCGCGCGGTGGGCAATGATAACCCGTATATTGAACCGGTTCACCTGTTACAGGCCCTGCTCGGGCAAGACGATGGCAGCGCCCGCTCGCTGTTGCAACGCGCTGGCGTCAACGTTGGCGCACTCGACAAGGGCTTAAAGTCGGCCATGGAGCGGCTGCCCAGGGTATCGGGCCATGGCGGCGAGGTGCAAGTCTCGCGCGAGCTGGTGGCGCTTCTGAATCTGGCCGACAAGGCGGCCCAGCAACGGGGCGATCAGTTCATTGCCAGCGAAATGATTTTGCTGGCCCTGCTGGACGACAAGTCCGAAGCCGGGCGGCAGGCGCGTGAAGCTGGCCTGAGCAAAAAAGCGCTGGAAGCGGCAATTGACGCGGTGCGCGGCGGGGCCAATGTCGGCTCGCAAGACGCCGAAGGCCAGCGCGAATCGCTGAAAAAATACACGCTCGACCTGACCGAACGGGCCAGAAATGGCAAGCTAGATCCGGTGATCGGGCGCGATGATGAAATTCGCCGTGCGATTCAGGTCTTGCAGCGCCGCACCAAAAACAATCCGGTCTTGATCGGCGAACCCGGTGTTGGCAAAACCGCCATCGTCGAAGGGCTGGCGCAGCGCATCGTGAATGGCGAAGTGCCCGATTCGCTCAAGGGCAAGCGCGTGCTCTCGCTCGATATGGCGGCGCTGTTGGCCGGGGCCAAATATCGCGGCGAATTTGAAGAACGCCTGAAAGCGGTGTTAAGTGATTTGGCCAAGGACGAAGGCCAAACCATTGTGTTCATCGATGAAATGCACACCATGGTCGGCGCAGGCAAGGCCGAAGGCGCAATGGATGCGGGCAATATGCTTAAACCGGCACTGGCTCGCGGTGAGTTGCACTGCGTCGGGGCCACCACGCCCGACGAATACCGCAAATACATTGAAAAAGACGCGGCACTGGAACGCCGTTTCCAAAAGATTTTGGTCGATGAACCGAGCGTCGAAGCCACGGTGGCAATTTTGC
>JACCDS010186104.1_pt1 | contig 12290 bp, 9 predicted proteins | sample 7446441 | NCBI WGS metagenome assembly JACCDS01 (sample SAMN15323445, study PRJNA562643) | freshwater metagenome | isolation source: river surface water | place: USA:Blue River Watershed | collected 2017-08-17
AGGAATTGCGCTGGTTTGTACAGGATGACGACGATGCGCAGTTTCTGCGGTCGGCGCTGAATCAGGTGTTCCAGCATCCGAAACAGCCGTCCGAGCATGCAATGGACTTTGCGCATGCCTGCCTCGCAAAAGCGAAGCAGTGGGATACGAAGGGGCGGCACGATATCTGACTGGTCTGCCGCAATAAAAAAGGCCCGCGCAGTGCGCGGGCCTTTGAACGACGGTATGCAGGTCAGAAAGCGTAGTTGGCTTTGATGCCTACGATCCAGTTGCGGCCGGGGGCGGGTTCGAAATAACGCTGATTCGAGTAGTCATTCACCCGCACGGAGCCGATATATGACTTGTCAAGGATGTTCTCGATGCGAGCATATTCTGTCAGACGCCAACGGCCAAACTCTTGCTGGAAGCTGCCTCGCAAATTCAACACTGTGTATGATGGGGCAAAATCCGAATTGGCGTCGTTGACGTAAACACGGCTGTTGTATCGTGCCTCCAAAGCGGTTTGAAATGCCATCGGGGAATGCTTCCACGCAAGCTCACCGTACACTTGGGTGCGGTAGGTGCCAGGGATGTAGCTTCCCGCGGCAACAGGGTTACCGGATGACGAGAATGCTTCATCAAATTTAGCGATGAGTAACGTATATGCTCCATAAACCGAGAATCCGTACGGCAGGATTGTCTCGAGAGCAAGTTCTGCGCCCCTCCGGGATGTGGTTTTCCCATTCTGATAACTTGTACGGCCACTGGTCGTGGTGTTGACAATTATTTCATTGGTAGTTTCAATCTTAAAGATTGCACCGTTTATACGAGTATTGTCCCCAACGTAAGCTTTGGCCCCGAATTCGTAGTTATCGCTGGTACTTGGTTTGATGTCTAAATTTGGACCTGTCCCAGCAGATGAGTCCAAAAAGGTAGCCTCTACTAGAGTAGGCGTTTCAAAGGCTTGGCCATAATTTGCATAGAAATTGAAAGTAGGGGATAGCTTGTAGACGGCACCGATCGCAGGGGTGAATTTCGAGTAACCTACTTTTCCGCTCGTGTCGCAATACCGCCTTGTAGATGCAGTCAAGCATTTGGTAGCGTCAACTTGAAGATCCTTAAATCTTAAGTCTACGTTGGTGTATCGGACGCCAGCATGGAAGTCCATTTTTTCTGAGGCAGCAAGCTTGCCTTGCACGTACTGATCGAAGTTCGTGGCAGTTTGTTTCTCATTACGGTTAAAGTTGGCATCAACTGCGGCGCGTGGAACCCCGTCGTCGGCATTGATATCTTTCCGATCGTCTTTCATTTGACCAAAGGCAATACCCCCGATAACCGAGAATGGCATCGATAGAAACTCGCCTCTATTAGTTATGCGAAGCTCTGCGCCATAGAAATTCCTGGAGATTACGCTTGCTCGACTGTTGTATGGGGTATTGCTGACCGAAAGAATTTGGTTATTGTCTCTGGCGCCGGCATAGGTGATCAAATTTATTGAGTTGCTTGAGTCAATCAACTTTTCATAATTTAAGCCGATTTGGGTATTGCTTCGAGCAACACGAGCATTGATTGTTTTGTTGATGTCAGCAGTTCCTGTCGGTGTGGAAAAAGCGGACGGATCGCTCGCGGTCGCTTCTCTGACCAAACCACCCGGATCTTGAGCCTTTTGGTCGAACCAATTTATAAGCGTCGTCAGGCGTGCATCGTCTCCAATGGTTGATTTGAACTTTGCCGTCGCTTGTTTTTTGGTGCTTGCGCTATTTTCCCTGAAACCGTCTGATTCAAAATCGGAATAGTTAAGCGCATATTCGTACCCATGTTGGGTGCCCGAAAGTCGAGTCTGAGCTTTGCGCGTGCCAAAGCTGCCAAAAAGCAGATCCCCCTCGGCCTGCGGCGACTTTGGAGCGTCCTCTGTGAACAAATTGATGACGCCACCAGATGAGTTCCCGTACATTGTCGCGAAAGGTCCGCGCAGTACTTCTATCGAGGAGATCATCCCCATGTCAATGCTCCCCGGGTTACCTATACCATCGGGCATTGACAGTGGAATACCGTCGACAAAAATGCGCATCCCGCGAACGCCGAATGAAGACCGCGAGCCAAATCCTCGGGTAGAGATTTGCGGATCTTGAGCCAATTGGTTACGGTTTTGCGCAGTGAGGCCAGGTACGCGGATTAGACTTTCCGCAAGAGTCATTCGCAGTTGTCCGTCTTGTATATCTTTCTTCTCGACTTTGTCGATCGACATCGGCAAATCAAAACTATCCTGCTCAACCCGCGTCGCGGTCACCACGACCGGGGACAGGATCTTGCTCGGATCTTGCGTTTCTTCGGCCATTGCTGCGCCGGCGCCAAAGCAGCTGGCGATCATCACGGCCAGGGTGGTCTTGTTGGTTTTCATCATGGTGGGGGCGGGTGTTACATGGATTGAAAGGGCGCAAGGTTACGGGATAGCAACGCGGGGGCGAATAATGAAATTCATTAAATTGCCTTCTCATTACAAATATTCATCTACTGATTGGTAGAATCTATCGGCTTTGCCAACCAGAAATTGCATTATTAGCAATCTTTCGGGCAAAAAAAGACGACCCGAAGGTCGTCTTTTTCAAATTCTGTCTTCGCAGCCAACCAAGGGGTCGGCATGCTGCGCTGACGAATTAACGGTTTGCGATGTACATCGTGATTTCGAAACCGAAACGCAGGTCAGTCGCTGCCGGGGTGGTCCATGCCATGGTGATCTCCTGAATAAAAGTTGGTCTAGCATTTGCCGCTCGAGAATTCGTTCGGCGCAGTGAATCTTCCTCCAAGCGACAATTTGTCGCATCGTCTGTTCTCGTAATTGAGGCTAATGATATTCATGAACCAAATCCCTGCTGATCACAGGGTGGCATATGCTGCGCCGCGGCAGGTTTTGCAGCCTCGGGCTGCTGCTATGATGCCTTGCCTTTGCATGCGCCGCTGCCTGCAGCGCCCGACTCGCCTTCCATGACCCAGAACGCCACCACGCCGCCCCCTGCCGCGCCTGCTGCTGCGGGCCAGCCTGCCACCGCGCGCAGCAGTGGCCTGAGCCTGCGCGTGAAGATCAACCTGATTTTTTCGGCGCTGACCATCCTGGTGTTCGGGATCCTGATTGCGGTGGAAATTGCCGCTACCCGCAGCGGGGTGCGCGAGGAGATGGAGGCTTCGGGCCGCATCGCCGCGCAGCTGCTGGGCCGCATCGGACATTTTTATGCCAGCGAAGATTTGCCGGAGCTGGTGAATTTCCTGCGCCAGACCGGCCGCGTGCGCGCAAACGACATCGAGCTGTTCGACAAAGGCGGCACCCGGATCTACCAGTCGCCGCCATCGACGTACAAGGCCGGCCGCTATGCGCCCGAATGGTATTCGGCACTGGTGGCGCCGCCGCAAATGCAGCGCGTGGTCGATCTGGAAGATGCGCGGCTGGTGATCTCGACCAATGCAACGCGCGCGATCCTGGATGGCTGGGACAACTTGCGCGACATCCTGCTGGCGCAGGTGACGCTATTCGTGCTGGCCGATTTGCTGATTTTCTGGTTGGTGGGCCGTTGGCTGGAGCCGCTGGAAAAAATCGAGCGCGGGCTGAGCGATATCGAGCAGGGCAGTCATGAGGCGCGGCTGCCGCCCTTGCCCGGCAAGGAGGCGGGGCAGATGGGCCGCGCGTTCAACCGCATGGCGCAGGCGGTGGAGGACAGCATCGTTGCGCGTCAGGCCAGCGCCGAGGCGCAGGCACGGCTGGAAGCGCAGCGGGATTTCACGAAGCTGCTGCATGCGCGCATCGAAGAAGAGCGCGCTGCGCTCGCACGCGAGCTGCACGACGAGCTCGGGCAATCGCTGACCGCGATCCGCAGCATTGCAAAGTCGATGATGCAGCACCCGGACGTGGCCGGCGGTCCGCTGGAGCGTCATGCGCAAATGCTGTTCGACACTGCCGGCATGACCTCGGATGCCATGCACCGCATGATTCCGCGTCTGCGGCCGATACAGCTGGAAGGCATGGGCCTGGTTGACGCGGTGCGCGACCTGTTGACCGACACCCAATCGAAAAATCCCGACATCCGCTTCGAGCTGGCCGCCACCGGCAGCTTGCCGGTGCTGGATGACGCGCTGGAATTGTCGGCTTACCGCATCGTGCAGGAGGCCGTGACCAATGTGGTCCGGCATGCGGGCGCAACCCGCGCGCAGGTGGGTATCGCGATGCAGGGCGATACGCTGACGCTGACGATCGCCGATAATGGCATTGGCGCCGAGACTCTGGTGCGTGAAGGTCATTACGGCGTGCGCGGCATGCAGGAGCGGACCGAGTCGCATGGCGGCAGCATTCGTTTTCAGGCGGGTGCCGAGGGCGGGCTGGAAGTGCAGGTGAGGCTGCCGGTGGCAAGCCACGGCGAGAGCACTGATGGCGTGATCGGCAGCTTGGGGCAAGCGGGTGATGCGGAAGCTGCAGTTGGTGCAACTGGTACGGGTGGTACTGGTGGTGCGGGTGGTGCGGGTGGTACGGGTAGTGAAGGCGGTTACCGAGGCAAGCGAGAAGGCAGCAACGCATGAAGAAAAACATCAACGTGATGCTGGTCGACGACCACGCGGTGGTCCGGTTCGGGTTCCGCATGCTGCTCGAAGCGACCGAGGACATCCGGGTCGTGGCCGAAGCCGAATCAGCCGAGGCCGCGTACCAGCAGATACCCGCGGCAAAGCCGGACGTGATCGTGATGGACATCTCGCTCGGCGGCACGATGGGGGTCGAGGCCACGCGCCGCATTGTCGCGCGCGACAAGATGGCGCGCGTGCTCGGTCTGTCCTCGCATGAAGACCCGAGCTATGTTCGCTACATGCTCAAGGCCGGTGCGCTGGGCTACCTGTCCAAGCGCAGCGCGCCGGACGAATTGATTCACGCGATACGGCAAGTGAACGAAGGGCGCATGTACATCGACAGCCACCTATCGCAGCGGATGGCGCTCGAAGAGTTCAATGGCGAAAAGAGTCCGATCGAAGTGCTGTCCGAGCGCGAGTTCGGGGTGTTCATCCAGCTCGCCAAGGGCTCGTCGGTGAACCAGATTGCGGACATGCTGAACATCTCGCCGCGCACGGTCGGCACCCATCTGTACAACGTGAAGCAGAAGCTGGGTGTGGCCAATCAGGCCGAGCTGGCATTGATTGCCGTACGGCATGGGCTGATCGAACCCTGAATCCAGCAAGTGCACGGCCGACTATGGTCGTGTGGGTGGCAATCAGTTTGAACATTGCATCGCTCTCGGGAACCGTTGTGGCAATTTGACTACTAGGCAGTGAAGGGGGGATCGCCGCCCTCACATGTCTGATTGCCGCCCGCCGGGGAGATGCCATGCTACCCACTGCTTCATCGCCACCCGCCATCAATACCGTTGGCGCCAGCCCGGGCCCCGGCGCCAACCCTTACCTCGAGCTAGAAAACCATCTGCATTTCAAGTCCCGCGACTGTACGGTGACGGTCGAAACCGTCCTCTACAGCCGCAACGCAGAGCTCACGCAGCCTCAAAGCCTGAAGGACAAGCTGCTTGCACCGTTCCGCTCAGCGCTGGCAGCCGTGCGTGCCTGGCGCGCAAAAAACTGGGTGGTTCATTACGTCGAATCGAATTTCCTTGGCGCCGAGCCGGCGAAAGCCTTTCTGCAATCGGTGCGCGCGGAAGGCAAGGTCAGGCGGGATGATTTTCTGTGTCTTTTGCTGAGTGACAAGGTAAACGGCTTGTCGGATTCGCGCCATCAGACCGGCAAAGCACACTCAGGTAGCTCGCTGGACACGGCCAACCGAGACGCGATGGTGAACGGACTCGTCAGGCAGACCTTGCGTAGCGAAGGTTTCGCTGCTGATCAGGTACGCGCTTTTGTCGACTATCTGCATCTCGGGCAGGTTTCCGAGCCGGATGCGGAATTGTTATGGGACTTTGCCAGTCGTTTTGGGGAAAAAATCGATGAGCAGCCAGCGGAACTTCAGCCCGGCGAGTCCCGGAATATTCACGCACCACCCGGCAATGTCAGACAAGACCAGCGCGTGATGGGTTTGCTGAAACCCAGAGTCGATCAGTTGAGTCAGGCACTACGGCAGCTGGACCGGCAACGCGAGATCCGGCAGCGCGAACACGGCAGACGCGATGCCGGGAATGCACGAGCACGCGGTCAAACCCCGACCGGCGAACTGAGCAACAAGCCGATCAGCATGGAAGCGCGCAAAGCCTTGTCCGGCAAGCTGGAGGAATTCTGGTCGAGTGCGGGACCGGAGGCTCTGTCTGGCCTGCCGCACATCATCAAAGGACGCGAGCTGTTCTTGCGCTACCTGCGCGGCGGGCTGTCGGGCATGAGTGAACAAGACGTGTATCGCCTGAGGCAGTTTGCCGATTCGGCACACCGGCAGAAAGAATTCCATTTCCCGGTGCGCTGGCATCAGGATGCCGAAGCCGGTTGGGCTGTGCATGTAGATGCGGCGCTGGCTGAGCTGCGGCGACTCGATGCGCCCTCGGGCAAAGCGCCGGGCAATGCACAATTGCGCGACACGCTGACCACGATCATGGTGTCGAGCAAATTGAATCGTTCGACGCGTTTGACGTGGACTGAGGCCGTGCGGCCGTTACTGGATTTTGCGAATCACCGCAGGCTTCCCGTCGATGAAGCGGCACGCTTGAGCCTCGAGAAGCTGACGGATCTCGGCACTAATCCGCTAGAGGCCGTACGTGATGCCAAAATTCTCGATTCGGCACAGGAATCGTATTTGTATGAATTGATTGTGGTGCTGCGTACGTCGTTGCGGGAAAGTAGCCAGCCGCAGCCCGGATCCGATCAGTAGTCAAAAGCGCTCACTCCCCTTCAGTGCAGGTCGGCGAATCGCGTTGACGCGATGCGTGACTGTTTCTGTGAAACAATTCTCCTCCACAACTTTGTTGTCTTTTGTAATGCATCAAGCCTTGGAGCTTTGCTGCGGGTAAATTTTGTGTGCCGTTGTTCGATCACCATTTAAGAGGACATCATGCACAAACAGGTTTTGTATTCCGCGATGCTGTTGTCACTGTTGTCGGCTATTAGTCTTGCGCAAGCTGACCCGAACGTCAGCTTTGGCGTGACGATCTCTTCCGGCACACCGCCACCGCCCATCCGCTATGAACCGGTGCCGCCGCCGCGTCCCGCGTACATCTGGCTGCAGGGTTACTGGGGCTGGGATGGTCATGCGCATGTATGGATACCGGGGCGCTGGGAACGCGAGCGTCCGGGCTATGTGTATGCGCAACCGCAGTGGATCGAGGGACCGCGCGGCTGGGAATTCAGGCCGGGGGGCTGGAAGGGTGGCCCCGGGGGTCCGGGCGGTCAGGGTCACTGTCCGCCGGGTCAGCGCAAGAAGGGCAATTGCTGACGCGCCAGCGCGCTGACTTGCGACAGGCTCGAAGGACCAGTCACCCGTCACGGGTTACCCGTCACCCGTTACCCGCCACCCGTCACCCGTCATCAGGCTTGAAGGGATTGAAGGGCTTGAAGGGTTCGGTGTGTCAGTGCGACACCTGTGGCTGGTGTTCAGGCCGCTGAACCTGCGTTGGCGCTGGTGACGGTTTTGGCCGGCCGCAGACAGCCAAGGTGCTGCAGACCATTCAGCGCCATCGGCCGCCCGAGGAAATAGCCCTGCGCCTTGTCGACGCCAAGCTCGATCAGCGCCGCGGCCTCGGCGGCAGTCTCCACGCCCTCGGCCACCAGCTTGCTGCCGGTATCGGCCGAGAAGTGGATCAGCGCCGCCGCCAGTGCGCGTCGTGCGGGGTCGATATCGATGTCGCGTGTGAGGCTCATGTCGAGCTTGATGCGGTCCGGCTCCAGGTTCAGGATGTGACGAAAACTCGCATAGCCGGCGCCGGCGTCATCCACTGCCAGTTGCAGGCCGCTATCGCGATAAGGCTTGAGCCGTTGCGCGATCTCTTCATACTTTTCCACCGCGGCATGCTCGGTAATTTCCAGTACCAGATGCTCGACTCTGGGCAGGGTTGACAGCATTGCCTCGAAACTGGGATCGAGAATGGTCTCGGGCGATGCATTGATCGACAGGTCCAGTCCGTCGCACAGCGTGGGCAGCACCAGTAGCGCCTGCTGTATCGCCTTCATCTCCAGTTCAATACCCAGCCCGACGGAATGAGCTTCGTTGAACCACAGGTCGGGGCTGCGTGCCGGCGTTGCACTGAAGCGCGCCAGCGATTCGAAGCCCGCAATCGCGCCCAGATTCAAGTCGAAGATGGGTTGATAGACGATATGAATCGTGTCGCTGCGCATCACCTTGCGTATTCGTTCCAGACTGGCCTGGCGCTGGAAGATGCTGTGCTGCTCACGATCGATCATCTTGCCGGCCAGCTCGGCAAACACGCGCATCAGTGACAGATCGCGCAGGTTGAGGCTGGTGTCCGCGCTGCGGCTGAAACAGCAGAAAGTGCCATAGATCGAGCCGTCGGCCAGATGAATGGGTACGCTCAAATGCGCACCCACCGGTATCGCAAAAGTCGCCGGCAGCTCGGCGGCAACCGGGTTGGTCTGCGCATCATTGATCAGTTCGGGCAGGCGTCCGTCGATCACGCGCTGGCAGTAGGATTCTTCCAGCGGACCACCGTCGCCGACACGCACGGGGCTCTTGGTCCAGGAGGAATCGACGTAGCGAAACACACGCTGGCCGTCGATGAATTCGGACACGAAAGCCACTTCCATTTTCAGGTGCTGGCGTATCGCCTGCAGGATGTCGGGCACCGAATTGCCGGGGGCCTGTCCAAGCGTTATCGATCGATCCTCGAAAACGCGGCCGAGCTGATAATCCTGTGCGTGAGGAGCGTGAGGGTGAACGCTGATATCCATGAGATCGTGTTCAAGTCAATCACTGATGCGTCGCTGGGAAATATCCCGAAAACTACTAAGATGAATGAGATCAAAGATCGGCAAATCCGTTCAATTTGATGTCCGTCAATCTTCACCTCGCCGATGGCCATGGCCCCGAATCAAGCCGCTGCTGACGACCTGCCCGGATCCGGCTCTGTACCGGTGTCTGCGGGGCGGGCTGCAGTCGTGCCCGCAGCGTCTGCACGACCGCCGTCGGATGCCGCAGCATCGGGGATGTCAGGCCAGCTGCCGCCCGCGCATGCGATGGATGGCAGCCAGTTTCACAATGTGATCGAAGAGCAGGTGTGGTCCGAGCTGCCACCGACACCTGAAGAGCAGATGCCGCGTCGTGCAAGGCATCTCGCGACCCGCGATCACAACGCTGCGCTATCTCCCGAACGGTCTGCCGATGAGCCGACCCACACCGAGCCAGCGCAGATCTCCGTCGGCCCGGTCTGAATCTTCCTGACCCACTGGCAGCAGGCGTTACCTGCTTCGCTTGTCACTACCCTCGAACGCCGTACGGGCGGTCGTCGCCTTGCTGATCTTCGGTAAGATATGTGCCGGAAAGAATTTCCGACATAGCCAACAACAATAATTCGGGGAGACAGGGTGATGAAACTCGGCCAGGCAGTGAATGTTGCCGACCTCAGAGACATCGCGCGCCGCAATCTGCCGCGCTCGGTGTTCGGCTTCATTGATGGTGGCGCGCATGATGAAGTGACTCTGCGCGACAACGTCGATGACTTCGCCCGCTTGTGCTTTGCGCCCCGGATGCTGGTCGATGTCAGCGTGCGTCGGCAGGCCATCGAGCTGCTGGGTCAATCGCTGACCTCGCCGATGGTATTCGGCCCGACCGGCATCGCCGGCCTGCTGTGGCCCGAGGGTGACCTGTGCATCGCGCGTGCGACCGAGGTGCGCGGCGTCGGCTTTTGCCAATCCACCACCTCGAACGCCAGCATCGAACAGGTGGCCACCCGTGGCCGTCGCAACCACTGGTTCCAGCTGTACGTGCAGAAGGACCGCGGGCTGACCCGCTCGCTGCTGCAACGTGCACAGGATGCCGGTTGCCCGGTGCTGATACTGACCGTGGACTTGCCGTTGCCGGGTGCGCGCGAGCGCGATGTGCGCACCGGCTTCACGCTGCCGCCGCGCATGGGCCCGTCCAATATGTTTGATTACGCGCGCCGGCTCGGCTGGTTGTGGCGCATGTCGCAAGCGCCGCGCTTCACCTTCGGCAATCTCGATGATCCGAACGGTGCGCCGCGCAAACTGCTCACGCTGGCAGAACAGGTCGGCAAGAATTTCGATGCGTCCGTCAGCTGGAAAGACCTGGACTGGATACGCAGTGAATGGCCCGGCAAGCTCGCGATCAAGGGCTTGCTGCGCGCCGATGATGCGGTGCGCGCAGTGCAGCATGGCGCCGATGCCGTGATCGTATCCAACCATGGCGGCCGCCAGCTGGACCAGGTGCAGTCCGGTATTGCTGCGTTACCCGCAATCGCTGATGCGGTAGGCAACCAAGTGCCGGTGCTGATGGATGGCGGCATACGCCGCGGCAGCGATGTAGTGAAGGCACGGGCACTGGGCGCAACAGCCTGCATCGTCGGCCGTGCGGGCCTGTACGGTTTGGCGGCCGGTGGCCAGGCCGGTGTCGAGCGCGCGATTGCGATGCTGCAGCAGGAGATCGACATCACGCTCGCCTTGCTCGGCGTGCCCGACATCGCTGACGTGGACCGCAGCGCGCTGTGCATGGAAACGACGGAAACTTTCGACAGGCGTTGACATCCGAAGATGAACGACAGGCAAAGCGAGATCGCGGCCTTGCCGTCTTTCATCTTCCGGAGAACAACGATGACGCACACTGACAAGCACCTGCACCAATCAACGCACCAATCGACGCACCAATCAACGCAGCAGCACGCACAGCAGCACGCACAGCAGCACGCACAGCAGCACGCACAGCAGCACGCACAGCAGCACCCGTCCCAGCCCCCCGTGTCTGACATCCATGCCGACGATTTGCCGGTATCGCAAGGCGATAATCCGTTATCCATCACACCGAAGGATGTCGAAGACGGCGATGCCAGCGCGCGTGATCGGGTAGCGCGGCATCTGGACTCGGCGGATCCCGATGAGCGGCAGCAGGAACTGCTGGATGATGCGATCGACCTGAGCTTTCCGGCCAGCGACCCGCCCGCGGTCACCGGGGGCGTGACTCGTATCGAGGTGCCGAACCCGGCGCCGCCGCGTTGACAGCGACGCTCACTTCAGCAGCTGTGCACGACTGGCGACGATGGCCATGCCCAGTGCCAGCAGGCCAATAACTGCGATCGTCGCCTGCAGCCCCAGTCCCTCGGCAATCGCACCCATCAGCGGTGGTCCCATCAGACTGCCTGCATAACCCATCGTTGCGACGCCGGCCAGCGCTGACTTGCTCTCGCGGCCGGCGGCGCTGTACACGAAAGGGAAGACCAGCGACAGTCCGAGGCCTGCCAGCGCAAAGCCGGCCAGTGCCAGCACCACGCCCGGCGCGAACACAGCCATGCCAAGGCCGAATGCCGCAGTCGCGGCACCGCCGCACACCAGCCTCTGTGCACCGAAACATGCCTTCAGGCGGTCGCCGCAGCAGCGTGATATCAGCATCATCAGCGTAAACGCAGACAGCGACAGCGGTGCCATCGCCGCCGATGCGCCGTGGTGCTCTTTCAGGAACAGACTGCTCCAGCTGCCGATGCTGCCCTCGGCAATTGCACCCAGCAGCCCTAGCGCACCCAGCAGCGCGAGGCGGCCGCGCGGCAACACGAACAAGGGCAGGCGTTGTCGACGCGGGGACTTATCGATGTCGGCGATATCGGCTGCGCCATGACCCTGCGATGCCAGCACCTGCAGGCACTGCCATAGCAGAGCGGCCAGCGGCAGCGCCAGCAGTGCAAATTGCTGAATGGGAAATATCGATAGTGCTGCCATTGCACTGCCCAGCGTGACGCCGGCAAGACCACCACCACACGCGCACGCATGCAGGCGCGACAGCATCGGTCGCCCCTGTGTGCGCTCGGCACGGGCGGCCAGACCATTCATCGCAACATCGAAGGTGCTGGCCATCAGTCCCAGTGCCAGCGTCGCAAGCATCAACAGTGACAAGCCGGGCGCGCCCGCTGCCGCGATCAGCACCAGTGGCAATGCGAGGCCGGCCACGCGCAAGGTGTGCAGGCTGCCCAGCCGTGCGAGCAGTCGAGATGACAGTTGCGGTGACAGTACTGCGCCGATGCCGGTGCACAGCAAGACCATCGCCAGGTGCGAGTGGGTCAGCTGCAATCCCTCCTTGATCGCCGGCAGACGCCCCGCCCAGCTACCCATCAGCAAGCCGTACCACGCGAAGGTCGCCGGCAGCGCCATGCAGCGCAGGTCCCGCAGCGACAGTG
>JACCDS010348217.1_pt1 | contig 12289 bp, 14 predicted proteins | sample 7446441 | NCBI WGS metagenome assembly JACCDS01 (sample SAMN15323445, study PRJNA562643) | freshwater metagenome | isolation source: river surface water | place: USA:Blue River Watershed | collected 2017-08-17
AACCGCACAAAACGGGCATGGGTTGAACCACACAGCCCCCAAATCAGGCGAAACAGCAACAAACCGAGCACCAAATAACCGGCCCGGCCATGCCACACCATCCAATCCCCGCCTTCGGTACCGGTGAGAATCGCACCGGCCACCGCCAACGCCAGCAGCCAGTGAAAAATCCGGATCGGCCAATCCCACAGCCGCATCCTGCCCGAATTGTCCGGTTGCCAGGTTCCTGCGCCATCCTGCCTGCCCACACCTGCTCCCGCTCATTTGGTTATTCGTGGGGGAATATTGTACCCAAGCTGTGCCTGCCACAGGAAATTGCCCTGAGATATTTTTCCTGCCAGCCCTACTGGCTGCGCCAGCGCATGGCAGGCAGCCAATGGGTTTGGCCAAACACATGCAATTTCACCGGGCCACTGGCGCTGCGGATGGTTTCCATTCCTTGGTAATCGGCGACACAAGTCGTTGGCAGGGTGCGCGGGCAAACTTCACATTGCTCGCCAGTGGTCTGCCATGGCCCGGCCCGCATGGCAAACGAATTTGCCTGCCGGTTCAGTTTGCCTTCTGCCACCCAGATACCGGCCGCCACTACCGCCATACCGGGCGGGCAGGCGTCGGGGTTGCCCTTCGGTGGTGGCGGCAGCCCGCTGCCAGGGTAGATAAAAAACTGGCCTACTGCCAAAGAAAAATACCATGCGAGCATCATCTGTTGTCTCCTGAAGTTACCGTAGCGGGGCATAGCTCAAAACCGGCTACAATGCCTTGCCGAACCGTGCTGCCGCCGGTACGGTTTAGATTTACTTAAAAATACGAATTACGTATACCGATTTTGTATTTTATACGATTTTCGTTAATCCCCTATAAAGGTGCCGTCATGTCTGAAGATTTTTGCGGTCGTTTGGTTGCCGCGTTAGAAGCGCGCAACATTTCGCGCAACGAACTGGTCAGGCTTGGCTATCCGGGCTTGTCCTACCGCAAGGTGCATGCGTATTGCAGCGGCGAATCACAGCCACCGCTTGAGTTTTTGGTGTTGCTGGGGCAAATGGGCTTTGATTTGCATGATTTGCTATTGGGGCAACCGCACATTGCCGCATCAGCCATTGCCGCGCCAGCGGGTGCCACCGCCGCAGTCTGGCTGCCCCAGCTTGAAGCGGCCCTGCGTGCCACCCACAGCGCACTGGCCAAAATGGCAGCACCGCCCCCAGCCCTGCCCGCCATTGCATCTGGTGAACCGGTCGCGCTGAGCCAGCAAGAACAACATATCATCACCCTGCTGCGCAGCATGCCGGAGCGGCAAGAAGTCATCTTGGCCATGCTTACCCCTTGCCCACGCTGCACGGCACAAGCCGATGCGGCAGGCTAATATCCTGCCAGTCCTGCCTGTTGCTGCCTGTTGCGCTCAAAAAATAACAAATATCGTATACAATTACAGGAACTTAACCATTCCTTCACGGTGGCAACATGTCCACAAGCACCTTTTGCCAGCGGCTGGCCAATGCCTTGGCAGCACGCCAACTCAGCCGCAACGCATTACTTCATCTGGCCGGGCCGGATTTTACCTACCGGAAAATTCAAGCTTATTGCGCGGGTGAAAGCGCACCATCACTGCCCTTTTTGCACTTGCTGGGCGAACTCGGCTTTGATTTACATTTTTTAATTACCGGCAAAACCAACCCCGCAGCCACGACTGATGTAACGCATGCCGTATTGGCCCAATTGGCGCAAACCCTGGCTGCGGCACAGGTCGCACTGGCAAGCTTGGTGCCGTTGCCGGGCCAGCCGCGCCCGTCCGCGCAACCCGTGGCCCCCAGCACGAACGAAGCCGCCATTTTGGCCGCTTTGCGGGCAGCCCCGACTGCGCAACAAGAATTGATTTTGGCCATGTTGACTGGGCCGCAATCGCCCGCCCGGAAGGCAGCAAGCCAATGAGTTTGCCCGCTGGGGGGCCATGCTACAATGTGGCCCTTGTTAATTTTTTGCGGGGATGGCCATGTTTGAATTACCACAGGAATGGGCCGCAGGCGCGGTGTTGCCGGGCCAGGAAGCTAATAGCATGTAGCTTACTAATAGCGGGCCGTAGCCATCGTCGGCGCGGTTTGACCAACCACAACCAAGCACACCACCACCGCCCAAATAGAAATATTACCGCAGCACGCAAGGATAATTGCCATGGAAAAATTTTTTAACGATCCGGCTCATGCATTCGACTTTGCATTGCGCGCTTTGTGCTGTGCATTAGCCGGAGTAATATTCCTATTAGTTTTCCTTCTTTACCCGTACATCCCCCAACAGTACCTTACTCACTTTGCACTGCTAATGCAAACTATTGCATTGCTGGTTGTTTCCTATTTGGCATTAACACCCGCTATCCGGGATCTGCGCGATATCGTGTTTTATGAATGGGTGTGGTACATGGTTTGGGGTTTCGCCTACTTTGCACAATGCGATTGGTATGACGCCAATTGGTTTTACCGAAATTTAATGAGCAATTGGACAAGCCTTTTGGCCGCCATCCGTATTCTGTGGTTTGCCACACCCGGCACGCACCTTAGTGCTAACTGGCCTATTTTTGGTATCATCGGCTTTATCACCCGCGCCCGCCATCGAGAAAATGCGCCACCAACCCTTACCACCAGTACATTGGTTTGGGCACTGATTTGGCTATGCTACCCGCTGGCCTGGTATTGCGCTATATATGCAGTCAACACCGCAGCCGTCTGGCTAATGGTCACTTGCGGCTACGCCGTGGTACGCCTTGGCAAACGCGCCGCCATCGCCTTCACCGCGTCCATCCGCAAAGCCCAGCAAAATCAAGCGGCCCTTGATGCCACCCTGCCCAAAATCGCAGCCCTGCAAGATGCGCTGGCCAAAGCCGCCGCCAACCAACCACTTCCCCGCACCCGCACCGAAGCCTTGGTAGTCATGCAAAAATGGCTCTCCCCCGACGAATTGCTCGTGCTCAACGCCATGCGCGAAGTGCATCCACGTGTGATTCCGATGTTGGTCGATAGCCTGCTTAATCTGGCAGGCAACATCCCGCGCCCACCGCTTACGCTGGTGCCCAAACCGGGCGATGACCAGTAGCCACGACACGCAAGCCTATTTTCTAATTTAAAACCATGGGCTATTAACGAAGCGTCTTTTGTAAAAATAATGATTTATTGAGAAATAATATGCGAACCAATCAATTTTTGAGTATAGCTCTATCTTTTATTATTGCCGCTATTTTTGCATTAAAATATTTTGATGCCAAAGCTGCCCGGGCACGAGCCAAGCTTGGCTCATATGAAACCATAGTTTCACCAAACAAAGAATATAAGATCAGATCGTATTATATTTCAAGCGGTGACCCCATGATATTGTTGTTTCAGATTTTTGATCGCGGGGATAATTTAATTGCAGAATATACTAGGAATGCTTGGCCTGGCGCGGCATTTAACGCATGGATATGCGAAGCTGGGCCTTGTACAGCATATATTTTTGAAACAGGAGACGCCGAGCCAATTAGACTGCCACCAACCTGGCTGGATAGATTACTGGCAAAAATTCCGTAACACTTTTTGCACCGTCATAATAAACCACATAAAGTTAAGTGCCCCGCGATAATCGATTTAAAAAACGATCCTGCGCCCCGTCGATCCCGCAGCGGCGGGAATCTAGTGCAGGAGCGAAGTACCGTCCGGCGACGAACCAACAGCACTGGATTCCAGCCAAGAGCATGCGGGAATGACGGGGGCGGTGGCTTCTCAAATCGATTACTGCGGAACACTTAATTGATAGGAAAAATGAGATTAAAAAACATTTTAGCAATAGGATTAATTTTGCTTGCGGCATTTATTTTTGCATTAAAATATATTCACGCCAGGAATGATCGTGTGCGGGCCAAGCTTGGGTCGTATGAAACCGTGGTTTCACCAAACAAGGAATATAAAGTCAGATCCTATTATATTTCAAGCGGTGAACCAATGGTATTATTGTTTCAAATTTATGATCGCGGTGATAATTTAGTTGCTGAATATACCAGAGATGCTTGGCCTGGTGCGGTAACTGAAACATGGATATGTGCGCAGGGCGCTTGCACGGAATTTTATTTTGAAACGGGCGATGCCGAACCGATTAGATTTCCACCGACCTGGCTAGATAGAATCCGCGCGAAGATTCCGTGATAACTATTAAAAATTAGAGCCCCAAAATAATCCTATTTTGAAATTTTATTATGAAATGATAAGTAGAAAAATAAAATTTCTGCAGCATTATTATAATTTAAGTGTTGTGTCACCATCGTTTTGAGTAAACTTCACCACCTCTCCCTACGAAGGTTCACGCAAAGGCATCAAATTGATTGTTGCGGTGCACTTATCTTAAAATACACTCTTAATATAGAATTAAATGATTGAAAAAATATCTTTAAAGTGGATTTCAATTGCTTTTACGGCATTCTTATTGACTAATAACTATGATACCGACCGCGTTGAACGGGAGCGAGCCAAACGTAACCCGTATAAGACGGTATTTTCACCGGATAGTACATATAAAATAAAAATTTACTATATTTCATTTGGCGAGCCGATAGTGTTACTTTTTCGGGTTTTCGATAAAAATGATGTCTTAATTGCCGAACATACTAGGGAAACTTGGCCGGGCGCAACAACTGAAAATTGGATATGCGCTGCGGGACCTTGCACAGAATATATCTTTGCAATTGGGGAAGCCGAGTCGATTAGATTGCCGCCAACCTGGTTGGATAGATTAAGGGCGAAAATTCCGTAGCAATTTCAGCAAAGGCAAAGATATAGTTTGTAAAATAAATTATACCTTTCCCTCGGCCAATAATTTTCCTTTTATCAATTTCAATATCTATCAATTATGGCTTATATTCAAGCAAACCGGCAAATTTCAATTACCACTCCATTGGGTGAAGATGTCCTTTTATTTCGAAAAATGACAGGCTTCGAACAACTGGGTGCCTTGTTTGAATACCAGTTAGATTTGTTTAGTTAAAACAGAGACGTTGCCTTTGACGATATTATCGGGAAAGATTTTTCCGTGGTGCTGAAGTTGCAGTCTGGCACTACGCGGGAATTCAATGGCATTGTATGTCGCTTTGCCAGTACCGGTAGTTCTGGCAAACTAAATTATTATCAAGCAATCGTCCGGCCTTGGGACTGGTTGTTAACCCGCAGCACCGATTGCGACATTTTTAAAGATAAAACCGTAGTCGAAATTGTGACCGACATTTGCCAAAAAAGTGTGTATGGCGGCCATGCCAAAATTAGCACCGCTTTATTGGGCAATGCTTATCCTAAACTGGAATATTGTGTGCAATACCGGGAAACAGATATTAATTTTATTTGCCGCCTGATGGAGCAAGCGGGTATCTATTTTTTCTTTCAGCAGAAGAACCGGCCACCCAATAAGCTTGCCCCGCCCACACTGCGCTACATTCAATGCCACAACAGAAATACGGCTACGTGTTGGTACCACAATCCTCCACAAAAATTGCCAATAAGAAATCAAATTATGTAATTTTGTCTTGTCAAATTATCTCAGTGATGGTACGATCTGCCACCATTTTATCAATTCATGCAACCATGAACGACGACCTTTTGGATGACAGCGTGCGAAACATGTACCACGGCTGGGCTGGAAAAGGCTTCCATCCCAACTCGCCAAGCGGCGGCGGTGGGCCGGGTTTTTTTATGCCAGCAGAACAGTTTGGCGTCTGCCTGATGCGGCCCGACTCGTTGCCGCATCCGTACTCGCCCGCAAGCGCAGCCCTGACCCCAAACCAGATCAAGCAAAAGGTGACAGAACCCGAGCCGATCAAGCTGACCGATCTTCCGAGCGTCATGCGGAAGAAGGGCTGGCCAGTTGGGGCTGCTGTCATGGAAAAGTGGCTAGCAGGGTCAATGAGAAAAATGACAAAGGATGAGAAGACAGGTGATATACCCGTTGACAAATATCCGCCGGAGTTTATCGATACCAAACTGATTACTTGGAAGTGGTTAATCAATTTTGAGATAGTTCGCGAGGGCAAAGAAAACTTGGCACAGAAACTAACGAGAAACAATGAAAAAACATTACTCACACTGCAAAAAATATTAAAAAAACAGAGTAGTAGAGCGACTAGTACAGTCCTAACGCCTTTGACAGAAATCTCAATAACGAATTTAGCAATAAGAAACCTCAAGGATAGTATTGGCACGGATCTTGGGGCATTAATCATTCCCGGCGTATTGAATAAGGAGCGGCTGAAATCGTTGATCGCAAATTCGGAGAAAAATGTCTTAAATAAAATTACCAACGCAACTAACAGTGCTGCGGCTGCTAAAGCTGCCAAAGCAAATAAAACTATTGCAAATGACAAGCTATCCAATATTTTGACAACTGCGGAAAGCGATGAAACAGCAGTAAAAGAAGCAAAGAAGGAGAATGCCAAATACAAAGCCATAGTTACGCTTTTTGAAGAAATGCCTGCGAGTGATTTTTCTGAAAGGAAGCACATCAAGAAAGTAATGGGTGATTTAACGTATGCGAGCTATACTGCTGAATTTAAAAATAAAGTCGATCCGGTCTTTTTACACGCACATTGGCAATTTCAACTGGCAACCATCAAGAGAGCAGAAATTTTAGATTACTTTCGTGGCAATGCCAATAAATTAGATGATTTAGATGCAGCATTGCACGTATTTGGTTTGTATGCAGCTATAATAGCTGGCAAGGTCACGGACTATGGTGTTGGAAAACCATTTTCCGCTACCGTTTTAAAAATAGGCATTTACATGCGGGACACATATGACTTTCTGGATAAAAATCCTAGTGAGTCGCAATATCTGGCACACTGGGGGTACGATGACGTTACTGTGAATGCTACCGGAAAAAAGAACGTGTACAAATCTTGGAACGGGAATTATATGTGGCCCATCCATAATTCCGATTATATTAAATATCAAAATGACAATAAAAAGGGTGGTGATTTAATGCTGTTTTCCGATATTGAAACAATAAGCAGCAACATCGAATTTGATTGGTAAAAATATGAGCGCAAAAAAACTAACCGTAAAAATAGTCGTGCTCATTATCGCAATATTATTAATTGCCAATTATCTCAATACAAGCAAGGCACGAAAACAAGCCACGCTCAATCCATATAAAACAAGAATTTCACCGAATAAAGAATACAAAATTGAAATGTACTATATTTCATTTGGCGAACCTATGGAGCTTTTGTTTCGGGTTTTCGATAAAAAAAATAATTTGATTGCTGAGTATACGAGGGAGGCATGGCCTGGCGCAGTATTTGAAGCATGGGTATGCGAAGCAGGGCCTTGCACAGCATTTATTTTTGAAACAGGCGACGCAGAACCGATTAGATTGCCACCAACCTGGTTAGATAGATTAAGGTCGAAGATTCCGTAGCAATTTAAACAAAGGCATAGTTAGCAAAATAATTGCAAGCTCTCTCACGCAAAACAATTCCCAATTTATTAATTTTTACAATTGACAATCATGGCTTACATTCAAGCAAACCGGCAAATTTCAATTACCTCCCCATTGGGTGAAGATGTTCTTTTATTCCGAAAAATGACAGGCTTCGAGCAACTAGGCTCATTGTTTGAATACCAGATAGATTTGTTTAGCGAAAACAGAGACGTTGCCTTTGACGAGATTATCGGGAAAGATTTTTCCGTGGTGCTGAAGTTGCAGTCCGGCGCTACGCGGGAATTCAATGGCATTGTATGTCGCTTTGCCAGTACCGGTAGTTCTGGCGAACTAAATTATTATCAAGCCATCGTCCGGCCTTGGGCCTGGTTGCTAACCCGCAGCACCGATTGCCACATTTTTCAAGATAAAACCGTGGTCGAAATTGTGACCGACATCTGCCAAAAAAGCGTGTATGGCGGCCATGCCAAAATTAGTACTGCTTTACTGGGCAATGTTTATCCTAAACTGGAATATTGTGTGCAATACCGCGAAACTGATTTTAATTTCATTTGCCGCCTGATGGAGCAAGCCGGTATCTATTTTTTCTTTGAGCATGAAAAAGGCAAGCACACGATGATGATGGTCGATTCGGCCAGCGCCCACAGCCCTGTGCCCGGCTACGAGAAAATTGACTACGCCACCGATGCCCGGCGTGATCAATACGGCGATGAGCGCATTACCAATTGGATGGCGGCCGGTGAAATTCAGGCCAGCGGTTACGAACTCAATGATTTTGACTTTCAAACCGCACTTAATTCAACCAACGGCGTTTAGCGGGTTAAAGAAACTGTGACGCCTGCTTTTGGCCAACCCGCTTACCAGCAATATGATTACCCGGGCGGCTACCTAAGCGCAGCGGTGGGACGTGATCTGGCCGCTGCGCGGGTCGAAGTATTGCAGGGTCAATCCGAGCAAATCAGCGCAACCAGCAATGCCCGTGGTTTGGCGGTGGGTGCGATGTTTGCGCTGGACAACCATCCCAAGGCAGCATTTAACCGGAGCTATTTGGTAACGCGGGCACACTACCAACTGGAATCGGATGATTATCAGGGCAGTGCCAGTGGCACTGGTGGCAAACTGTTCGCTTGCCAGTTTGAGGCACTCGGTGAAAAATATCGTTATCGGCCCCCGGCCAATAGCCCCAAGCCACGGATTTTCGGCCCACAAACCGCAATTGTGGTGGGCAAGGCCGGGGAGGAAATCTGGGTCGATAAATATGGCCGGGTCAAAGTACAGTTTCATTGGGATCGGGTTGGCAAGCGCGATGAAAAAAGCTCATGTTGGGTACGGGTTTCGCAAAGCTGGGCCGGCAAGCGCTGGGGCGCGATGGCCATTCCACGGATCGGAATGGAAGTGGTGGTGGAATTTTTGGATGGCGATCCGGATCGCCCGCTCATTACCGGCTGCACTTACAACAGCGATACCATGCCGCCGTATGACTTGCCCGAACACCAGAGCCGCACCACGCTCAAGTCTCACTCAACCAAGGGTGGCAACGGTTTTAATGAAATTCGCTTTGAAGATAAAAAAGGGGCGGAAGAACTGTTTGTGCAGGCCGAGAAGGATGCCAAGCGGGTCGTGAAACACAACGACAGCTTGACCGTCGGGTTTGAGTACAAGGAACCCGGCAGCCAAACCGTTGACATCAAGCATGACCAGAAAATTGACATCGGCAACAACCATACACTGCATGTGGCCAAGGATCAAACACTGACCATTGATGGTAAACATGTCACAAGTATCGGCACGACTGCATTAATCGAAGCGCAAACCTCGATTTTGCTGAAGGTTGGCGGCAGCAGTATTTTGATTGAGCCAGCGAAAATCACGATCAAATCAACCATGCTGGCCTTTGAGGCAAGTGCGCTGGCCAAAATTACCGGCAACCCGGTGAAACTGAATTGAACCGTTTTTTATCGCTCGTCCGATACTGCGCGCTGAGGCTGGCAACTGATGCGCAGCTCCCCTACCCCTTGCCCGTCGCCTGCAAATCGCAACGCAGCCGCACCGTGCCATCACCGGGCACCGTGGTGACTTCAAAGCCAAACCGCCGCACCAAATCCTGTACTCCGGTATTGTGTCCAAGCGCCTCGCCGACCATTTCTTGCGTGCCACGGGCGCGGAAATAATCAATCAGCTTGGCAAACAAAATCCGGCCCAGTCCCTTGCCCTTCAAATCAGAGCGCACGATGATGCCAAATTCGGCACTGACATTGTCTGGATCAACCACCGCACGCACCACGCCCAGCGTTTCAAAATCACCGTTCTCGCAGGTTCGGGTGGCAATAAACGCCATTTCCCGGTCGTAATCGATCTGGGTCAACAGCGCCAATCGCGATGGCTGCAATTCGCGCAGGCTGGAGAAGGTACGAAAGCGCACATCTTCGGCATCGAGACGATGGAAAAACGCCAAATGCTGTGGCCCGTCTTCCGGTTTAATCGGGCGCAACAGCAATTGTTCACCATACCATTCGCGCCATTCTTCCAAATCCTCGGGATAGGGGCGAATCGCCAACCGGGCCGCGCTGCGCCGGTTGTGCTTGCCATCCTGGTCACTTTTGCCATTTCTACCATGTAGCCCAATCCGCATCCGCGCATCCAGCGCCAGCACGCCATCGCCATCGGAAAACAGCGGGTTGATATCGAGTTCCACCAATTCCGGAATATCGATCACCAGATGCGACACCTGAATCAGGGTGCGGCACAGCGCGTCCAGGTCGACCCCGGGCCGATTGCGAAATCCGGCCAACAGGCGCGAGATTCGGGTTTTGCTGATCAAATCGCGCGCCAATACCTGATTTAACGGTGGCAAACCGGTGGCATGGTCCGCCATCACTTCTACCGCCACCCCACCTTCGCCAAACAAAATCACCGGGCCAAACACCGGGTCGGTCGTCACGCCAATGAACAATTCATGGCCGTGCACCCGGCGCACCATTTTTTGCAAGGTAAACCCCTGCAACTGCAAATCGGGCCGCATCCGTTTGATGCGCTTGCGCATCCCGGCCGCCGCAATGCGCAGCGCTTCCGGGGTTTCCACATCCAGCGCCACCCCGCCAATATCGGACTTGTGCCCCAGATTGGGCACCCATACCTTCAGCGCCACCGGGTAGCCAATTTGCTGTGCGCATTCAAGTGCCGCCCGAACACTGGTGACGCTTTGCGTGGCCAATACCGGAATCCCATACGCGGCCAATACCTGCTTGGTTTGCTGCTCGGACAACATCGTCTCGCCGCCTGAGAGCGCCTTGGCCACCAGCGAGCGCGCCAGCTCCCGATCCGGCACCTCGTCGCTGCGCAGCGCGGCTGGCACTTGCATCAACAGCGCCTGATTGCGGTGATACTGCACAATTTGCATAAAGCCATACACGGCCTTTTCCGGCGTGTAATAACAGGCGATACCGGCTTCGGAAAACAAGTGCCGCGCCCGGTTAACACTCGCGCCACCGAGCCAACAGGCAAATACATGGCTCGACTGGTCGGCCAACACCGGCAACAAGGCCTCGGCAATCGCGGTTGAAGAAACCAGTGCGGTTGGGGCATGCAGCACCAGCACGGCATCGACGCCGGGGTCGGCCAGTACCAGCCGGATCACGTCGGCATAGCGTTCCGGCGGTGCATCGGAGCCGATATCTTGCGGATTGCCGCCCAGCGGGTTGCCGCCCAGCGGCTTGCCACCCAACTTTGCATGGAGTGATTTGGGCAATAATTTGGCCAACTGGCTCAGTGTGGCCGGTGTCAATTCGGCCAGCCGTCCATGTCGCCCGATCAGGGCATCTTGCGCCAGCGCCCCAAGCGCGCGGCCATTGCTGACAATCGCCAGCCGTTCGCCCACCATGCGCCGGGCGCGGGCCAGCGTTTCGACCGCGTTGAACAAGCCTTCGGTGGAAAACACGCGCAACATCCCGGCCCGGCGCAGTGCGGCATCAAGTGCCTGATCGCGCCCGCTTAACACCGTTGCATGCAATGCGTTGTCATTGCCACTGGTGTCAAGTGTGGCACTGGCCATCTCGCTCCAGCCCGCCATCAGCACAATCACCGGCTTGCCACGCGCCGCCGCGCGCGCGGCCGACATGAACTTGCGCGCCCCCTTGACTTGCTCCAGATACAGCAAAATCGCTTCGGTCTCGTGATCGCTGGCCAGATAGTCGAGCAAATCGGCCAGATCAATATCGGTACTCTCGCCTTATGACCCAATCCTGGAAATACCTTTCTCACGCGAGCGCGCCCAGTCGAGCACGCTCGATACCTGTGCGCCGGACTGGGCGACAAAGGCAATCGAACCGGGGCGGGCCGAACCGAGCGCAAAACTGGCATTCAAACCTATCGACGGCACCAGCAAACCGACTGAATTCGGCCCCAAAATCCGCAAAAGGTATGGCTTGGCCACTTCCAGCATCGCCTGCCGGATGGTCTTGCCCAAAAAGCCGTAACTGGCATCCAGGCCGTCACTGGCCACCATCACCGCACGCGTGCCGAGGCTGCCCAAATCCTTGATCAGGCCAACGACAGTCGAGGCCGGGGTGCAAATAATCGCCAAATCCGGCGCTTGTGGCAAATCGGATACGGAGCCAAATACCGGCCAGTCGAGCAGGGTATCGTATTTCGGATTGACCGGATACACCGGCCCGGCAAAGCCGCTATCGCGCAAATTTTGCAATACGATCGTGCCGAGCGCATGCGCTCGCGACGAGGCACCAATCACCGCCACACTCTGTGGCTTGAACAAAAACTGCAAATTTCGGATCGTCATGCGCCATCCTTTGCTGATGAAATCCGGTTTGGTTGGCTGCCGGTGCACTCTCGC
>JACCDS011055021.1_pt1 | contig 12288 bp, 9 predicted proteins | sample 7446441 | NCBI WGS metagenome assembly JACCDS01 (sample SAMN15323445, study PRJNA562643) | freshwater metagenome | isolation source: river surface water | place: USA:Blue River Watershed | collected 2017-08-17
ACTGCTCCTTCACCTGTTCGAAGTGATTCGAGTAGACGTGGCAGTCGCCGCCGGTCCAGATGAAATCGCCGACCTCCAGGCCCGTCTGCTCGGCCACCATGTGCGTCAGCAACGCGTACGAGGCAATATTGAAAGGCACGCCCAGGAAAATGTCCGCGCTGCGCTGGTACAGCTGGCAGGACAGCTTGCCGTCGGCCACATAGAACTGGAAGAACGCGTGGCAGGGCGGCAGCTTCATGCGCGGAATATCCGACACGTTCCAGGCTGAGACGATCAGGCGGCGCGAATCCGGGTTGGCCTTGATCTGCTGGATCAGTTGCGCAATCTGGTCGATATGCTCGCCGTTCGGCGCCGGCCAGGAACGCCACTGGTAGCCGTAGACCGGGCCAAGCTCACCGTTCTGGTCAGCCCACTCGTCCCAGATCGACACGCCGTTGTCCTTCAGGTAGGCGATGTTGGTCGAGCCTTGCAGGAACCAGATCAGTTCATGAATGATGGACTTCAGGTGCAGCTTCTTGGTCGTGACCATGGGAAAGCCGTCCTGCAGATTGAAACGCATCTGATAGCCGAAAACAGAGCGCGTGCCGGTGCCGGTGCGGTCAGTCTTTTCGGTGCCGTGTTCGAAAACATGGCGCATGAAATCCAGGTATTGGCGCATGGTGAGTCATCCGTTGATGCCGCCATTTTAACCTGTGCCTGCCGCTCCCCCGGTTCTTGCCAGGAATGGAACGATCGTGCCGGGAACCTCGGCCGGGGACGCGTCACCGCAATGAGGTGGCGCTTCGCGCCGCGCCTTGCCGAATTCCTTCATCCTGCCGGAGTCGCCCCATGAGCCTACAGTTCAATCCGCAATCCCCTATCGTCGCGGCGGCTTCGTCCGCGCCGGACAGCGCTGCGAAGCCGCTGTCGGTACTGATGATGGCGCCGCTCAGCCTGACGCCGCTGGTGCCGCCGTCGACCGGGCCGGCGCTGAGAGCGCCGGTGGCAACACCGGAACGAAGTGCCGCGGCTGAGCGTCGGCAGGCGCTGTTCGCGGAAAAGCAGAAAGCCTTGATGGAAAGATTGGCAAGTGACAGTCCGTCGCACCCTGCCGCGCAGCAAAGCGCGCTGTCGCCTGCGCAGCGTGACGCCTGCCTGGCGGTGCTCAAAAGCCTGGCCGCTGCGGTGGCCGCCGCCGACTGAAGGGGAGACGAGCATGAAACCCTTTCATACGGCCGCCGTCGATGGCGAAGTGCGCGCCATGGTCGCGCTGGTCAATGCCAGTTTCAGTGAGGTGCCTGACAAGGTTTCGCAGTTTCAGCACAACCTGGGCATCGGCATGCAGAGCGCACTTGCCGATGGCTGGCCGGACGAGGAGGTCGAGCGCGTCTACACGGACGCTTACCGGCTTTACGAAGCGCAGCGCTATACCGAGGCCTTGCCGCTGGCGCTGCATCTGTCGGTCAACCGGCCGCTGGACCAGCGCTTCATGTTCATGGCCGGCATGCTGCTGCAATTGCTTGGCGACCCCTTGCTGGGCTCGGTATTTTTCGCGACGCTGCTGAGCCTCGAGCCGAATTTCGTGCCGGCTGCCTATCGTCTCGCGGAATGCTACGCATCGGTTGGGGAAATGAAGGAAGCCCGTGAGATTTTTGAGCTGGCGATCGACATGGGCCGGGAAACACTGGGCAATGCCGACGAGTTCTACATGCTGCAGCGGATCATGGCGGATAAGCTGCGCACGACGAACTGACGGATCGCTAGGTCTCGAACTGCAGGGCCGCCAGACTCGCATACAGGCCGCCGGCTTCCACCAGTTCTGCGTGGGTGCCGGTTTCTGCGATGCGTCCATGCTCCAGCACGATGATGCGCGTCGCGCGCTGCACGGTTGCCAGCCGGTGCGCGATCACCAGCGTGGTCCGGCCTTCCATCGCCGCATCCAGCGCGCGCTGCACCAGACGTTCCGATTCCGCGTCCAGCGCGCTGGTCGCCTCATCGAGCAGCAGCAGCGGCGGGTTTTTCAGCAAGGCGCGCGCGATCGCGATGCGCTGCCGCTGGCCGCCTGACAGCCGCACGCCGCGCTCGCCGAGAAAGGATTGATAGCCTTCCGGCAGGCGCTCGATGAATTCATGCGCAGCCGCCAGTTTCGCGGCGGCGATCACCTCGTCATCACTAGCCTCGGGACGTCCGTACCGGATGTTCTCCATCGCGTTCGCGGAAAACACCACCGTGTCTTGCGGCACGATGCCGATCGCGTTGCGCAAATCCCTGAGAGCCAGTTCGCGTATGTCGATGCCGTCCAGACGTATGCTGCCCTGTTCCGGATCGTAGAAGCGCAGCAGCAACTGGAACAGCGTGGTCTTGCCGGCACCCGACGGGCCGACGATGGCGACCGTCTCGCCGGGGTTCACGTCTATCGTCAGATCAGACAGCGCCAGCGTGTCGGTACGCGACGGGTAGCGGAAATTGAGATGCCCTATCGTCAGCGACGCGCCGTTGGCCGCGCGCGGCGGCAAGGCGCGCGGGTTCGCCGGCGACATGATCGGCGACTGCTCCGCCAGCAGCTCCAGCAAACGCTCGCTTGCACCGGCTGCACGCTGCGCATCGCCGATCACCTCGGACAACGCGCCGATGGCGCCGGCCACAATCACTGCGTACAGGATGAACTGCCCCAGCTCGCCGGCGCTCATCGTTCCCGCCAGCACCGCATGCGCGCCCAGCCACAGTACGAACACGATGGCGCCGAAGACCAGCAGGATCGCAATGACGGTCAGCAGCGAGCGTGCGCGTATTCGCGCGATGGCGGTGCTGAACGCGGTCTCGACGGCAGTGCCGAAGCGCCACGCCTCGCGCGTTTCCTGCGCATACGCCTGCACCACGCCGACTGCGTTCAGCATTTCGCCGGCCAGCCCCGATGCGTCGGCGATCCGGTCCTGGGACGCACGCGACAGCTTGCGCACGCGACGGCCGAACACGACGATGGGCAGGATCACCAGCACCAGCATCACGATGATGATGGCCGACAGCTTCACGCTGGTGAAGAACATCATCAACAGGCCGCCGATCAGCAGCAGGATGTTTCGCAGCGCCATCGAGATGCTGGTGCCGACCACGGTCTGGATCAGCGTCGTGTCGGTGGTCAGCCGCGACAGCACCTCGCCGGTCTGCGTAGTCTCGAAGAACACCGGGCTTTGCTCAAGCACGTGCGAATAAACCGCCGCACGCAAGTCCGAGGTCACGCGCTCGCCCAGCCAGGAAACGAAGTAGAAGCGGGTGGCGGTCGCGACCGCGAGCACGCTGGCCAGTGCGAACAGCGCGACGAAATACAGGTTCACGTTGGCCGCCTGCGCGCTGCCGGCGGTCGTGAAGCCGAGGACGATCAGGTTGCGGAAGCCGTAAGGCAGCGCCAGCGTGGCCGACGCGGCGACCAGCAGCGCGCCGCCGGCCGCAACGATTCTCATGCGGTAGGGCGCGAGGAAGGGCAGCAGCCCGGCCAGGGTTCTCAAGCCCTGGCGCGACTTCGGTCGGTCGCTTTGTGTCTTCATAGTTTCAGAGCCTTCAGATAGCCTGTCATTTCGAGATAGCCGCGCCCGGCCTGTTTGCCGTCACGCTCCAGCGTCACCGCGCCTTCCCAGTACACCGCGCCGGTCGATAGCCTGGAGTCCAGTTCCTGATCGTCCTGCAGGGGCTTGATTCGCCAGCGATGCGACCCTGCTGCGATGTCCACCTCGACCGGATAACTTGCCTTCGTGCGCGGCGAGGTCCAGCGGCGCAGCGGGGCGAAGCTTACCGCGTCATTGCCAAACTTGTGCGTTCGCCCGTCACGCTCGCGCAGCACCGCATGCTGCCACAGGCTGCTGCCATCGGCCGTGCGGATGCGGAAGGCCATCAATGCGCCGCCGTCATCGAGATTCGCGCCGACCCAGTCCCAGCCGACCGCGCGCGCATCCAGCACCGTGCTCGACCATTCATGATCGAGCCAGGCGCTGCCGCTGACCGCTACCGGCTTGCCATGGCGCGTGACCGTGCCGCTGACCTTCAGCTGCGGCACGCTGTAGTAATGGCTGGCCTGTTCGGGCTTCGGGCCTTTGCGCGAATACCCTTGCTCGCCCTGCAGCATCACGGGCTGCGTCGGCTGCATCGTCAGCGCCAGCGTGAAGTCGCGCGCGGGCAGGCTGACCGAATAGCTGCCGCCGGTCTCTCGGCGCAGGGCCCATTGGCCGAGTTTCACGTCGGTTGTGCCCGTCGACGCCTGCGCCAGTCCGAAGCCGGCGCGCGCGATCTTCTGGTCATGCTGCAGCTTGCCAAGCGCCGGATCGGACAGCGCGGCATGCGCGACGATCAATTGCTTTGGCGCGAAGCGGCTCGGGTTCGCGCGGTCATGTTCCGTCGCCGAGCGAAAGAAAGTGACCTGAAAACCCAGCGGCTTGCCATCTGGCGTTTGCAGCCAGCCGGTTGCGTACCACCATTCGGTACGGAAATCGGGGTGGGCGCCGAAGTCGCGCGGGAAGCCGAGCCGGGTATCGGGGTGCACCTGTGCAAACTGCGGCGCGTCCGCGCCTGCAAGCATCGGTAGTGCCAGCAAGGCAGCGCAGGCCAGCGCGGGGATACGTATACGCATTACCAATCCTCCCTGACCGCCCGCACCGCACTCCCTGCCACCGCCATCCTGCCTGCCACCAGCGCCGTCGTCGACGCGGATACCAGCAGCACCGCCGCCACCGTCGCCAGCAATCCCCACGGCATGTGCATCTGCATCGTCCAGTGGAAGGACTGCGGATTGACGATGAACACGAGTATCAGGCTGATGCCGACGCCGAGCGCGAAGCCGGCAATGATGGCAAGCGCCGCCAGCAGCGCGCCTTCGCCGGCCAGCAGCACGAGGATCTGCTGCCGCGTGATGCCGATATGGCGCAGCATGCCGAATTCTTTCGCACGCGACAGCACCTGCGCCGAGAAGGTCGCGGCGACGCCGAACAGGCCGATCAGGATCGCCACGCCTTCCAGCAGATAGGTGATCGCGAAGCTGCGGTCGAAGATATCCAGGCTGATCGCGCGTATCTCGCCGGGTTCGGCGAACTCCAGCGACCCCGCGAACGGCAAGGCCTTCAGCTGCGCGCGCAATTCAGCGACGCTGCTGCCGCGCGCGAGCCACAGCGACAGGTCGCTGACATCGTCGTCGCCGGTCAGCAGCCGGTAGTCTGACAGCCGCACCTGCACGGCGCCGGTCTGTCGCGCATAGTCGCGCCAGATGCCGGCCACGGTGAATTGCTGCGGCTTGCCTGCGAGCGGCAGGAACACCTGCTGCCCGACCTGCCAGCCGTACAGGTCGACCATCGCTTCCGATATCCACACCGGACGGGCGACATCCTTCAGCACATCCCCCACCATAGGCAGCACGCGCGCCGGATCGCTGGAATTGACTGAGCGCGCAATCAGCGCGACGTTCGGTTTCGACGCATCGATCGCGAATTGTAGCCAGCGCGTCCGCTCCGCGCGCTCGACGGCGGGCAGGCTGGCGACCGCCTGCTGCTCGGCCGGCGTCAGCCGCGCCGATTCATTGCCGCCGGCGACGCGCACATAGATGTCGGCCGACAGCAATTGCCGCAGCCAGTCATCGACGGAAACGCGGAAGCTGCTCACCATGATCGCCATCGACACCATCAATGAAAAACTGGCGAGCACGCCGCCGAGCGCGATCGCCGCCTGGTTTGGTGCATTCGCCAGCCGCGCCAGCGCGAGCCCGCCGCTGACGCCACGCCAGCGCGCGGCAAGCCAGCCGAACAGCCAGGCAGATGCGCGCGGCATCAGTGCGATGCTACCGACCAGCAGCAGAACGATGGCCAGATACCCGAACACCGGCAGTCCGTCGACGGCGGGCAATTGCGTGAACAGGATGCCCAGCGCAATCGCGATCATTGCCGGCCGAGGGGTAGACAAGGGCGCCAGCGCAAGGTCTTCGCTGCCGGCTTTCAGTGCCGCCGCCGGTCTCGCACGCGACGCTTCGAGCGCAGGCGCGAGGCTGCCGAGCAGCGCAACGCCGGCGCCGGCGGCAAAAAACAGCAGCGCGGCCAGAGGACTAAACGATACGCTCGGTCGGATGCCCGGAAAGTAGCCGCCGCCGAGGTCGCCGCCAAACATCGACAGCGCCGCGCTGGCCAGCGCGAAACCGAGTGCGATGCCTAGCGCCGCGCCGACTGCGCCGAGCAGCATGCCCTCGGCGAGCACTTGCATCAGCAATTGTGCGCGCGTGACGCCCAGCGTGCGCAACAGCGCAAACTGCGGACGGCGGCGCAGCACCGACAGCGCCTGCGTAGAGAAAACCAGGAAGGCGCCGGTAAACAGCGCGACCAGCGCTAGCACGTTCAGGTTGACCCGGTAGGCGCGCGACATCGTCGCACTGCGTTGGTCCTGGTCCTCATTCTCTGTCACGACCAGCGCGTTGCCGAACGAGGCTGCGAGTGCCGAGCGAAATGCGGTGCGGTTGACTCCTGTGGCCAGCTTCAGGTCGATGCGCGACAGCTGGCCCAGCCGGTCGAAGCGCCATTGCGCTGCGCCGATATCCATCACGGCGAGTCGTTGGCCGGCACGCGCTCGCAGCAGCGTGCCGGCCACGCGCAGCCCGACCTGCCGCGTGCCATTCATCACGCGCAGCGTATCGCCCGCTCTCAGTTGCAGCCATTCCATGGCCGCAGGCGACAGGAATACGGTATCCGCCATCAACCCGTCGAAAGGCTGGTCCTGCGCCGGCACGCCGAGCAGGTCGGGCGCGATGGCGGCGGCGGCAAAGGCGTCGATGCCGAGCAGCTTCAGCGCACTGCGCTGACCCGGCACCGGCAGGTCGAGTTCCAGTACCGGCGACGCGGCCTCGACCTCATGCAAGGACGCCAGTTGCGGATACAGCGCTTCATCGAACCCGCCGGCCTTGGCACGCGCCTGCAGGTCCGCGCTGCCGGACAGGCTGCGCGCGGCCGCGGAGAATTCATTGAAAGCGGCACTATTGACCAGATGGATGCCGAAGCCGAGTGCAACGCCAATAGCAATCGCTATCAGTGCGACCAGTGCGCGCAAGGGATGCGCGCGCCATTCGCCGACCAGCATCCAGCGCAGCAGGCTCATCGCGCGCGCAGTTCTTCCGGTGCCAGTTCGCGCAGGCCGTCGCGCGTTAGCAGCAGAATGCGGTCGGCGCTGCTGGCGGCCAGCGGCGAGTGCGTGACAATGACCGCCGATGACTGACTCGCGCGGATCTCGGCTTTTAACAGGCGCAGGATCTCGCCAGCGGTATCGGGGTCGAGGTTGCCGGTCGGCTCGTCAGCCAGCAGCAGCCGGGGCCGATGGACGAGAGCGCGGGCGATTGCGACGCGCTGCATTTCGCCGCCCGACAACTGGCGCGGGAAGTCGCGTTCGCGCCCGGCGAGACCGACCGCCGCCAGCATCTGCGCCGCGCGATCAGGCGGCAAGCCATTCAGCAGCAAGGGCAGCGCGACGTTCTGCAGGAGGTTCAGGTGCGGCAGCAAATGAAAGGCCTGGAAGATGAAGCCGAGCTTTTGCCGGCGCAATTGCGTCGCCGCATCGTCGTCGAGCGCATTCAGCGCGATGCCGTCGATCAGCAGCTCGCCGCCATCGGCCGCGTCAAGGCCGGCGATCAGGTTGAGCAGCGTCGACTTGCCGACGCCCGACTCGCCCATGATCGCCACGTATTCACCCGGGCGCAGGCAAAGGTCGATGCCGCGCAGCACCGCGCGCGAACCATAGTCCTTGCGGAGCTGTCGACATTCCAGTGCGTAAGGAGGGCGGTCATTCGGATTCATCGCTTGCCAGTGTACCAATGGCCGGCAAGGTCCGTCGGATGCCGGTTGCGGGAGATATCGCTTTGCTACGATTCATCGAAGACCAGCGCGGACGTCGGGAGCGGAGTGATCCGCTGCAAGGCTTGCTGGCAACGCCGCCGCGGCTGTCGCCGCGATATTTCTACGATAGCCTCGGCTCCCATCTGTTCGCCGCGATCACCGAGCTCGACGAGTACTACCCGACGCGGCTGGAGCGTTCGATCTATGCCGGGCAGGGCGAGGCGATAGCGCGCGCTACCGGGCAGGGCCACACGATGGTGGATCTCGGCGCCGGCGATTGCGTGAAGGCGGAGCTGCTGCTGCAGCGCCTGCAGCCGGCCCACTATGTCGCGATCGATGTGGCCGGCGAATTCCTGAAATCGTCGCTGCGACGCATCGAGGCGCGGTTTCCGCAACTGAAGATCACCGGGGTGGCCGCCGATTTTTCCGAAGGCCTGCAGTGGCCGGCGGATCTGGCATGCCGGCGGCCGCTGTTCTTTTATCCTGGGTCGTCGATAGGAAATTTTTCGCTGCCCGACGCGCGGGCCTTGCTGCGCAGCCTGTGGCAGGCCTGCCGGCAGTCTGACGAAGGGCGGGGCGACTTGCTGATCGGCGTCGATTTGCTGAAGTCTGCCGCGCGCATGCAGGCCGCTTATGACGACGCGCTGGGCGTGACGGCCAGCTTCAACCTGAACATGCTGCGCCACCTGAGTCACCTCACCGGCGTGAACTTCGACGTGCGCAAGTTTCGCCACCATGCGCAGTTCAATCCGGCCAAAGGGCGGATGGAGATGTGGCTGGTATCGAAGTGCGCGCAGCGCATGGACTGGCAGGGCGGCAGTCTAGTGCTGAATGAAGGCGATGCCATCCTCAGCGAATGCAGCTACAAATACGCGCCGGATGATTTCCGTCGCTTGCTGAAGTCGTCCGGCTTTCAGGTCGTGCAGGACTGGTTCGACGCCACGCACGGTTTCATGGTGTGCCATGCGCGCAGCGACCTCCATTGAGACGCCGATCGCGCAGCGTTATCGCGCGCTGCGGCAGCAGAGCCTGGCGCTGCTGGAGCATCTGTCCGACGAGGATTGCGGCGCCCAGGCGATGCCCGATGCGAGCCCGGTCAAATGGCATCTGGCGCATACGAACTGGTTTTTCGAGACCTTCGTGCTGGAACGCTTCGAAGCCAGTTTCAGGCCCTTCGATCCGGCTTTTCGCAGACTGTTCAATTCGTATTACCAGACAGTCGGCGAGCAGTATCCGCGACCGCAGCGCGGCATGCTGACGCGGCCTGCGCTGCGTGAGGTGCTTGACTGGCGCGCACAGGTCGACGAGCGCATCGACCCGCTGTTGCGATCCATGCCTCGCTGCGAGGCATGGATCGAGCTGGGTCTGCACCATGAGCAGCAGCATCAGGAGCTGATGCACACCGACCTGCTCGCACTGTTTGCATTGAACCCGCTGAAGCCGGTGGCGCTTCCCGGGGCATCGCCACCTGTGCAGGCAGTATCGAATGAATGGTTGCATTGCGAAGGCGGCCTAGTGCAGGTCGGGCACGCTGGTCGCGGGTTTTGTTTCGACAATGAGCTGCCCCGGCATCGGCAATGGCTGGTGCCGTTCGACATTGCTTCGCGACTGGTCACGAATGCCGAATTTACGGAATTCATCGACAGCGGCGGCTATCGCAATCCGCTGCTGTGGCTGTCCGACGGCTGGGTCTGGGTGCAGGCGTCAGGACGCAGCGGGCCGCTCTATTGGCGGCATGACGAGAACGACGGCTGGATGGAATTTTCGCTGCATGGCGAGCGGACGCTGGATCCCCATGCGCCGGTGCGACATCTGTCGCTGTATGAAGCCGATGCCTATGCGCGCTGGGCCGGCGCGCGGCTGCCGACCGAAGCGGAGTGGGAGCATGCGGTTTGCGCGCATGCATTGAACGACGCATTCGGCGATGTCTGGCAGTGGACATCGAGCAGCTATGCGCCGTATCCCGGGTACCGGCCTGCTGCCGGCGCAGTCGGCGAATACAACGGGAAGTTCATGGTGAACCAGTATGTGCTGCGGGGTTCGTCAGCGTTTACGCCGGACGGACATGCGCGGGCGAGTTACCGGAATTTCTTTCCGGCGCAGGCTTGCTGGCAGCGCACGGGCATCCGCCTGGCGAGGTGACGGTAGAGTGGTGGGTTTCGCCTGCGGTGCTACCCACCACGCCCCTCAAGCGACCTCAACCCCCGCAGTACCCTGCGCCATCTCACCCACCACTGCCGCACCATCAAACCCATGGCGGCGGAACACCGCCAGCACCGCATCCACCGCATCAGCAGAACACGCAACCAGCAAGCCGCCCGAAGTCTGCGGATCGCACAGCAGCGCCTGCTGCACCGGTGTGACGGCATCGGCAAGCTTCACATCCTTGCCATACCCGGCCCAGTTGCGGCCGGACGCGCCAGTGATGTAGTCCTGTGCTGCCAGCGCTTCGACGCCGGGCAGGAAGGGCACGGCGTTCATAGCTATGCGAGCGCAGAGTTTCGCGCCGAGCGCCATCTCGCGCGCATGGCCGAGCAGGCCGAAGCCGGTGACGTCGGTCAGCGCGTGCACGCCGGCGATGTCCGACAGTTCCTTGCCGGGTGTGTTGAGTTTGGTGGTGCTCGCGATCATCGCGTCGTAACCCGCTGCATCGAGCGCGCCTTTCTTCAGCGCAGCCGACAGGATGCCGACGCCGAGCGGCTTGCCGAGGATCAGCTTGTCGCCGGGTTTTGCGTCGGCGTTGCGCTTAAGCTTTTTCGGGTGCACGAGACCCATCACGACCAGGCCGTAAATAGGCTCGACTGAATCGATCGTGTGGCCGCCGGCCACCGGAATGCCGGCCGCCGCGCACACCGATTCGCCGCCGGCGAGTATCTTGCCGATGGTCTCGACCGGCAGCTTGTCGATCGGCATGCCGACCAGCGCCAGCGCCAAGATGGGCGTGCCGCCCATCGCATACACATCGGAGATCGCATTGGTGGCGGCAATGCGGCCGAAGTCGAACGGATCGTCGACGATGGGCATGAAGAAGTCGGTGGTCGCGATCAGCGCCTGCTCGTCGTTCAGTTGGTAGACCGCCGCGTCGTCGGCGGTCTCGATGCCGACCAGCAGCTGCGGCGGCACCGGAAAGCCTTTCGACTGCTTCAGTATGTCGGACAGCACGCCGGGCGCGATCTTGCAGCCGCAGCCGCCGCCGTGCGAGAAGGATGTCAAACGTAGTGCCTGCGTGTCGGGTGCGCCCATCTGCTGCTCCTGTTGAAATTGCGAACTTGCCGAATTATCTCATTCAACAAAAAAACAAGGCTCCCGAAGGAGCCTTGTTCATGGGGCAAGCGACGATCAGCCGCGACGGCCTTCGCTGCGGCCGCCTTCGCGATTGCCGCGATAGCCGCCGCCATCCTTGCTCGGTGCGCCCGGCTTCGAGAACGTGCGCTGGCCCGGCTTGGCGCCGGTGCCCGGCTTGCGGCTGTCGCCCGGCTTCCAGCCCGGACGCGCGCGCGGTGCAGCGGTCTTCTTCGGCTCGTAGCCTTCGATCACGTCGACCGGAATCGGTTGCTTTGTGAAGCGCTCGATTTTTTTCACGTGCATGCCTTCGGCATGGTTCACCAGCGACACCGCGATGCCGTTGCGGCCCGCGCGACCGGTACGGCCGATGCGGTGAACGTAGTCTTCCGCGAATTTCGGCAGGTCGAAGTTGAACACGTGCGTGATGCCCGGCACGTCGATGCCGCGCGCAGCGACGTCGGTCGCCACCAGCACGCGCACCTGGCCGCGGCGCAGTGCATTCAGCGTGCGGTTGCGCGCGCCCTGGTTCATGTCGCCATGCAGCGCGGCGGCCGAGAAGCCAGAGATGTTCAGGCGGTCGGCGATCACGTCGGCGTCGCGCTTGGTTGCGGTGAACACCACGGCCTGTTCGATCGCGACATCGCGCAGCAGGTGGTCGAGCAGGCGGTTCTTGTGCAGCAGGTCGTCGACGAAGTGCACGCGCTGCTGGATGTTTTCATGCTTGGTCGACGAGCCGGCGATCTGGATCAGCTGCGGATCTTTCGTGATGCGGCGGGCGATGTTGCCGACCATGCCGTCGAGCGTGGCCGAGAACAGCATCGTCTGGCGCGTCTCGGGCGTGCGCGACACGATCAGTTCGATGTCTTCGATAAAGCCCATGTCCAGCATGCGATCCGCTTCGTCCAGCACCAGGATTTCCAGTTGCGAGAAGTTGATCTTGCCCGATTCCATGTGATCGATCAGGCGGCCCGGGGTCGCGACCAGGATTTCCGGATTGCGCGACAGCAGCTGCATCTGCTTCGGATACGGCATGCCGCCGAGGATGGACACGGCCTTCACGCGGCGCATATGAATGCCATATTTGTCGGTGGCGGTCGTCACCTGCAGCGCGAGCTCACGCGTCGGCGTCAGCACCAGCATCTTTGGCTGTGCCGGCATGAAGCGTGGACGCTCG
>JACCDS012193200.1_pt1 | contig 12288 bp, 5 predicted proteins | sample 7446441 | NCBI WGS metagenome assembly JACCDS01 (sample SAMN15323445, study PRJNA562643) | freshwater metagenome | isolation source: river surface water | place: USA:Blue River Watershed | collected 2017-08-17
TATGGTTACTAGCAACGGAGGGAAAACAAATACCACGGCAACCGTAAAGCCTTTGGGCATTTAAACGCAATTGATCCATGTGCGCCTCTACAAAATCAAAATAAGGTATCATGCACTCTGCCATGTTTGAGGACAAGTTTGCAGCCATGGCCACTTGTACATTGCCATTTAAGGTGTAGCTGCCCGACCACCAAGGGCCATAAGTCCCCGTCCACACCCCTTGAAGCAGCGGAAACTGTTCACCACTAGACGACAAAATATTGTATCGTGCGGCATCGAAAACTTTTTGAAGAAGCGCCGGATTTAGCTTACCAAAAGAAGATTTGCGCATCAACTCCTCCGAGGTTGTTGTATAATCTTCATTGCCGTCCAAATGCAGTTTTACCCTATTGTAGATGGCTTTGTGTAATTTACTGTGGCGTTGCAATAAGCTCTCAAAGTCAGGCGCAACCTTAGCAAGTGCTTCCTTTTGTACCGTCAGTTGGTTGTTTTCAACGTTATACGAATTGTTTAATCGGGTTAATACCAACACCGCATCTGCATTTTTTACAATCACCTGACCGTTAACTGTATGGCTTTCACCGCCTGTTACAACAATACGAGAAACACCTTCGTAACCTTGTAAACTACCTTCCCAACTACGGCTAAAACGACCCTGAAAAGTTAACCAATTGCCTTCTGCATCGGCTTTCATACTTTTAATTCCATCCTTGTACATCCCTTCCGGGTTCCATCCGTTAGCTTTAGTGGGCGATTGCGGTGCTAGTTTGAGCGTACAATTGGTTTTGCCTTTGTTACTGCTCCGAATAGATAGGGCAATTAAATTATCTGCTCGCGAAACGAACAACTTTCGTTCATATGCACTGTTGTCATCGCTCCAATTAACCGTTGTTACACCCGTTGAAAAATCTACCGACCTTTGGTAATGAGCAATTGCTCCATTAGCGGGCATTTCGAGTTTGATATTGAATGCAGGAATCGGCGGATCTGTCCATCGCTTTCCCCCATAACCTTCGTTTTTGGAAATATTAATGACCAAATCAGCAGCTTTTTGGTACTCTTTATTGGCCAATAGGTTTCTTATCTCCGACAAATAGGGGGCTGTATTTACCGGATTCAAGGGCTTATTCAGCGGCATTAATAAATCGGAACTGCTCACAACGATTGTTTCATCAAGGGGTTGCCCAAACACGAGCGCACCCAATTTTCCATTACCACTTGCCAATCCATTTTCCCATGTTGTTGCCGGCTTGGTGCTATAAAATCCGCGTTCAGGCTTTGGCAGTAAAAACGACTGGGATATAGCAACTATATTAGATAATAATATTACTAGTAAGAAAGTAAGGGGTCGAAAAATTGATTTTGTTTTTTTCATATAATGGCTTGCATCTGATTGAAAAATGGAAGTATAAGGAAGCTATTTTTTATATATTTTACCCACTTCAGCCAACCGTTTCACTACATTATCGTCCATTAAGCCATCCATATTGGGTGCACAATTGAGTAAAAAATTGCAATTGCGTTTGTCTAATACAGCGAGGTGTTTGTTGATAATATTATCTACCGACATGAGTTGTTCATTTGGAAATTTGCGTTTCCAAAACCATTCACTTTGAATAGTAGGTCCTTGCTGCGCTGCAAAAGTGTTGCCTTCGGGTGTCCACTCGCCCCAAGGTTCTTCAAAATGGAAAAAGTCAACATTTTTATATACTTCTTCTAATGGCAACTTGCGACGAAGTTGGTAATGATCAGTGATGAGGATTTGTGGTTGCAAGGATTTGATGTATTGGTACAAAGTGTCGTGATTTGCTTGTGTCCATTTGGTACCACAATTGCCCCAACCATCAAAAGTGATGGAGCGAAACTTACCATAGTTGGTTAACAATTCTTTCAGTTGGGTTTTTATTAGCGTTATTTCTTCATTCGTAATGTCGCCCTCAATGCCCAAGGTTCTGTCCCAAATGGAAAAATAAATATGCGGTTCAAGGCCTTCCTTCCGAAAGGCTGTACAAAATTCGCGAACAATATCTCTACCTTTTAGTGGTGTAGAAGCTACATCGTATGTAGTAGTTTTACTATCCCAAAGGCAAAAACCATCGTGGTGCTTGGTTGTAAGAACGGCATATTTCATACCCGCACTTTTGGCGGCTTTAGCCCATTGACGACAATTTAATTTAGTGGGATTAAACGTTTGTGGGTTTTGTCCGGGTTCTACCCACTCTTTTTCGTGAAAAGTACCCATGTTAAAATGGATAAACATGCCAAACTTCAATTTGGTGAAATCGTTCCGGTATTTTTCGAGCGATTGGCCATTGAGCAGCAGCGTTGAAAACATTAACAAACACAACAACGCAAAAGAATAAGCCTTTTTCATAATGATTTTTTTAAACTAGTTCAACAATTGTAAAACAAGGATCAGTCAAATGATGTAGGTCAATTATTGGCCCCATTTATTCAGCATCTAATTTTTTTCGTAATTCTACCAACAAAGCAGCATCTCTTTCGCGCATTACGCCTTTTCTATTGGGAGGACAATTGATAATCAATATATTATCTTGAGCAGTAGCACGCTTGTACAGCTTCACCAAATCATCTACAGACCGATAAGCAGTATCTTGGGTATGATAAAACCACTTGCTACTTAAACAAATAGTTGATTCCCACGGCATGTAATACAACTTATTCTGATGTGTAAACAATTTAGGATCGTTGTTACCGGGCAAATAAGGATCGCCCAAGCGAAAATCGCTAGGGAAATACCGTATGGGATAGCCATTTTTTTGGTCTTGGGGCTGCAAACCCTGCTTGTCTACCTGATCGGGTAAACCAATAGACCAATTGATTCCGACTTGACAGAGCGGCTGTTTTTGCTTGATGGTATTGTAAATAGATTGTAATGGCCAACGATGATTGGGTTTTAGCCAACTGCCATCAAACCAAAACTCCACTACTTTTGTGTATTTACCAGCTATATCCAATAGTTCGTTTAGCTGATTCATCATGTATTCGTCGTAAGCTTTGTCCTGTTTAGCATCCCAAACGGCGGCATTTTGTTTTCTATCCCATAGCGAATAATACAACCCGAGTTGGATTTTGTGTTTTTTGCAAGCTTTAGCAACAGCTTCTACCACATTGGTTTGATTGGGCGACGAAGCCACATCGTAGGTGGTATATTTACTATCCCAAAGGCAAAAACCTTCATGGTGTTTGGTTACCAAAATAACATACTTCATACCCGCATTTTTGGCTGTTAGCACCCACTGTTCTGCATCAATTGTTTCGGGCATGTAACTCGAAGCAGGTTTAGAACCATCGGTCCATTCTTCATTATGAAACGTATTGATGCCGAAATGAATAAACATCCCATATTTTCTTTTAATCTGCTTTTTTTGTCCTTTTGATGGTTTATTGCTTGGGATAGGCGAAAAATCTTTTGTTTGGGCAATACTTGTGTGGATGGTTAACCACAAAAGCAACAGGCATGCAATTATTTTTTTCATAAACATTCATTTAATCAACTTATTCAATCACTTTTGAAAAGGAAGTTTTGATGGTAATTTGTTGTTTCACTTGGTTGCGAACAACGGTAACTACAGTGGTGTTGGAAGTATTGAGATTGCGCAGCAGCGTTTGCAATTGTTGAATATTTTTGATAGATGTTCCGTTCATCTCTTGTATTAAATCGCCGGTTCTAAATCCTAAACCTGCGGCATCTGATTGAACATTTACCAAGGTCAACAAAACACCTCCTTCATCAAAACCCACTCCAAATGCCGACATTTCTTCGCCTCTTGGCTCGCGCAATGGTACACCAAGCCAACTAAATTGCTTAGAAGTTTGCACCGCCGTTGTAGTGTTTAATTGAATATTCAGTTTGGGTAAAACAGGCGTTTTAGCAATTGCCTTAAGGCTTGGCTTAACAACACCAAATTTGTTTAAAGGAAAATTTGTAAAGCCAATGGTACGCGCCGGAGATTGATTACTCACCTGGAAGTTACCGGTACTCGCATCTACAAACATAGGATCGCCAAAAAGGGAATGTTCATCGCAGCCGTTTTTAGCAAACTTGGTCATTGCACTTTTAGAGGTTGCAAAAAAATTAGAATCAATTTCCTTACCCCATTTGCCGTCGGGTGCAATAGCCGAAGTCATTATGGCCGGTTGGTAGGGAGCAAACACGATATTGTGCTTGAATACATCGCCACTATTTCTGTACCAAACATGCGGATGCAAGCTAGAGTTGATGATGATATTATTGGTCACAATTCGCTTGTAACCTTCTCTCAATTTCAAACCTCTGTTGAGCAATAAATTATTATAAATCAAATAATTAGTAGATCCATCGTCCAAATCAATATCCCATCCGTGATCGCATCGCCAACGATTGTGGCGGATAATATTAGGAGCCAACATATCCCAAAAAGGCATGGTACTGTCTTTTTCTACCTCTCTGCAAGTTTCATTAATGTCGGGAGTCCAGTATCTATCTCTGCCCCATGAATTAAAACTGCCATGATCGCCCGTTTCGAGTACCGTATTAAAAATGTCGCAATTTTCAATTATATGCCCACCAAAAGTACCTTCGTTAATATTGATACCGGCCCTAGGCACATCGTAAATGGAGCAATGGTTGATTCGTATTTTGTGCGAAATAGAAATATGTATGGGGGCAGTTTGTTTTTCCTCACGGCCCGTAAGGGTAATTAAACAGTTTTCCACCAAGCAATCTTCAGGAAAATTGTTGCTTTTTGGCCCGGCAGTTCTATCAATCGTTGCATATTTTTGGTTGCCATATCTAAATAAAGGGCTACGAACAGCAGCAGGATCGCCTACAAACACCACACCCGAAGCACCACTGTGGTGTATGTAACAACCTTTAACAGCAATACGTCTGTTGTAATTATTAACAAAAATGGTATTGCCACCAACTTGGTCAAACTCACAATCTTGAATGCTGCAATCTTCGGCACCATTTAAATAAATGGCACCACCTCTATACACCGTCCAATCCGACCGCAGTAACGGTTCTTTGTTTTCCATAAACGTACGAGCCGTATGTCTAAACACCAAGCCTTGTAAATGCACATTTTTAACGGGTTTATTGGGCGTACCTTGAAATTGTATGAGCGATTTTAACCGAACAATTTCCACTTTGGCCGTGGCAAGATTGGTTTTGGCATCGGGCATAAAAAAGATTTGCTTGGTTGCCGCATTGTAAAACCATTCGTTAGGGGCATCTAGTTCCTCAAAAATATTTTCTGCCATGCGATACAATCCGTGCATAGCCGATGGCCGATTATTTTGCCAACCACCTTCGTACAGTAAGGTAGTATCGTTTTTTTTGCCTTTGATTAACCAATGCATATCGCCCCAAAGCAGGTTGTGCATAGCATGTAAGTATCCCCCGGATGGATTGTTCCATTTTTTCACACGCTCGGCATACAAAGGGTTGGTAGCTGTATCGGGCTTGGTTTTGTGGCTCAATTCCCACGTATCGAACACATTTTTATTTCCCACCACATTTGGGAAACGTGCCATCCGCTGCCGAACTCCATTTACATAAAGCTGGTCTATATCGGGATTGCCTTCTATTTGTGCTACATAAATACCATTTTGAAAAGGCTTCCATTTCAGGTTCAGCAAACTGCCGCCACTAATAACAGCCTTGCCCTCTTCGGCAGCTTTATAGGTTATGTTTCTGTTGCCGGGATTGTCTTGAGGCGTAAACACAATCGTTTGCGGCAAATAGTAAGTGCCATTTTCAAAAATGACCACCACCGATTCTTTTTGTGCATAATCTTTAGCAATCATTTGGGCTTTGGCAAACGACAACAGCGGCTTTTGTTTGGTTCCAGGGTTTTTATCGTTTCCAGAGGGCGATACATAAATGGTTATTGCTAATGCATTTATCCCAAAAACAATTAGCAAGAAAGCAGAGAGGATGAATATTTTTTTCATCATAAAAAACTTATTTTTTCTTAATAAATAGTGCATTTCCCTTGTATTGAACTAGGGTTTCAGGGCTTGAGGCTTTGTTGCTTGAAGCTTTATCAATCCATACAATTTTTATGGTGGTTTCCTTTTTCATACCATTGAACATACCGTTTAACTTACCAATACTTAAAAGCTGTTTGGCTTGATTCCACTCTATTTTCAACGTGGCATAAGCGCCTTTTTCGTATTGGTAACTACAGCCGTCATCGGTGTACAATTGTGCTACTGCGTTGGCACCGGTATAAATTCTTAATTCGAGCAAGTTGTTGGCAGTATCCTCCGTATGCTGCTTAGCTTGTGCCAAGGGCAAAATGCTACCGGCTTTTACATACAAGGGTATTTTTTGAATAGCTGCATCAGCTTGTACAGTATTGCCACCGGCATAATGTTGGTTTGTCCAGAAATCGTACCAACCGGCTTGGTGTTTGGGTAAATAAACCGACCAAGTGCGTACAGCAGGGGCCAATACAGGAGCCACAAGCAAGGCTTTTCCAAACATATAGGTATGCTGTTGTGCCAATGCCAAAGAATCAGTTGGAAAATCCATAACCAATGGACGCATTATTGTAGCACCCTGAAAGGTAACATCGGCAGCAGCCGAATAGATATAAGGCAACAATTGGTATCGCAATTGAAGGTAACGACGCGCTTCGGTTTCTACTTTAGCACCAAAACGCCAAAATTCCGTATCGGTTACAAAGCCGTGCACTCTTTGCAACGGGCAAAAAGTGGCAAATTGCAACCACCGCAAAAAACGTTCGTGATACAAGGTATCGGCGTATTGGTTATTGGGCCTAAAAAAGCCTCCACAATCTGTTGTCCAATAGGGCAACCCTGTGATAGAATAATTTAGTCCGGCAGGAATTTGTCGACGCAAAGTTTCCCAATCGCTACCAATATCGCCCGACCAAGTGGCTGCTGCGTAACGCTGTTGACCGGGAAAGGCACTTCGTGTAAGTACAAACACCCTTTTATTAGGGGCATCAATTCTCGACCCTTCGTACACCGTTTTGGTAACCAAAAGTGGATACATGTTGCGAAAATATTCGCCCGGCTGCGATTTTTTATTTACCCATCTACCTTTCAAATCATCGTTTTCGGGCTCGGTTGCATCTTGCCACCATGCATCAATTTGATAGGGCTTCAACAACCGATTACTGAAATTTTTCCAATAACAAGCCGCAGCATCGGGATTGAAAAAATCGACCCATTGTGTGCCGGGAATGTAATAATTGTTTTGCGTCATTTCCTTCCCTACTTCGCAATTAGGATCTACTTTAGACCAAACGGAAAGCATTAAACGGGTATTTAAACCATGTAATTGACTGACCAACTTAGCCGGATTGGGATAATCTTTCTCATCAAATTTCATGGCATTCCACCCATATTTACCCCAATATTGCCAATCTTGCACTATCACATCTAAGGGTAACTGTCGCTTCCTAAATTCGAGGGTATTGGAAATAATTTCGTCTTGGGTTCTAAATCTTTCTCTACAATGTATGTAACCGAGTGCCCATTTGGGCATTAACGGTGCCCTACCCGATAATTGCCGATATGCCTTTATAGCTTCATCTGCCGAACCTGCAAACACCACATAATCAATAGCTTTGGCTACGGGCGATTTAAAGGTAGTAGTAGCATCTACTGTTCGGTAGTACAATTTAGGCAAGTCGTTTTTTTCGCATTGAACCAATACTTTATGCTCACCGGGCGTCAAATTAACAATTGTACTAGCGGTAGGGGGCAACCAATAATTGCTGAACTGCATTACTTCTTTTCCGTCAATTTGAACGCTGTGCATGCGCGCCATTTTTTGACCTACATCTAGCAGTAAGGCTATAGGGGCCTGTTGTTTGATAGTTAATGTACCTTCAAAAGCGGTAAATTGTCGAACTTCTTTTTGTATGCCATTTGTACCCGTAACATTTACCGTAATTGCGTTGCTATTACTTTGCAATTGGGGTTGTAGCACAACTGAGGAGTCGGCAGGATTAAAATCTGTCAATCCGTAATTGTGCCATAACAAGCCATACCCTTTGCTAGAATATATATATGGAATGGCAATTTGCGTATTTACTTGTGTTAGTCGACGGGTCAATCCTTTGATATTCAAGAAGCCATCTTGAAATTGGCCGGTACCATAAATACATTCATTTTGTGTTGTTGCAAACTTCTGTTGTGCAATATAAGTGGGTTGCCCTTGTATAGTTGCAGGAGCAAGCAGTCGTCCTTGTGCCGCTTCGCTTAAAATGAGTTTTCCACTTTTATTGTAAAAACGAATTATTCCACTTGGTAAATGAACCTTTGCTGTTATTGCTTTACATGAAACAATGAGGGAATCGTTTCGTTGCACAACATTAAATTGGGGCGTTGCTATTTTTTCAGTTAATATCCAACTTGGTTCATTACTATTTTCCATTGATGGCGCAAAAGCTACCCTTATAGCCACTTCCGTTAGCGGCGTTAGTACTAATGACCCTTTTTGGGTTTGACAAACTACTTTATCGTTGAATTTTTTCCACGAATCGATTGTTTGTGCCCAAGCTGCATTCGCTAAGCACAAAATAAAAATTTGCAGAAAAAGAACGTTTGTAAGTTTTTTCATTTATTAAATTTAATTAGTTGATTATTTTTTCACAAGTGCTATCAAATAAATGCCCCCGGTTGTTGCACCGGTTTCGGATTCAATTTTGATGGAGTGAGGCTGTTTACCGAGCATTATTGTATTGGGAATGGCATATTCTACATCTACAAACGCATGTTTTTTCCATTTATCGGTTGTGTTTTCATTGGCTATCAATACACCATCAACATAAATTTTCACCTGTCGTCTACCTATTTCGTTGCCCCAAAATCGAATGAGCAGATTGGTCGGCACTCCTTTTTTTGCCACTAATTCATATTCAAGTGACCCACCTTCTTGAACATTTCTATAGAATGCATCGTTCCACACGCCGGATGCAGTTTTGAGCATTTTCATTTTGTGGTCGGCTTCGGGCTGTTGCTGACCGGGAATTACAACATCAATGGTTCGTTCATCTAATGCAAGTTGTCGTTTTTCCTGAAGGGCTATCTCTTCAGCAACTTGCTTGCAAACCGAGTCGGGAAGCATTAACCAATACATCATGTATCTAGCATCGTGGATTTGAAAAAAAGGTTGTAATTCGAGGTTGCTAAATGCATTATTGTAACACAATTGCTGGGTTTTAAAATGTAAAGGTTGATTGGGTATTGGGATGAGTTTACTTGCAATAGTATTATGATCCTTTAGTAATATGGGTGCTTGTTTTAAAGGCATTAACCGACCATGCGGAATATGTGCCCATCTACCGTCGTTTGCAACGAGTCCGTCTAACTGCTGCGTGCTTGTTTTAGCACCTAGAACAATTGGCCCATGCATAATAGCAACATATTCCGGAGCCTGCGGTAAAGATTCTAAACGGGTAGACATAGGTAACCGAAGTGTTACTACATCGCCATTATGCCAAATGCGAGAGAGGGAAATATAGGTTGATGGCAACGCATTTGTTTTAAAAGGTTTGCCATTGCAAAGCACTTGCAGCTTTCCGGGTGCAACCCAATATGGATAGCGAATCAGGAGCGTAAATTTGTTTGGCTTAGGGGTTTGAAAGGTTAGTTGCGAAGATTCTTGAAATGGAAATTTGGTTTGCTGAAGCACATGCACACTTCTTTCTTTCCAATGAAGAGATGATGGAACAAAAAGATTGACATACAACGAATCTCGCTGGTGGGCATAAATAAATTCACCATATTTGGTATGGTTTTCCATGCCGCTACCTACACAGCACCACATAGCCTGATTAGGTGCCGAATAAACACGGTAATGTTGTGGCCGTGCTGGAGTAAAATATACATAGCCACCATGTTGCGGATGCTGCGTAGAAAGAATATGGTTGAACAAAGCCCGTTCGTAAAAATCGGCGTACATAGATAATGGATGCATTGCAAACAACACTTTGGTTAATTTGAGCATATTGTACGTATTGCACGACTCCGGGCCTTCGCGCTCTTCTATGTATTTTTTGGAGGCCGTAACTGCCGGAAAAAATTCCTTGGTACTATTACCACCGATAGCAATACTTCTTTTTTGAACAACTATTTGCCAAAAAAAACTAGCGGCTCGGTAATAATTGGTGTCGCCCGTAAGCGCAGCAATTTTAGCAAAACCAATCACTTTGGGTATCTGTGTATTGGCATGTAAATTATCGAGAACATCTTTCCCGGCCATTAAGGGTTGCAAAAAGGTTTTGTGCGAAAACCGTTTGGCTATTTGTAAGTATTTGGTTTCGTGGGTAAGTTCATAGGCATCGGCAAACACTTCATTCATACCACCATGTTCTGTTTGCAGCATTTGCTCCATTTGGGAGTCGGACAAACCCTCTGTAACCATAAAACCCCAATTGCAAAAATCCAAAAACATTTCTTTTGCCATAGAGATGTTAGATATGGTATAAGCATCGCGTAGGCCTGCATACATTTTATGCAAATTGTACCAAGGCACCCATGCTTGTTTTAAAGGAGCCATGTTGCCCTTTTGTAAGGCCTGCCAAATGTTTTTACTGTTGGGCACTCCACCCACATAGCCATTTTGATGTTTCAGCTGACAATTGCGCAGCTCGGTCAGCATATACAACAATCGTTTTTTGCATTCCACATTACCTGTTGCAGCATAATTAGCTGCCAAGGCAGAAAGGTAGTGGCCTGCAATATGTCCGTCTAAGCCTATCCAATTGGGATAACTTTGCGCCTTTGGAGTTAAACCGGCTTCCTTTAAGTAAGGCGCAAGCAATCTATCGGGTATATACAGTAGCAATGTTTGTGTATTTACCTCCTGAGCATTTTTTAATACCCCACTTTGCAACGACACTTGGGGTAATTGAAAAAAGGGATGCTGTTCTTGCAGCGTATTTTGACAATGACTAGATGTTGGAAATGCAAAAGCTAGTATACAATTTATAAGGCCATAAAAAAGTATATTACTAGCAATTTTCATATAAAAAATAATTTAAACAAGCAAGAGCCCTCGTTTATAGCCTTGGTTTTTGTGCATAAATCAAAAAAAGCACGTTGACAATCAATGAATTATTTCTGTGGTAAACATGCGTTTAATAGAACTGGTAAAAAAACAAAATAAATGTTACCAATAGGAGCCAACATTACCCATTTGATACACTATTTTACCCAATGGTTTGAACACACAGGCATACCAAGAAAGTAGTATTTGTTTTTTTCAAAGGAATCCTATTTGCTGAATAGAATTTACACAGTTGAACGGTGCCAACGCCACCACAGCTAAACCTCTGTTCCCGGCTTATGGCTCATACCCATTCTCAGGCTACCATGTAGCCGTTACAATTCAAGCATTACATCATTGAAAATCAGTGTCGATTTTAGTTATTGATTACTTTGGTTTTTAGTCGAATATCTTTTGATGAAGACCCAATGAAAACGTCAATTTCGCCGGGTTCAATTGTCCATCCTTCCTTTTTCCAAAACTTAACTTGGTTTTGTTCCAACTTAAATGATACCGTTTTCTTTTCTTTTGGCAATAGACTGATGCGTTGAAATGCTTTCAACTCCTTAACAGGCCGCACAACTGAGGTATAATCTTGGTGTATGTACAATTGCACAACTTCATCACCGGTTACATTGCCCGTATTTTCGACTGTACACTGAATTGTGACTGGTTGATTGTTATTAATGCTACCTCCTACCACCTTCAAGTTGCTGTATTGAAAAGTGGTATAGCTCAATCCATGTCCGAAGGGATAAATAGGTTCGCCCTTGGAACCATAATAGTTCACCGGTCCTGTAAAAGGCGGATGGTTGTAATAGCAGGGTACTTGCCCTACATTTCGCGCAGTAGTCATCGGCATTTTACCACCGGGGTTAACCACTCCAAATAGCACTTGAGCCACTGCGGTACCCGTAAATTGTCCGTTGTAAAAAACCTGCACAATAGATTTGATGTTAGCATCAATCCAAGGGTCAGAAATAGGGGCTCCGGAATTGAACACCACAACTACTTGCTTGCCGGTAGCTTGCATGGCTTCAACTAGTTTTTGTTGGTTGCCAATTAGCCCTAAATCGTCTCTATCTAAATTTTCGCCCAAATGTTGGCGGGTATGTCCAACCACAGCTACAATCACCTCTGCATTTTGTGCAGCTTCCACCGCTGCTTTCAACAAACTATCTTCTGTAGCTACTTTTGCCGAAGCGGCAATATTGTTGTACCAACGCTGGGATTGCGGCATAGTGCAACCTTCTTGA
>JACCDS010250153.1_pt1 | contig 12286 bp, 12 predicted proteins | sample 7446441 | NCBI WGS metagenome assembly JACCDS01 (sample SAMN15323445, study PRJNA562643) | freshwater metagenome | isolation source: river surface water | place: USA:Blue River Watershed | collected 2017-08-17
ACCGCCGGCCTCTTCATGTACCCGGTGCTGATGGCGGCCGACATCCTGATGTTCAACGCCCACCGTGTGCCCGTGGGGCGCGACCAGATCCAGCACATCGAGATGGCGCGTGACATCGCCGCCAGCTTCAACCATCTCTACGGCGAGCACTTCGTGCTGCCCGAGGCGCAGATCGAGGACAACGTGGCCACCCTGCCCGGCCTGGACGGCCGCAAGATGAGCAAGAGCTACGACAACACGATTCCGCTCTTTGCCCCGCGCGAGCAGCTGAAAAAGCTCATCGCCGGCATCAAGACCGATTCGCGCGCGCCCGGCGAGCCCAAGGACACCGAAGGCTCGGCCCTGTTCCAGATCTACCAGGCCTTCGCCACACCCGCGGAGACCACGACCTTGCGCCAGGCCTATGCGGACGGCATCGCCTGGGCAGAGGCCAAGCAGATGCTGTTTGAGCGCATCGACCAGGAGATCGCGCCCAAACGCGCAGCCTATGAATCGCTGATCAGCCACCCCGAACGCCTGGAAGAGATGTTGAAAGCCGGCGCCGCCAAGGCCCGCGCCATCGCCACGCCCTTCACCACCACGCTGCGCCACGCCGTGGGCCTGCGCGACCTGCGCACGCAAGCCGGCGAGAAGAAGGACAAGGCCAGCAAGGCCGCGCTGCCCAGCTTCAAGCAGTACCGCGAGGCGGACGGCCAGTTCTATTTCAAGTTCGTGGATGCGCAGGGCAGGCTGCTGCTGCAAAGTGCCGGCTACGCCAGCCCCAAGGACGCCGGCCAGATCGTGAAAAGGCTGCAGGAGCCGACCGGCTCGCTCGCCCAAAGTCTCGAAGAGATACGTGTGAAACAACTGGTTAACGTGGAAGAAGTCCAGGCTGCGCTACAACAGCTGCTGGCCGCCAAGGACTGACCCTGACCCCCGCGACCGGCCCGCAGCGGTTGCGGGTACGGTTCTTGCTGACAGCGGCTACCCCCTACCGTGAGGAGTGCCGCCCCCATGTCTTCCGCCCCCACCGCCGTCAAGCGCAAGCATCTCGCTCTCTCCGACCACCGGCAGACCCTGGAAGATCTCTGCCACTGGATCGATGCCCACTTGCACGAGCCCCTGGGCTGGCAGGAACTCATGGCCCAGAGCGGCCTGGACCACCAGACCCTCAACGCCCTGTTCTACAAGTTCCAGAGCAGCACCCCCATGGCCTGGATTCGCAAACGACGTGAACTTCGTTCGGGACTTGGCCAGGGAGCAACGCCCAGGCTGTGCTGCGCGGGGTCGCCGGCCGCAGCGCGCCGGTCATGCCCTGACCCAGTTCGGGGCGCGGCGCCCCAGGGCGGGCCAGCGCGCACTGCTACAATACGCCCCACCACAAAACCGGAGAGGTGGCAGAGTGGCCGAATGTACCTGATTCGAAATCAGGCGTACCGCAAGGTACCGTGGGTTCGAATCCCACCCTCTCCGCCAAAGCACCAATAAACACGGGCCTCACGGCCCGTTTTTATTTTCAACCCACCACAGAATCCTGTGTGGATCTGCTTTCCATTGCATGGCTCAACACGCAGCGTTCACTCTTCCGGGATACCTGCCGCCTTGACGACCTTGCCCCATTTGGCCAGGTCGGACTTGATCAACGCGGCATAGTCCTGCGGCGTTCCGCCCTGGATCTCGATGCCGGCCGCCTCCAGCTTGGCACGTACGTCAGGCAGTTTCAGCGCCGCGTTGATCTCGGCATTGAGCCTGGTGACCACCGCCTTGGGCGTGCCGGCAGGCGCCAGGAAGCCGCCATTGGTGTTGGCGTCGTAGCCCTTGAGTCCCTGTTCATCCGCCGTCGGCACGTCCGGCAGGGCGGCTGTCCGCTTCTGGGTCGATACCGCGATGGCCCGTGCATTGCCGGCCTTGACCTGGGACTGGATGGCGCTGATCGTGTCGATGTAAAGCGCGGTGCGACCGGCCAGCAGGTCCGGGTGGGCAGCGGAAGAGCCCTTGTAGGGGATCAGCAGCATGTCCGCGCCACTGGCCATGCGGAACATCTCGGCCGCCATCTCCTGTGCGCTGCCGCGGCCGGAGGTGGCGACCTTGGCCTGCTCCGGATTCGCTTTCATCCAGGCCACGAACTCGGGCAGGGTCTTGGCGGGAATCTGCGGGTAGATGGCAAACACCAGTGGCACCACGTGGGTGTAGACGATGGGTTCGAAGCTTTTCTCCGGATCCCAGCCCAGGTTCTTGAACAGGAACTTGTTGATGTTGTGGCTGCCGCCCACGATGCCTATCGTGTAGCCATCAGGCGCCGACTTGGCGAGGACATCCGTGCCCAGATTGTTGGAGGCGCCAGGCCTGTTGTCGACGATCACCGGCTGCCCCATCGAAGCCGAGAGCTTCTCTCCCACGACACGGGCAATGATGTCGATGGCGCCGCCGGGCGGCGCCGGCACGATGACCTTGATGGCACGGCTCGGGTAAGCCTGGGCCGATGCCCCGATCGGCACCACGGCCAGGGCCGCCGAGACGGCCAGGATCTTGAACAGGGGTGTGATTTTCATGAATGTCTCCTCTTAGGGTGGTTTGATGTCAGCCGCGCCCGACGTAGGGCATGGCACTGGCCATGACGGTCATGGTCAAGATGTTGGCGCTCAGCGGCATGGCGGCGATGTGACGCACCGCATCGGCCACGTGCTTCGCGTCCATCATGGGCTCTGCTGCGGTCGTGCCGTTGGCCTGCAGCACGCCGCGTGTCATGCGCTCGGACAACTCGGTCAGTGCATTGCCGATGTCGATCTGGCTGGCCACGATATTGAAGGCACGGCCGTCCAGCGCCAGGGCTTTGGTCAGGCCCGCCACCGCGTGCTTGCTGGCGGTGTAGGGGGCGGTGTAGGGGCGGGGGGTGTGCGCCGAGACTGAACCGTTGTTGATGATGCGTCCGCCCTGCGGCGACTGCCGGCGCATCAGCCCGAAGGCGGCGCGCGCGCACAGGAACACGCCGGTCACGTTGGTATTGATCACGCTGAACCATTTGTCCAGCGGCAACTCGTCCATCGGCACGGCCGGGGCGTTCACGCCGGCGTTGTTGAACAGCAGGTCCAGCCGGCCGAAGCTGCGCGCTATGGTGTCGAACAGCGCCTGCACGCTGCCAGGGTCACTCACGTCGGTGGGCACGGCCAGCGCCGTCTGGCCACGCGCCCCCGCCTCGGCCGCCAGCGCCTGCAAGGGCTCGGCGCGACGGCCGGCCAGCACGACGGCCCAGCCGTCGTGCTGCAGACCGAGCGCCACGGCGCGGCCGATGCCGCTGCCTGCGCCGGTGACCAAGGCGATTTTCCTGGGGGTGCTTGCATTCAAAGGGAGACTCCTGACATGGGTGGTGGCGAAGGGTGGTGGGCGCCGTCCACGGTCATGGAGAACCGGCCGATGCCGGCCACGCCCCCGCTGATGACATCGCCCGCTTGCAGCGGCCCCACCCCTGCGGGGGTGCCGGTGTAGATCAGGTCGCCGGGCGCGAGCGTCACCGAACGCGACAGCATCGCCACCAGCTCGGGCACCGGCCACAAGAGGTCGGCGAGGTCGCCGCGCTGTCGTTCGACGCCGTTGACCGCGAGCCATACCGCCCCCTGTCTGGGGTGGCCGCAAACCTCAGCCGGCACCAGGGGCGTGCAGGGGGCCGAATGGTCGAAGGCCTTGGCGGCCTCCCAGGGGCCGCCGGTACGCTTGGCCAACTGCTGCAGGTCACGCCGCGTGAGATCCAGTCCTGCGGCATAAGCCCAGATGTGATGCGACTCCACCTGCGCCGGTGCTATGTCTCGACCGCCGCGGCCGATGGCCACGACCAGTTCGATCTCGTGGCAGAAGTCTTCGGTGCCCGGGGGATAGGGCAGGAGACCTTGGGCCGGCACCACCGCGTTGGCAGGTTTCATGAACCAGGGCGGCCTTTCCGCAGGCGCCGGCTCGTCCTGGTTCCATCGGTAGTTGCGGCCGATGCAGTACACACGGCCCACAGGGAAAACCGTCGCTCGACCTGCCACGGGCACGGTGGTTGGCGCAGGCGCTGCGATGGCGTAATCAGGCATGGAAGCGTTTGCCAAGGCTACGCGGCTGAGCGTGGCTACCATCATTCGACCGTGATCTTCCGGCTGCGGATGATCTGGGCGTAGCGCTGCCTGTCCTCCGCGATCATCTTGGCAAACTCCTGCGGCGACGTCGCGCGCGGAACGCCCCCCAATGACGACAGACGCGCCCGGACCGCTTCGTCGGCCAGGATGGCGCGAATGTCAAAGGAGATCTTCTCCACGATGTCCTGCGGCGTGCCCGCGGGCGCCAGCAAACCCAGCCAGGAGATGGCGTTGAAACCGGGGAGCACGGTCTCCGAGAGGGTAGGGACTTCGGGCAGCGCCGGCAGGCGCTTGTCACCGGTCACGGCCAGGGCACGCAGTTTCCCGGCCTTGATGTGCCCGGAGGCTTCCAGCACTGTCAGGAAGGACAGCTGCACATGGCCCGCGATCAGATCGGCGATCGCCGGCCCCCCACCCCGGTAGGGCACGTGCAGGACGAAGGTGCCGGTGCGGTCCTTGAACATTTCGGCCGCCAGGTGCGGTGCACCCCCGGCCCCCGCGCTGCTGTACGAAAGCCGACCCGGCTGGGACTTGGCCAGGGCGATGAACTCTGCGGCCGTCTTCGCAGGCACTGCGGGGTGGACCATCATCGCCAGGGGCAGTTCGGCCAGCAGGGAGATGGGAATGAATGCCGTGTCCGGGTCATAGGGCAGCTTGGGGTACAGCAAGGGGTTGATCGCTTGTGTGCCGATATTGCCCAGCAGCAAGGTATGGCCGTCGGGTTTGGCCTTGGCCACAAAGTCCGCGCCGATCTGCCCCGCTGCGCCGCCCTTGTTTTCCACGACGACGGCCTGTCCCCATCGCTTGCTCAGTTGCTCGGCAATGATGCGTCCACCCGTATCGGTTCCGCCCCCCGGTGGGAAGGGAACCACCAGGGTCACCGGCCGGGCGGGATAGGCCTGGGCGTAAGCGGGGGCATGGGCCACAGCACCAAGGACCAATGCGATGGCGAGGGCGTAACGTCGGTTGAACATGAGCTTGTCTCCATGGTGTTTGATTGAAATCGTTGCGTGGACTGTTGGAACCCGCCTGGAGCTCAGGTGGTCAGGCTCATGACCGGGCGTTGGCCGGCCAGGGCCTGGGCGATGCTGTCCAGCACCATCTGACCCATGGCGGTGCGGGTCTCCCAGGTGGCGCTGGCGCGATGGGCCTGGAGGGTTGTTCGGTCGGACTGGCGCAGCGCCAGGGGCACACGTGGTTCGTCGACGAACACGTCCAGGCCGGCGCCGGCGATCCGACCGGCGGCCAGCGCCTGCGTCAGATCGGCTTCATTGACCAGGCGGCCACGGGCGACGTTGACCAGAAAACCCTGCGGGCCGAGCGCTTCGAGCACGGCCGTGTTGACGATGCCTTCGGCCTTGTCCGCCGCCGCGCACAGCACCAGCGCGTCGGAGGCATGCGCCAGGTCCAGCAGCTTCGGCACAAATTGGTGGGCAATATCGTCCATGGGGCGCAGATCGGTATAGCTGATCGGGCAGCCAAAAGCCGCCGCCCGGGTCGCGATGGCGCGGCCCACCCGCCCCATGCCGACGATGCCGATGCGCATGCCGCTGAAGCGGCGGGCGAGCGGGATGGCGTTGGGCTGGGGGTGGAGCTCCCACTGGCCGTCGCGCACGAAGCGGTCGCCGGCGCACAGCTTGCGGCAGGCGGCGATCAGCAATCCGATGGCCAGGTCGGCCACGTCCTCGGTCAGCACACCCAGGGTTGCGGTGACGGGCAGGCCACGGGCCCGGCAGTAAGCCAGATCGACGGCGTCGGTGCCCACGCCGTTGATGGCCACGACCTTGAGGCCAGGCAACTGCTCCAGCATGGCCCGCGAAATGCCGGTGTGCCCGCCGGTGATCACGGCGGCGATGGATGCGCCATGTTCATGCAGCCACGCCTGCCTGTCGGCCACCTCGAAGTATTTGTGGACCGTGTACAGCGATGCGAGCTGGTCGTTGATCGCGGGGATCAGGATGGGATTGAGTTGCAGGACCTGGAGTTTCATGTCGATTCGTTCAGCGGAGGGGCTATGTGGCCCCTGTGCTCAAGGGAGCCTTTTTCAAGGAACAGGGCCATATTAGTAATAACTTGATTTAAACGTCAATATTGATGTATAAAATCAATATATAAAACTCCTGGCCTGCAAGCATGGCTTCCTGGATATCGATGAACGAGGCGTGCCGCCTCCTCGGGGTGCAAGCCCAGACGGTCTACGCCTATGTGAGCCGCGGCAAGCTGGAGGTCATGCCGGATCCGGCCGATACGCGCCGCAGCCTGTACCGCGCCGAGGACGTCGCGGGTCTGGCCAAACGCAAAAAAGCCGGCCGCAAACACGAAACCCTGGCCGTGAACACGCTGTTCGGATCGGAGCCCAGCATCCCGACCGCCCTTAGCTCCTTCTTTCGCGGACATCCGTATTACCGGGGCCAGGATGCCGTGAGCCTGGCCCGCTCCGCCAGCCTGGAAGATGTGGCTCAACTGCTGTGGGGCGCCGAGCAGCCCCTTGCCTTTTCCTCCTCGGCAACGACGCACTCGGGCAAACCTGGGCGTGCTGCGGCCTTCACGGTCCTGGCCAGTCTGGCGGCCACCGGGCATTCCACCCATGGACGCCTCACGCGGGTGCTGCACAACGAGGGCCAGAGCCTGGTGGGTCAGTTGGCCAATGCCTTCGGCGCCCAGCAGGGAAGTCAGCTGCTGCATCTGCGCTTTGCCCACGGGTGGAAACAATCGGCCCGGGTGGCAGGCCTGCTGCGTACAGCCATGGTGCTGCTGGCCGATCACGAGTTGACGAGTTCCGCGTTTGCCGCGCGCATTGCGGCTTCGGCAGGCGCCTCCTTGCCGGCCTGCCTGCTGGCCGGACTGGCCACTTTCTCGGGCCCCCTGCATGGCGATGCCTCAGGCCGCGTCCAGGCGTTGTTCAGCGAAGTGGAACGGCTGGGCGAGGACAGGGTGGTGGACCATTACCTGTCGACCGGCCTGCCCCTGGCGGGATTTGGTCACCACCTCTATCCCGATGGTGATCCGCGTGCGGCCGCCTTGCTGGCCCTGTTCGAACCGCCGGAGGTGATCGCGCGCTTCATCGAGAAGGTGACGAAGCTGACCGGTTTGCAGCCCAACATCGACGTGGCCCTGGCCGCTCTGGTGGCGCACCATCGCCTGCCCGCTGACGCCGCTTTCGGCCTGTTCGCCACGGCGCGCAGCGTCGGGCTGCTGGCACACAGCCTGGAACAGCTGGGCGTGGCGCAAGTCATCCGTCCACGCGGGCGTTATGTGGGCCCGATGCCCGATCTGCCACAGCCTCCCCGAGCCTAGGCTTCCTATGCTGCTTGAGCTTCTGCCAACGATCGGCCACCGCTGACCACCCACCCGGCAGGGTTACGCGGCCTGGCTGAGAATGGGCGCATGACTTCCATGCGCCCCTTTCTTTTTCTGGCCCTGGCCTGCATGGCCGCGGCCCTCCTGCCCATGAACAGCGCCGCCCAGCCGGCAGCGGCCTGCCCCGCCCTGCTGCAACACCAGTTCCCCCGCCTGCAGGACGACGCGCCACAGAACCTCTGCCAGTACGCGGGCAAGGTCGTGCTGGTGGTGAACACCGCCAGCTACTGCGGTTTCACGCAACAGTACGAAGGGCTGGAGGCGCTGTACGCGAAGTACGAGAAGCGCGGCCTGGTCGTCCTGGGGTTTCCGGCCAATGATTTCGGCCAGCAGGAACCCGGTGATGCCAAGCAGATCGCCGACCTCTGCTTCAACACCTATGGCGTGAAGTTCCCCATGCTGGACAAGACCACCGTCGTCGGCCCCCGGCGCAACGCCTTCTACGCCCAGCTGTTCCAGGCCACCAAGGCCGCACCCCAGTGGAACTTCCACAAATACCTGATCACCCGCGACGGCAAGACCGTGCGCAGTTTTGCGAGCGAAGTGGAACCGGGCAGCAAGACACTGGTGAGTGCCATCGAGGCGGCGCTGCAACAACAACCGTGAATGGAAGGGCAAGCATGGACCAGGACCTCTTCAAACAGCAGCTGCGCGCCGCCGGCTTCGAGGAGTTCACGACCGTCACGCGTGAGCCCCATGGTTTCCTCGACACCCACACCCACCCCTTCGAGTCGAAGGCGCTGATCCTCAGCGGCGAGATCACCCTGGTCTGCCAGGGGCAGGAACGGCTGTACCGGACCGGGGACATCTTTCATCTGTCCCACGCCGAACCGCACACCGAACGCTACGGCCCGCGGGGCGTGAGCTACCTGGTCGGACGCAAATAGCGGCGCGGCCGATCAGGCCGCGCGGGCCAGTTCCGTGGCCTCGCGCGCGAGGCGTGTGATGGCCGCCCAGTTGCCGGCCTCGACCAGCTCCAGCGGCGTCAGCCAGGAGCCACCCACCATGGCCACGTTGTCCAGGCGCAGGAAGTCCTGCAGATTGGCCAGCGAGACGCCGCCCGTGGGGCAGAACTGCATGTCGGCCAGGGGACCGGCCAAGGCCCTGAGCATGCCCAGGCCGCCGGCCTGCGCGGCGGGAAAGAGCTTGACGAGTTTAAAACCGTGATCGCGCGCGCGCATGACTTCACCAGGTGTCATCACCCCCGGCACAAAAGGTAGCTGGTGGGCAATGGCCTCGGCCACCAGCACCTCGGTCATGCCCGGCGAGAGCGCAAAACGCGCACCGGCGTTCTGGACCTGTGCCACTTCCGCGGCCACGGTCACGGTGCCCGCGCCCACCTGCATGGCCGGCACGGCCTTGGCCACGGCCTCGATGGCCGCCAGGCCAGCCGCATGCCGCAGGGTGATTTCCATGACGTCGATGCCGCCTTCGAGCAGGGCCTCGGCCAGGGGCACCGCCTGGGCCGGCTTCGTGATCACGATCACCGGCACCACACGGGAGGTGAACACCGGTCGCAGGCTCAAGGAATTTTCTTGAGTCTTCATGGTCAGCGAGCATATCCCGACAGGAGGGGCGAGGCACCTTCCTCGGCCAGCAGCGGCCGATCACGGAAGAGGCCGAACAGTTCCCGGCCTATGCCCTGCCCATTGGCAGCCAGGTCCGGCAGTTGCGCCTCACGTGCCGCCAACTCAGCGTCGCTCACGTCCACATGCAGACGCTGTGTCTCGCAATCCAGGGTGAGCAGATCACCGTCCCGCACCTTGCCGATCATCCCGCCCGCCACCGCCTCGGGTGTCACGTGGATGGCCGCCGGCACCTTGCCGGAGGCGCCGGACATACGGCCGTCGGTCACCAGGGCCACCTTGTAACCCTTGTCCTGCAGCACACCGAGCAGAGGCGTGAGCTTGTGCAGCTCGGGCATGCCGTTGGCCTGCGGGCCCTGGCAGCGCACCACGGCGATGAAGTCGCGCTCCAGCTTGCCCTGCTTGAAGAGTTGTTCCAGTTCTTTCTGGCCGTTCACCACCACGGCCGGTGCGCTCACCACCCGGTGTTGCGGCTTCACGGCCGAGACCTTGATGACCGCACGGCCCAGGTTGCCCTGCAGCAGGCGCAGGCCACCGTCCGGGCTGAAAGGGCGCGTCATGGGGCGCAGCACGTCTTCGTCGCCCGAAGCGGCAGGCACTTCACGCCAGGCCAGCACGTTCTGGTTGAGCCAGGGTTCCACCGTGTAGCGGTGCAGGCCGCGGCCCATGATGGTCAACACGTCCTCGTGCAGCAGGCCAGCCGAAAGCAGCTCGCGGATCACGAAGCCCATGCCGCCGGCGGCATGGAAATGGTTGACGTCGGCCGAACCGTTGGGGTAGACGCGGGCCAGCAGGGGCACGCAGGCCGAGAGGTCGGAAAAGTCTTCCCAGTTGATGACCCAGCCCGCCGAACGCCCCATGGCGATCAGGTGCAGGGTGTGGTTGGTGGAGCCGCCGGTGGCCAGCAGGCCCACCATGCCGTTGACCAGCACCTCGGCAGTGATCTGGTGGCCCACGCCGGAACCAGGCTCATGCGAGAGGGCCACGGCGCGCGCCACGGCCGCGTCGGTCAGCGCCTCGCGCAGCGGTGTGCCGGGGTTCACGAAGGACGACCCCGGTAGGTGCAGGCCCATGATCTCCATCAGCATCTGGTTGGAGTTGGCCGTGCCGTAAAAAGTGCAGGTGCCGGCGCTGTGGTACGCGGCCTGTTCGGCGCTGAGCAGGGTGGCACGGTCCACCAATCCTTGCGCGTACTGCTGGCGGATCTTGGATTTGTCGTCGTTGGACAGACCCGAGGTCATGGGACCGGCCGGCACGAAGACCGCAGGCAAGTGGCCGAAGTGCAACGCCCCCATGAACATGCCGGGCACGATCTTGTCGCACACACCCAGGAACATGGTCGCGTCGAAGACGTTGTGCGAGAGCCCCACGGCCGTGGCCAGCGCGATCACGTCGCGCGAGAAGAGCGAGAGCTCCATGCCGGCCTCGCCCTGGGTCACGCCGTCGCACATGGCCGGCACACCGCCGGCCACCTGCGCGCTGGCGCCCAGGCGGCGAGCCTGCTGGCGTATGCGTTCGGGGTAGTGCTCGTAGGGCTTGTGCGCCGAGAGCATGTCGTTGTAAGCGGTGATCAGGCCCAGATTGGGCTGGCGTTCCTGCCTGAGCAGCAGCTTGTCCTCACCGGGCATGGCCGCGTAGGCGTGAGCCGCGTTGGCGCAGCCCATGCCGCTGCGGTAGGGGCCGGGGCGCGCGGCGCGGTTCACCACGTCCAGATAGGCGGCGCGACTGCGCTCGCTGCGTTGCGCAATGCGGCGGGTCACCTCGACCAGGGTCGGGTGCAGAGGCTCGGACATGCTTGCTTTCCTGCGATAGGGCGGTATTCAGCGCGAACGGTGCATCTGGCTCGCCAGAGCCATGATGCACCATCCACCTTTCAGGCTCGGGCGCGGTTCACTTGCCCTTCTTGCCAGAGCGGATTTTCTCCAGCTCGGCCTGGGTTTCGTTCCACAGGTCCATGCCCACGCTGGTGCCGATGGAAGCGTAGACCTGGGTCAGGCTATTGCGCATGCGGCCGGTTTCAGCCGGCGACAACTCGTTGACCTGCATGCCCTTGTCCTTCAGCGCGGCCACGGCGCTGGCGGCTTCGGTGCGGGTGTCCTGGCGCTCGAACGCGCGGCTGGCCTTGGCGGCGTCCAGCAGGATCTTCTGCTCGGCCGTGGAGAGCTGGTCCCACCATTTCTTGCTCACCAGCACGATCCAGGGGCTGTAGACGTGGTTGGTGATGGTCAGGTACTTCTGGACTTCGTAGAACTTGCTCGAAAGAATCGTGTTGAAGGGGTTCTCCTGGCCTTCCACCGTGCCAGTCTCCAGCGCGGTGAACAGCTCGGAGAAGGCCAGGGGCACGGCATTGGTGCCCAGGGACTTGAAGCTCTCGAGGAAGACGTTGTTCTGCATCACGCGCAGCTTGATGCCATTGAGGTCTTCGAGCTTGTTGATCGGGCGCTTGCTGTTGGTCAGGTTGCGGAAGCCGTTTTCCCAGTAGACCAGACCGACCAGGCCCTTGTCCTGCAGCTTGGCCATCACCTTGTCGCCGATCGGGCCGTCGAGCACCACATCCGCCTCGGCGGCGTTGTTGAACAGGAAGGGGGTGTCCCACAGCGCCATTTCCTTGGTGATGCCCACCAGGGTGGCGGTGGAACCCACCATCATTTCCTGGGCGCCGCCGCTCAGGGCCTGCTGCATCTGCAGGTCCGAGCCCAGGGCGGCCGCGCCGATGGCGCGGGTCTTCATCTTGCCGGCCGAGGCCTTTTCCACCGCCTCGGCAAAGACCTTGACGGCGCGGCCCTGGTTGCTCTGCTCGTTCAGGCCGTAGCCGAAACGGATCAGACGGGGTTTGATGTCCTGGGCCATGGCGGCCAGCGGGGCCAGCATGGCCAGGGCCGCGGTGGCGGCCACGAATGTTCTGCGGAAGGGGGTCATGGTTTGCTCCTTGGTAGTGATGAGGGAGGGGAACACGGGGAATCAGCGCATCCAGGCCACAGGGGCCGTGACGAGCTGCGGGAAAACGATGAAGAGGATGAGGATCAGCAGGTAGGTGAACAGGAAGGGGTTGACCCCCTTGATCACCTGGTGCATGGGCAGGCGGCCCACGCCCGCCACCACGTTGAGCACGGTGCCCACGGGCGGGGTGATCAGGCCGATGGCGCCGTTGAGCACGAACATCAGGCCGAAGTACTCCGGGTCGATGCCCGCCTTGACTGCGATGGGCAGCATCACGGGGGCAAAGATCAGGATGGTGGGCGTCAGGTC
>JACCDS012410010.1_pt1 | contig 12284 bp, 10 predicted proteins | sample 7446441 | NCBI WGS metagenome assembly JACCDS01 (sample SAMN15323445, study PRJNA562643) | freshwater metagenome | isolation source: river surface water | place: USA:Blue River Watershed | collected 2017-08-17
CAATAAGCCCGGTCTCTTCGGCCAGTGGAATAAAATGGGCCGGCGACACTATGCCGCGCTCCGGGTGTTGCCAGCGTACCAGCGCTTCTACACCGGTCATCTCGCCGGTTTTTAAATCCACCTGTGGTTGGTAGTAGAGCGCCAGTTGTTGCTGTTCAATGGCGCGGCGCAAATCGTTTTCCAACAGCAAGTAATTCACCGCTGTTGCGTTCATGCCCTTGGTATAAAACTGGCAGTTGTTTTTGCCCGCTTCTTTCGCTTTATACATGGCGATGTCAGCATTTTTTAACAGCTCATCCGTGTCATCCCCGTCTTCCGGGAACAGGCTTACACCGATACTTACGGTAGTAGAAATACTGTGGCCACTGACTTCAATGGGGCGCGACAGAGTGCTGAGTAATTTGTTGGCGACAAAAATAACATCGTCAATATCGTGAATACCTTCCAGCACCACCACAAATTCATCGCCACCCAAGCGTGCGACGGTATCCATATCGCGTACGCCTTCATTGAGGCGGGTGGCTATGGCTTTGAGCAGAATGTCACCGGCGTCGTGACCCAAACTGTCATTAATATTTTTAAAGCGGTCGATGTCGAGCAGCATCAGCGCAACGCGGGAATTGGCGCGGCGGGCGCGGGCCAAACCGTGGTAAATGCGATCGTAAAACAGTGAGCGATTGGGCAGCGAGGTCAGAGAATCGTGAAAAGCCATATAGTTGAGCCGCGATTGCTGTTCGCGCAGCGCTGTCTCGGCCAGTTTTCGTTCGGAAATATCGGTGCCGATAGTGCACACCCCAAACGCTTTTTGCTGCTTGTCGCGCAGTGGAAATTTGACCAGTAAATAGGTGTGCTGGGTACCATCTTTATGCATCAGATCCAGCTCAACTTCGTAGGTTTGCTGGGTCTTTTTGGTGGCGAGGTCTATCTCCCACATGGATTGGGCAACGTCTTTGGGGTAAACATCAAACACGTTTTTGCCCACAATACCGTCTTCACCCACATTGGCCATTTGATTGTAATGCTCGCTGGCCAAGACTATGTTGCCGTCCAGGTCTTTTACTGAAATCAGCGTGGGCGAGTAATTCAAAATTGCATTTAAATAGGTTTCGCTGGCCCAGAGTGCTTGTTCCGCCACGCGAAACCGTTCGGCTTGTTCTTCGTGGTGCCACATATCAATAACCTGGCGCACCAACAGGGAACTGAATGTCCATACGGTATCCAGGTCTTGTACCGCGTGTTGCAAACTCGCCAGGTCATCCTGGGATTCCATATAAAACACCGCGATGGTTTTCTGGTTTTCGCAAATCGGGTGCAAAAAGCAGGCGCGGGTATCAACGGGAATGGTTTTGCCAATAAGGCCGCTCATGGCACTACGGCTCAGTGCCAGTGCCTGGCCGGATTCAAACACATCGTGAATAAATGCAGAGGGCAGGTTGTTAATGCGATTGAGCGAGGTGGCGATAGCATTAATCGCGGTGTGGGTGCCTGTGCGATTGGCAATGGCTTCCACGTAGATATGATTGTCGCGGGCAATAAGTAAGGCAGCGCGCTGAATGGTGTGTTTGGCAATAACCAACTTCACCAATCGCTCGGCAATTTGTTTGTGATTTAAGTTGGTAAAAAGTTGCTGGAACTTTTTAATCAACTCTACAGCCGTATGTTTCGGCTGCGCTGGGTCACTATTTGGCATATTCACTCAATTTGGGTGATGGTCTCGCAATTTAGTGTGTTCGTACATCTTATTCCCCGGTGTGAGGGGATCCGCTATCACTAAACATCTCTCTGGTGGCCACTCTTCCGGGGCCTGCATATCCCAAATTTCTAACTTGAATCAGTACTTTACAACAAAAGCGCCTAAAGCCACGCTTTTTTATGATAAATGAACACGCCCTGTAAAGCTCAAGCAAAAATTAGTGATTCGTTGGTTAATTTTGGTGTCAATGTGTTTCCAATCTTCCCAACTTTGGCGCGCATTTTGCGAAAAAGATGATGTGTGTGCCAATACTATGTTTTCATAAGAAATTGAAAAAAGCCGGTTCGCGCCGTACAGCCATTGAAATCCGGTTCTGTGCCCTGGCAGCTATTCGCTTTTACCTTGCACTGATCTAGGCTTATTTAAAGATTCATTTATAACGCTATTTGCACTGTTATCGCGTGCTGGAGTGGTTCAATCATGCGTCATCAGGTTCCTTTCGTAGGTGAGCGTAAGGTCATTCGCGCCGATGATGAACAGGCGCGCAGCAAACGTATCAGTGGCCGCGTAATTGATGATGTGGTTGGTAATGGGGTGGCGCAAAGTAGTTGGGAGGATGTGGTGCCGGAAGGCTGGGTTGATCGCTCCATTCCCAAGTCTGCCCAGAAAACACTCACGCCAGGCTCGGCGTCACGTTCACCGGCAACCCCTACGCCTCGTCCTCAGGTTCCTATTCGCTCCGGCAATACAAACAGCGCTACGCACAAGCCGGCTGCTACCAAGCCGCTTGCAAATAAATCCACCGCCAGTTCCGGCGCCATTACCTTTTCAGATTCCGCTTCCCTGGATTGGACGCCTATCAACAATGGGCGCGGTTTGCGCATTAATATCCACGGCGCTATCGACAGTGATTTGCGCAAAGAGTGGGCGCGCCTGTTGGAAGGTACGGGTGATGCGAACATTGAGGCGTTTGAATTTAATTTAAGCGACGCCCCGGCCTTGAGCTTGACGGGTTTGGGGATGTTGCTCTTGTTCAAAGAGCGTAAAGGTTCCGCGCGGGAGAGTATTAGCCTGTGCAACTGTAATAAAGAGGTGGCGCAGTTGCTGGAGTGGACAGGCATGGATCGCTACTTTGTGATTAAAACCACGCAGATTTCCGATAAATCCTGAAGCGCTTAAACGCTCTCCACACCCTATTGCCCATAACAAAAAAAACCGGTCTGCTTGGCAGTACCGGTTTTTTTGTGCGGGATGTTTTTGTAATCACCTGTTTGCGCGCGGCATCAGGCTTTTTTTAACGCCTCGATCAGCGCCTGCATCTGCTCGTCGGTGCCGATGGTGATGCGCAAAAACTGGCTGATACGCGGCTTGTTAAAGTAGCGCACCAGAATCTTGTGATCGCGTAGGTGCTGGGCAAGGTCTGCCGCATTCTTGCCCAGTGGTTCGGCAAACACAAAATTGGCTTGCGATGGCAGCACTTTGAAGCCGAGCTTTTCCAGCTCGGCCGTTGTCCAGTCGCGAGTGGCGATAATCTGGTCGCGGCAGCGACTGAAATAAGTTTCATCCTCAAACGCCACAATCGCCGCAGCTTCTGCAATGCGGTCAAGTGGATACGAATTGAACGAGTTTTTCACCCGATCCAGCGCATCGATTAAATCCTTATGGCCCACTGCCAAACCTACGCGCATCCCCGCCAGTGAGCGCGACTTGGACAGGGTTTGTACTACCAACAAATTGGGATATTTATCTACCAAGGCAATGGCCGTTTGCGCACCAAAATCCACGTAGGCTTCATCGACAACCACAACCGATTCGGTATTTTGCTGCAACAGTGCTTCGATTTCTGCCAGAGGTTTACCAATGGCCGTGGGTGCATTGGGATTGGGGAAAATAATGCCGCCGTTAGCCTGTGCGTAATCGGCGAAATTAATGGTGTAATCCTCGCACAACGGGATGGTTTGGTAATCAATACCAAACAGTTTGCAGTACACCGGATAAAAACTGTAACTGATATCCGGAAACAGCAGTGGTTTACCCTGTTGGAAAAATGCCATAAACAGCAGTGCCAGCACTTCGTCTGAACCGTTGCCAACAAATACCTGTTCCGCTGTCACGCCGTAATAATGCGCGATGGTATTTTTCAGTTTTTTGGAATTGGGATCGGGATACAGACGCAAGCGGTCGATGGTGTCATGGTTAATCACGTCGATCACCTTGGGCGAGGGCGGGTAAGGGCTCTCATTAGTGTTCAACTTGATCAAACCATCAATTTGTGGCTGCTCACCGGGCACATAAGGCTCCAATTCGCGCACCACAGGACTCCAAAACGTCGACATGCTTGCTCCTCAACCATTGCAGCAAAAAAGAATGCGCAGTATACGCGTTGAGGCGCGCGGCTCACACCCAGCGCTTTAACAAAATACTCGCATTGACCCCGCCAAAGCCAAAGCCATTGGAGATGGCGTAGTCGATTGCCGCTGTGCGTGCGCTGCCGTGAACTATATCAACACCCGCTGCGGCCTCGTCCTTATGTTCGAGATTCAAGGTAGGCGGGATCATTTGGTCGTGCAGTGCCAGCGCGGTAAAAATGGTTTCAATGCCGCCGGCCGCGCCAAGTAAATGTCCGGTGGCCGATTTGGTGGATGTCACGGCTACCGTCTCTCCATCACCAAATACGCGTTTGATCGCTGCAAGCTCACCTTTATCGCCCACAGGCGTTGAGGTTGCGTGGGCATTGAGGTGTTGGATTTGTGCGGGAGTTATTCCAGCTTGTTTGATAGCAATTTCCATCGCGCGTTTGGCGCCGTCGCCGTCCTCTGGTCCCGATGTCAGGTGATAGGCATCGGCACTGGTACCGTAGCCAACAATTTCAGCAATCGGCTGTGCGCCGCGAGCGAGTGCATGGTCGAGTGATTCAATCACCAAAATTCCCGCACCTTCACCCATCACAAAACCATCGCGGTCGCGGTCAAAGGGGCGCGATGCGCGCGTGGGTTCGTCATTAAAGCTTGACGATAAAGCCCTCGCTGCCGCAAAGCCGCCCAAGCTGACTGTGTGGATGCAGGCTTCAGCACCGCCGCAAATCGCCACATCTACCTCGCCCGCACGGATCATTCGCGCTGCATCACCAATGGCTTGCACACCTGCCGCACAGGCAGTAACCGGTGCTCCCAGCGGGCCTTTAAATCCGTATTTGATCGACACATGTCCCGCCGCCAAATTGACCAGGAAGGAGGGAATGGTAAAGGGTGATAACTTACGGGTGCCGCGCGTATCCGCAGTGCGCACGGCATCGGCAATCGCCGGAAAGCCGCCCACGCCGGAGGCGATAATCGTCGCCGTGCGCTCTTGCTGTTCCGTCGTTGTCGGCTGCCACTGGGCTTGTTGCAGGGCTTCATCGGTGGCGGCGAGCGCAAGCAAAATAAAGCGATCCATCTTGCGCTGGTCTTTGGGAGTGACGATTGCATCCGGATTCAAACCAGCTTCCGCATCTTCGTCGAGAGTAGGAACTACGCCGCCGACTTTAGCCGGCAGGTCATTGACCATGTCATCGGGCAAGCGGCGCAGGCCGGATTTCCCCGCGAGCAAGCGCTGCCACACAGGTTCAATGCCGCAGCCGAGCGGTGAGGCTATGCCCATTCCGGTAATCACAATTCGGGTCTGCTGGCTCATGGACGCTTCCTCGATTAATTTATATATGACACTCATCATTTATAATTATATGATGCTCATCATGTATAGTGTCAAACACTATTTGGTCATAGGTCGATGACGTTTTAATTAGTGGGTGGAAATAACGATGAGAGTCAGCAGAGAGCAGGCAACAGAAAATCGCGGAAAAATTTTACATACCGCTGCACAACTATTTCGCGAGAAAGGTTTTGATGGCATAGGTATTGCCGATCTAATGAAAAAGGTAGGCTTAACCCATGGTGGTTTTTATGGCCATTTTGCATCCAAAGAAGATTTGATGGCGCAGACCTGTGAGTATGCTGTCGATGACATCCTGGCGCAAAATCGGGCAAGTTTTGGCGAAGGTGAGGGGACGTACTACCAACGGTTTATCGCCAATTATTTATCCTGCGAGCATCGCGATAACCCCGGCAGTGGTTGTTTGATGGCGGCACTGGGTGCTGATGCTGCACGGCAATCGCCGATGATCAAACGCGCGTTTACGCAGAGCTTTAATCGCTTGCTGGCATCGCTGATGAAGATCTTGCCTGTCAAAAATGAAGCGGCAAAGCGTGAACAAGCGCTGGCGACATTAGCATCGCTGGTGGGAGCCCAAGTGATTGCGCGCGCGGTGGATGACCCTGAGCTCTCGCAAGAGGTATTGCGGGCGGTGTCTAAACGATTGCATTGAATTAGCGCTATAGTTGCCTTACCCACCCCATGGGAGTCTGCTTATGAACATCCGTCCCCGTTTGGTATTGTTCGATCTGGATGGCACGCTCTATGTTGGCGATACCCCAATTCCCGGTGCCATAGATTGCCTTGCCGCATTGCGTGCGCAAGGAATCGCTCTGCGCTTTCTCACGAATACCACTACCAAATCCCAACAACAATTGGTTGGGCAGTTGCGTGCCATGGGGTTTACCTTAGGCGACAACGAATTGATCAGCGCCCCGGTCGCTGCACGCTTGGCGCTGGAAAAAATGCAGCAGCAAGCGGGCAGGCCGCTGCGCATTTGGCCGCTGGTGGCGGACGCTATCCAGCCTGACTTCAGCAACTTTGCGATTGATGAACAGCAACCTGATTATGTGGTGTTGGGGGATATTGGCGATCGCTGGGATTTGGCGTTAATCAATCGTTTATTTCAGGTGATGCACAGCGGTGCGGAATTAATTGCATTGCACAAAGGCCGCTTCTGGCAAACCGGAGATGGCCTGAAAGCCGACATAGGTTTTTTTGTTGCTGGCCTTGAATATGTGTGCAGCAAAAATGCCTTGGTCATGGGTAAACCCAATCGCGATTTTTTTCAATTGATTCTCGACTCTGCCGGTGTTGCAGCGAGTGATGCCTTGATGGTAGGTGATGATATCGACAGTGATGTAGGCGGCGCGCAGCAAATGGGAATAGTGGGTTGCCTGGTAAAAACGGGAAAATTTCGCGCAAGCTACTTTGCCCAGTCATCGGTATGCCCCGATATGGTATTGGATTCTGTGGCTGATCTCACTGTGAGATAATTATTTTGCAGTGCAATTTCGCTCCTCAATTTTTCATCGACAATAAGTGGCAGTTAAAACATTTTTCTGTCGCGATAATTCCTCTCTCTTCCAAAATAGATTGAAAATTTCTGCCTACTACTTACCTAAATAGTAATAAAAACTTTTTAACTGCCTCATAGTTAAAATTGAAATCATTTCTTTTCTGTTGTGTTCCTATAATCTGGTGCGGAATATTTTCTTTTTTTATAAAAAAAGAAATTTTTCGCGCCTTACTAATAAAAATTTAACAGTGCGCGCATGGAGAATGCTGAACGAAGTGCCGCTTTTTTTGATGGCGGCTGTCAGCGCGGTATCGCTGGCTGCACTGTTTAACACGCCTACAGAGGAAAGTACTATGTTTAAAAAATCCATCCCTGTCATTTCAATACTTGCACTCAGTATTTCCATGGTTGTGCATTCGGGCGTCACCATGGCAGATGCGCCAGCAACCACAAATAGCCCTACAACCAATAATTTTTGGTGGCCCAATCAACTGGACTTGAGCCCACTTCGTCAACACGGCGTTGAATCCAACCCCATGGGCGCGAACTTCAATTACGCCGAAGAATTTAAAAAACTGGATTTAAATGCCGTTAAAGCCGACATCAAAACCTTAATGACAAGCTCGCAGGATTGGTGGCCCGCCGATTACGGCCATTACGGCCCCTTTTTTATTCGCATGGCCTGGCACAGTGCCGGTACTTATCGCATTTATGATGGCCGCGGCGGCGCAGCGGGTGGGCAACAGCGTTTTGAACCCTTGAACAGTTGGCCCGATAACGTCAACCTGGATAAGGCGCGCCGTTTACTGTGGCCGATTAAACAAAAATACGGCAGCAAAATTTCCTGGGCGGATTTAATGGTGTTGACCGGTAACGTTGCATTGGAATCCATGGGCTTTAAAACATTTGGTTTTGCCGGTGGCCGTTTGGATGATTGGGAGGTGGAAAACGTCAACTGGGGCAGCGAGAAAAAATGGTTGGCGGATGAGCGTCATAGCGGGCAACGCGAATTGAAAAAGCCGCTCGCCGCAGTGCAAATGGGGCTTATTTATGTAAATCCGGAAGGCCCTAACGGTGTGCCCGATCCACTGTTGGCGGCGAAAGATATTCGTCAGGCCTTTGGTGGCATGGCCATGAATGATGAAGAAACCGTGGCCTTGATTGCCGGTGGCCACACTTTTGGTAAGGCGCACGGTGCGCGTAAGCCGGAGGATTGTGTTGGCAAGGAACCCGCCGCGGCAGGTTTGGAAGAGCAGGGCTTGGGGTGGACGAATAAATGCGGTAAAGGCAATGCGGGCGATACCATTAGCAGTGGCCTGGAAGGCGCATGGTCGGTGAACCCCATTGCATGGACAACACAATATCTGGATAACCTGTTCGCATTTGAATGGGTGCAAACCAAAAGCCCCGCTGGCGCTATCCAGTGGATTCCCAAAGATGGACAAGCGGCAAATTTAGTGCCGGATGCGCACGACAATACCAAGCGCCATGCGCCGATTATGTTTACAACCGATTTAGCCCTGAAGGAAGACCCTGAGTTCCGCAAAATTTCATTGCGCTTTAAAGAAAATCCAAAAGAATTTGAACTGGCATTTGCAAAAGCCTGGTTTAAATTAACTCACCGCGATATGGGGCCTCGCGTCCGCTATATTGGCGCCGATGCACCTACTGAAGATTTAATCTGGCAAGATCCATTACCAGCGGTAAACCATGATTTGATTACAGCGGCCGATGTGGCTTCACTAAAATCAAAAATACTCGCCTCGGGCGTGAAAACATCTGCGTTGGTAAGAACAGCATGGGCCTCTGCGGCCAGCTTCCGCAGTACCGATTTACGCGGTGGTGCTAACGGTGCGCGTATTCGTCTTGCACCGCAACGGGATTGGAAAGTTAATAATCCGAAGGAAGTGAAACGCGTGTTAAAGGCGCTGGAGAAAATCCAGGTGGCATTTAACAAATCGCAGGCTGGTAACAAAAAAGTGTCTCTGGCTGATGTGATTGTGCTGGGTGGTGTTGCGGCCATAGAGCAATCCGCAAAACAAGCGGGTCATGCGGTTGCCGTGCCTTTTACGCCGGGCCGTGTGGATGCAACCCAAGCGCAAACCGATGCACAGTCGTTTGCCGTGCTGGAGCCCAAGGCTGATGGTTTCCGCAATTACTACTCAACCGCCAGTGACTTGTCGCCAGCGGAGGCCTTGGTTGAGCGCGCACAATATTTATCGCTGACGGTGCCTGAAATGACGGTCCTGGTGGGTGGTTTGCGCGCACTGGGTGCCAACAGCGATGGTTCCAATAACGGCATCTTCACCGACAGGCCTGGCACATTGAGCAATGACTTTTTTGTGAATTTGCTTGATATGTCTACCCAGTGGAAAAAATCGGTTAAAAAAGAGGGGCTATATGAAGGCCTTGATCGCAAAACCGGAAAACTGAAATGGACTGCCACACCGGTTGATTTGGTGTTTGGCTCGCACGCCGAATTGCGCGCGATTGCTGAAGTCTATGCTGCTAATGATGGGCAAGAAAAATTCGTGCGGGACTTTGTTAAGGCATGGCATAAAGTGATGCAGCTGGATCGTTTTGAGGTGAAATAACGTGTGGTTGAAAAGGTAAAACTACGGCGACTTCAAGTCGCCGTAGTTTTATGAGCGAGCCGTTTGCTGCGGGACAAAATAAAAAACACGGTGTGTCAGCAAAATAGCGGCACAGATTAATCCGACAATCAGCGCCGTCCAAAAACCGGCTGCGCCCATTGGTTCGGCGGTTAACCAATCTTTAAAGGTGAGCGCGTAGCCCAAGGGCAAACAAATACCCCAGAAGGCGAGTAGCATAATCAACATGGGGATTTTGGTATCTTTGTAGCCGCGCTGTACGTTAATCATGGTGACTTGAATAACGTCGGCAATTTGAAACAGTGCGCCCAATAAAAATAAATCGGCCGCAATTTTCTGCACCGCAAGGTCAGAGGTATAAAGGCTGGCAAACCAATCGCGTCCAAAAAATAACAAGCTGGCATTGGTACAACCAACACCCAAGGCTAATAGCAGCGCACTGCGCGCCAGCAAGCGCGCTTCACTGTAATCACTAGCACCCACTAAAAAACTCACCCGCAAGGTAATGGCAATGCCCAAGCTGAGTGGCAGCATAAAAAAGAGCGATACCAGGTTCAGCACAATTTGATGGGCAGCAACAGTGGTCGCACCCAAGGGCGCTAAAAACAGTGCAATCATGCAAAACATGCTGACTTCAATAAAACTGGTGAAACCAATGGGTAAACCCAGTTTTAACAAGCGTTTGATCAATGCCAGTTGCGGTGCAGCCCAACCGCTTAACAAGTGAAATGCAGCAAAGGTTTTACTGCGATTTAAATACACCAGCAGCGCCAGTGTTGCACACCAGTTGGCAATGCTGGTTGCCCAGCCGCAGCCAATACCGCCCAGTGCCGGTACTTGCACAACACCTAAATCCGCGCCGTAAATAAACATATAGTTGAGCGGTAAATTCAGCAGTGTACTCAGCAGTGAAAATGCCATGATCACGCCGGTATGACCAAGGCCATCGGTCAGGCCACGCAGCGCGGTGAGCAATAGTAAAGCGGGCACACCCCAGGCAAAGGCATCCAAATAACCTACGGCAATGCTGTTGGTTTTCTCATCCAACTGCAGAACGGTGAGCACAGGTTGCATATTGACCAACAAGGCGATCATAAACACCATTGCCACCAATGCGATGTAAATTCCCTGCCAAGTAGCGGGCATAATTTTGTCAAATTCTTGCGCCCCGCGATGGCCGGAAATGGTCGGCTGCATCGCCCCTAGTACACCGGCAAAAAATAACAGCACGGGAACCCATAGGCTGGTTCCTATACCCACACCCGCTAAATCCTCCGCACTGGCATGACCGGCCATCACCGTATCAATAACGCCGTTGGCCATTTGCGCCAGTTGCGCAATTAAAATCGGTGCACCCATCAGTGCGAGTTGTTTCCACTCATGCAGGGTGCGGGTAACCAGACTTTGGTTGTGATCGGGAAGGGGCTGGTGCTGATTGGTATCTAAAGGTTCCACTGGGTGTCCGTTGCTATAGAAGGGGAATTGCGGGTTGTATCAAGCAGGAAGCGGGGGATTTTAACGGAAATCGGTGCCGGGGGCATAATCTCTGTGTGGTAACCAGAAATATTGACGATTTTAAAACCACGGGTGTAAAAACAATTAATCCTTTCAGTTAGATGCAATAACTCCAATCCATTTAACAATCGGCAATGCTCCGTCATAGTGACCAATCTCAATCCGCGTGCAACTTGCGTAATCAATATGTAATTGTTTGAATAGCGCAGGGTTGCGCCAGTCCAGTTGCAGTAGGTGGGCGATAAGAATACGGATAACGCCGCCGTGACAAATAATCGCCCTGTGCCCCTGTTCTGTATTATTGATAAGCGATTCCCAGCCTGCGATTACCCGCGTTGCAAAATCGGTTAGTGATTCTCCTTGTGGTGGTTGCATGCGGTGAGGGGATTCCCAGAAGGCTTCGATATTCTTCCATTCATCGCCCAGCGCATCGAATGGAATTCCATCCCAAATACCAAAATCCATTTCTTGTAGCTTGTCTTCGGTGTGCAAGGGGATTTTATGTTGTGCACAAAACGCCTGCGCAACTTGTGAGCAGCGAATTCTTGGGGAGCTGATCATTTGGTCGATGGGGGTTTGCGCGTGCAGATTGCTCAGCGTGCGAGTTAAATCCCTATGACCTGTTGAACTGAGTGGGATATCGGTGCGGCCATAAAGTGCGGCGGGGCCATCGACTTTGCCGTGGCGTATTAAGGTGATAATAAGGTTGTTCACGCTGCGGGACCTTTTAAGGTTAAGGGCAAACCGGCGGCAATAAAAAATACCTGATCGGCGCGCTGTGCCAGTCGCTGATTTAATCGGCCTGCTTCATCCACAAATGTCCGGCTGACTTCACCAAGCGGAATGATTCCAAGCCCCACTTCATTGGCGACAAAAATAATGGTTGCCTGAGTTTGCTCCAGGGAATTGATCAACTGATCAAATAGTTGCGCGAAGTTCTGTTGTGGGTAATGAAAAAGTTGGTTGGTAAGCCAGAGGGTTAAGCAATCCACCAAAATGCACTGCGGTTTTTGGCTTTCGCGCGCCAGCGTTTCGGCCAGTTGCAACGGGCATTCACAGGTTTGCCATTCCAGTAGACGCTGTGTTTGGTGATGTGCAATGCGCGCTGTCATTTCATCGTCCAGCGCTGTTGCCGTGGCGATATAAAGCACAGGCAGTTGGCTGTGAGTTGCGAGCTGTTCCGCAAAGCGCGATTTCCCCGAGCGCGCACCGCCCAGTACCAAGCTAATCATAATAAAAATCCTGGCGTAAATTG
>JACCDS010953560.1_pt1 | contig 12272 bp, 16 predicted proteins | sample 7446441 | NCBI WGS metagenome assembly JACCDS01 (sample SAMN15323445, study PRJNA562643) | freshwater metagenome | isolation source: river surface water | place: USA:Blue River Watershed | collected 2017-08-17
GATGCAAGGGGTGTCGATGGATGACTTTGGCCATCGTACGCTACGGGTACAACAATTACGAAAGTTAGCGTGGCGGGTGGATCCGCGTTATTCAGATTAGAGAGAGGAGATGTAAAGCATAAAGCACAAAGAATACAGGAGATTAGAGATAAGAGAGTATAGAGTAGAGATTTTCTAATCTGGACTTTTTACCGACTACCGACTACCGACTACCGACTACCGACTACCGACTGCGCCGTAGGCGCTTAAACCTTTTTCCCCTAACTTGCGTTATACTACAAATGAAAATCACATGAAAAAGATTCTAGGATTAGTATTGATGTTAGTGAGCTTGCAGGCTTGTGGACAGCAACCAAAACAAACGATAGCAACAACAGCAACAAAGACGATGGATAATTTGCCTAAGACAGAAGCCGAATGGAAGGCTAAGTTAACTGAAGACGAGTATTATATTTTACGCCAAAAAGGTACAGAACGCCCCTATACAGGTAAATTCTTGATGCATAACGAAAAGGGAATGTATACCTGCAGAGGTTGCGGAGCTCCACTTTTCAGTTCAGAATCGAAATTTGATTCACATTGTGGATGGCCAAGTTTTGACAAGGAAGTCAAAGCCGGTGTCATCAAAGAAACCGTAGATAATACCCTTGGCATGCGCCGAATCGAGATTACTTGTGCTAAATGCGGTGGCCACTTAGGTCACGTTTTCGACGACGGCCCTACAGATACAGGCTTGCGTTATTGCGTGAATTCGGTTTCGATAGGGTTTGAAGCAGCTAAAAAGTAGAGCAGATATGGGAGAGTATAGAGAGGAGATGGTGAATGGTAAGTGGTAAATGGAAAAATCTTTACTCTTTTATCTCTACTCTCTACTCTCTACTCTCTACTCTTAATTTCCTCCTGGTTACCCATGCACCCACTAATCAACTACTTCTTGTCCATCTCCCCCTTGAGTTCAAGCTCAGTGGAGGCATTGACTCGTATTTGCCAGGAGATTTCAATTACTCGAAATAGCCATCTGCAGACGATAGGAAAAACGTGTAAGACACTCTATTTTCTTAAAAATGGAATGGCTAGGATCTTTTATGAAAAAGATGGTTTGGATATAACAGAGGGCTTTTATGGGGAATTTAACTTGATTGCGCGTGCGGAAAGTCTATTTGCTGGAAAACCTAGCCAGAAGGGAATACAGGTGTTGGAAGATTCGGAGCTTTGGTCCATCGATACAACCCAGTTAGCGTCTTTATATGAGGAGCATCGAGATATAGAGCGTCTATTCTCAAGATTATTTGAAAAGGCCTATGTGGAAACGATTCAGCGGATTGAAAATTTGCAGTTTCATACGGCGGAGGAGCGTTATCATTTATTAGCACAGGAGCAGCCGGAGGTATTGAAGCGTGCCCCTTTAAAATTTATTGCCTCCTATTTAGGGATCACTCAGGTGAGTTTAAGTCGCATTCGCGCGAAGAAAGTTTAATTTAACATTTGTTAAGTGTATTTGAAGATCAGAAGCTCAATTTTGTTGCTTTAATGCAACAGTATGGGGGGTAAATTAGGTCTAAAAGAAAATTGGCAACAGTTTAGTTTGTTGGTCATAATCAATGCTTTTGTTGGAGGTATGGTGGGCTTAGAGCGATCGATTCTTCCCCGTTTGGCGTCTGAAGAATTCCAAATAGCTTCCCACACGGCTATTTTCTCGTTTATTATTGTTTTTGGAGTCGTTAAAGCCATCACTAATTTTTTCGCAGGTCATTTTGCTAATTCGGTAGGACGTCGTCGTTTATTAATTTATGGTTGGTTGTTTGCTATTCCTGTTCCCTTTTTATTGATGTGGGCCCCTTCTTGGAGTTGGATTATTTTAGCTAATGTCTTATTGGGAATAAATCAAGGTCTTGCTTGGTCCAGCACTGTAACGATGAAAATTGATTTAGTAGGGGATAAGCAACGGGGTTTAGCCATGGGAATCAATGAATTTGCGGGTTATTTATCTATCGGGTTAATCGCTTTGCTTACGGCATGGATAGCAAACACGTATGGAATTCGGCCCTATCCATTTTATATGGGCATTCTTTTTGTTATTTTGGGGTTAATCCTTTCCTTTTTCTGGGTAAAAGATACTAGGTATTTTGTGCAGAAAGCGGCGACTTCTAGTACTGTGGAGCTTTTGAAAAACCGGTTTTGGGATACTAGCCTGCTGAATCGAAATTTAAGTTCCATAACTCAGGCGGGTTTAATTAACAATATGAATGATGGGATGATGTGGGGGCTTTTCCCCATTTTATTAGCTTCCAAAGGATTTAGCTTGGCTGAAATTGGATTTATAACAGCACTATATCCGATGGTTTGGGGTATTGCGCAACTAGGGACAGGAAGTTTGTCTGATTTTTTATGCCAAAAAGATTTACTCTACATCGGCATGTTACTTCAAGGAATGGTCATTTTAGGTTTACTTTATGTGGATTCATTTTTAGCCTTTACTACCTTATCCTTTGCATTGGGATTAGGTACGGCTCTTGTTTATCCTACCTTTTTATCTGCGATAGCCGAAAATACCCACCCAAATGATCGAGCAGCAAGCCTAGGAATATTTCGTTTTTGGCGTGATTTAGGGTATGCTTTAGGTGCTATATTGACTGGAATTCTAGCCGACTATTTCGAAATAAATATCAGTATTTTGGTGATAGGGTGCTTGACGCTTTTTTCGGCGGGGGTGGTGAAGTCGAGGATGACTTGTTAGTTCAAACTCGTTATTGAAAATTGTGCTGCGCAATAATTTTCAATAACGAGTTTGAACTAACAACTAAAGAAAAAGCCCCTTATTTAACATCTTGAAAAATAGCAAATTGTGCTGCGCAATAATTCATTGACTAAGTCACGAAGCGGCGACCTATTGACTAAGACGCAGTCGACTAAGTCCGAAGGACGACTAGCGACTAACGAAGCGATTTATCTAGCTCTTCTTTCCCAATCAACCCCACGCTTGTCCAAGTTTTTACCCCGTTCTTGTACATTTCGAGGTAAGGAATGGATTCGATTTTCTTGGATTTCGCTAGTTCTTGGTTTTCATCCACATCGATTTCGATGAGTTCGACTTTGCCATTCTGAGCTTTTACCCATTCCTTTAAAATTGGGCTTAACTGCTTGCATGGGCCACACCAGGTGGCATTGTAGTCAATGATGACCATCGGTTTACCTTTGATTTTTTCAGCGAAACTTGCCTCGGTTAATCCTGCAGAAGCTGCTTCTTTTGCTACGCCCGTTGCGATAGGTAAATTAGCGGATTGCCAGGCTAACATGCCTCCTGTTAAATTGACGATGGATTTGAAGCCCATTTCCTTTAGCATTCCGGCAGCAGAAGAGGATCTTGCTCCTGATAAGCAGTAAACGTAAACTGTTTTGTCTTTTGATAATTCACCTGCGATTTGTGCGAAAGCAGGTGAACTTACATCAGCATTGATGGCACCTTCTATGTGACCATTTTGGAATTCATCGATGGTTCTGACGTCCAAAATTTGTGCTCCCGACTCTCCAGCCATCGCTGTTTGGAATTCTGTTGCGCCTAGATCTTGTTGTCCCTCTTTTGGTCCACATGAAAGTAATAGACCTACTAAAAAAATAGAATAAAGTACTTTTTTCATTTCGAATGTTGTTTAATAATTCCTTCCAATACGTTCGCTTGAATCACCCCTGACTGGCGCCAAACCGATTTTCCATCCTTAAATAGGATCATCGTAGGCACAGAACGGATTTGAAATTTATCTGCTAAGGTACGATTCTTATCGACATCGATCTTGATGATCTTTGCGGGGTTGCCTATTTTAGCCTTCAATTGCTCTAAAATAGGCTTTAATTTCTTGCATGGTCCACACCATTCAGCTGAAAAATCAACTAAAACGGGTTCTGGAGATTTCAATAATTCGGCGAATTTGCTCATTAATATCAGTATCTAGAAGTCGGTAATCAGTGAACAGTAGAGTAGAGATGATAGAGTAGAGAGCAAAGAGTAAAGAATTCACCATTCACCATTCACCATTCACCATCTCCTCTCTATACTCTCTTATCTCTAATCTAATTTATTCTTTGTGCTTTATGCTTTAAGTGAAGTCCAAGCCCCACCATTGTGCACCTGCTGGAATCCGTTTGCTTTTAGCATTCGTTTAGCCATTCCACTTCGGCTTCCCGAACGGCAGCATGTGATAATAACCTGATCTTTCTTTAATTTGTTCAAATTAGCATTTAATGTTTGTAATGGTAAGTTGATGGATCCTTTCACGTGTCCATCCTTGTACTCCGCTGGAGTGCGAACGTCCACCACTAATGCTCCAGAGGCCATTAATTCATTCAGGTCCACTTTAGGTCCGAAACCCAATAAATTCTTGATTAATTCGATCATTTTCTTTTTGTTTTAATACGCAAATATAGTCCTGCTAATTGGGCTGAATCGTGACAAATGTCTCTGATCTATTTTTGCGCAATGAATTGTACTACTTCTGCCAAACCTTGGTGTAGGGGACCTTCATCTAAAATCCGTTGCTTTTCTTCATTTAAAATAATTTTTAAGACGGGGAATTCAGTTTCTAATTCTTTGGCAGAAAATAACCATTCGATATTTTTAGGGCCGCCTGAGCTCAATCCTAGCTGTTTTTTTGAAAATCCTTCGATTAAAATTTTGCCACCTGGTTTTAACCAGGACACACAATTAGCATAAAAGGGGAGTCTAATTTCTATAGGTAAATGGAAATAGGTCAGGGCGATGACGTCAAAAGAAGCTAGTGGGAATTTAACTAAAGAAGCGTCAGCTACTTTAAAATGAATGCGAGTCTTTTCTTGTGAGGCTAGTTTTAGGGCTTTTGCCTGCCCATGTTCACTGAGGTCAAAAGCATGGGCCTCCCAACCTAATTTAGCAGCAAAAACAGCATCCCTGCCCTCGCCAGCTCCTGGAAATAATATTCGACCCGCTGGTAGTTGCTGTATTTGTTCCGCCATAAAATCATTTGGATTGATTCCATATTGGTAGTTATCTTGTTGATATCGCTCGTTCCACATTGTTTTCATAATTGAAAATAAGTAAGTTTAGAAAAAATTTTATTTATGAAAAAATCAATATTGTTAACCCTTTTTGTTGCTTTATTTTCTTTTGTAGCAAACGCACAAACTCATAAAGTAGTCATCCAATTGAATACTTCGGACACTTTAGTTTGGCAGGGTGCATTAAAAAACATTTCTAATCTCCAAACTGCTTTAGGTGCATCTACTCAAATTGAATTAGTCGCTCATGGTTCAGGAATTAGCATTTTAGTTGATGGTAAAACCACTCAGAAAGCTAAAATTGCTGAATTAGCTGCAACAGGGGTCTTATTTAAAGCCTGTGAAAATACCATTCGTGAGCGTAAAATAGATCGTTCTACCATTTTGCCTCAAGTAGGAACAGTTCCTTCTGGAGTTGCAGAAGTCGTTATTAAACAAGAGGCCGGCTGGGCTTATTTAAAATACTGATGCAAGTTAAACCTGTCTAATAAAAAAGCCTGTGATAAATGTCACAGGCTTTTTTAGCTCCAAGGCAAAAATTTAGGCATATTCCTATCCATTAATCGGGGAATTTCTTCATTCAAAAATAGCCCATTCAATACGTTTTCATAGGCTTTTATATATTTTTTAGCCATCGTAAGTGCGTCAAAAACATCTCGTGCGTAGGCATGGCAATCGTTTCTATTAAAATCATCTGCTGATAGAATCGCCTGCGAAAGCTCCTGGTGGTTATTGCATAAATGACCGACTTCAGAAGTCACTAATTCGGGTAAGGATCCATAGGGTGTCGCGAAGATCGGGCAACCGAAATACAAGCTTTCGGTAATAGCTAGTCCAAAAGGTTCATGCCACCGAATGGGAAAGATTAAGCCTTTGGATTGAGATAGTAAATCTAATTTTTGTTGGCCTCCCACCGTTCCATGAAACGTTATCCGTGGGCTCCAAGTCATCCGAAATCCCATTTTCAAGTTTAATCGGTTGCCACCTAGCACAGCTAGGGTTTCATTGGGTGTCTTTAATACAGTATCGATTGCTCCTTGCACATTTTTCACGCGCCATGCAGCTTTTCCTAAAAAATGGAAATGTGTTCTTGACAGTTGAAGATTAGGTTTTCCATAATCTGACCAGTCTAATCCATTGTGAATAAATGAGTTAGAGCCGTAGCGAAGCGCATGATTTTGCGATACAAAAATGGCGTTTTTATCGAGAAGGGTCTCTGAATTGAGATTACCATGAATCGTTACCACATAGGGTTTTGATAGGCTCTCTCGTGGTAATTGATTTAAATGCACCACATCAATATCCGCTGGAATTTGATCGTTTAATGGGAGTTGTGGATTCCAATTAAGTACGGAGGCAAATGGACAACTGGATCCTGCAGGCACTAAAAAAGTGACCTGATGACCAAGGCTGATTAATGATTTTGCGAGCCCCCAAATCACTCGTTCGGTTCCTCCGTAACCAGATACTGGAATTTGCTGATCATGTACGATTAAAATGTGCATTTTGAGGAGGGATTGACCCATCTAATTTACAAAAATATCCTACATTTTGCCAGGTAGAAACTGATTCCAATACAAATAGGAAGGAGGTATTTCTTTATTTGGTACATCGACTATTGTTCATTTGATTGATCCAATGGTAGGACTTTTAGATTATACAATCAAAATCATCTCAATCTAATTTAAAATACCCTGAAATAAGTAGGCTTTACTATACCAAAAATTTAAAATGTGATTATAGTCACTTTCTTGAATTCGTGCGATTTATCACGTTTTACTGGATTCAATAGGATGACCTTTGGCAAAACAAAAAATAATAACATGAAAAAATTAACCACGAAGTTCATTGCCTTTGCACTCGTAATTGGATTAGCAAGTTGTTCACAAAACGATGATCCAATGAATACAACCCAAGTAAATATGACAGCGAGTTTAGCGGCCATGCAGCAAACCGTATCTAATTTACCCACGGAACCTTTAGACGATGCTGAAAAAGCACGAATCCTTTTTATCCGAGAAGAAGAAAAATTAGCCTATGATGTATATCAAACAATGTTTGATATTTATGGCGTAAATGTGTTTCAAAATATCCCCAACAGTGAATTCAGTCATATGGAGGCGATGTTATTGATCATTAGAAAGTATAATTTAGTTGATCCTATGGAAACAAATGTCAGAGGGGTATATGCTAACCCTGTTTTGCAGGCACTTTATAAACAATTAGTTAGCCAAGGGCGAGTTAGTTTATTAGCGGCTTATCAAGTAGGTGCTACGATTGAAGATTTAGATATAAGTGATTTGAATAGTTCATTGGCAGTGACGAATAATCAGGATGTTCGATTAGTCTATGATTTCTTAAACAAGGGTAGTAGAAATCATATACGCTCTTTTTATAGGAATATCAAAAACTGGAATGGTACGTATATTCCTATCTACATTACACAAGCGGAATTCGATGCGATAGTCAATTCTGCGATGGAGAGATTTTAACGGAAAAATCAAATATTTTAGGGTCAGAGTGATAAAAGTCACGTTGAGATGTTGATTAAAGCCTAAATTCGCATATTCAATTAAATTATGGCTACATCAAATTCTTCGACACCGGGAACTAATTTCCTTTCCATTTTTCTCTATTCCATATTAGTGGCTTTAGTGGGGCTTTTTTTCTTCTTGGTCTTTCGTTCGTATGATTATGAGAAAGTAGTTTCAGCTGACTCTACTATGGTATATGCTGAGCCAGACTCTAATTTCAACCATGTTTGGACGGCGCCTTCTGACTGGCGCATGATGTATTTAACGCCTAAAGAAAAGGAATTGGTTGTTTATGGACGAGAGTTGATTGCTCATACATCGGATTATTTAGGTCCCAAAGGTTCCGTTAAGTCGATTTCTAATGGAATGAATTGCCAAAACTGCCATTTAAATGCTGGTAGTCAGCCTTGGGGAAATAACTATTTCGCCGTTCAGTCTACTTATCCGAAGTTTAGAGCTCGTTCTGGCACAAAAGAAAACCAAATAAAGCGTGTAAATGACTGTTTTGAAAGGAGCCTAAATGGAAAGGCATTAGATTCAACAAGTCATGAAATGCGCGCAATTCTAGCCTATATCAAATGGCTAGGAACGGATGTGGCCAAAGGGAAATCTCCCAAGGGTTCAGGTATTTTTAAGTTGAAAGAATTAAAAAGAGCAATTGATCCGGCAAAAGGAGCTGAAGTATATGCTGCTAAGTGTCAATCTTGTCATCAAGCAGATGGCGGTGGCGTATTAGCAGAAGGTGGGAAGTCTTATACCTATCCACCTCTTTGGGGAGCTCATAGCTATAACCATGGGGCGGGTCTTTACCGGATGTCGAACTTTGCAGGCTATGTAAAATACAATATGCCTTTAGGAGCGACCTACGAAAAGCCTCAATTAAGCGACGAAGAGGCATGGGATTTAGCGGCTTATGTTAATTCGATGCCTAGGCCATCAAAAGATTTATCTAAAGATTGGCCAGATATCTCTGGTAAACCATTTGACCATCCATTTGGACCTTATGCGGACCCTTTTCCAGAGTCCCAACATAAATTTGGTCCCTATAAGCCTATCAAGGAATGGATCAAGAAACACAAGAAATCAAAAAGCTAAACGATGAATTCGAGAAGAAAATTTTTACAAGGTGGGTTATTGACAAGTGTAGCCGCTTTAGCACCCCTTGCGGGTTCTGAGGCAAAGTCTACTCCTACAGTTTCGAGCCCTGGAAAACCGGCAACCGGTCAAATTACCATTTTGCAAACAACGGATGTGCATTGCCAACTGCATGCGCATGATGAGTTATTTTGGGAAAAGGATAAACTTGTTTTTCGCAAAGCAGGTGGTTATGCACATATGGCGACAGCATTGGATCGAATGAAGCAAGCAAATCCTGAGAATACGATTACACTTGATACCGGAGACATGTTCCAAGGTTCTATGCTTTCGGTAAAGACGACAGGTCAGGCATTTGTACCTTTGTTGAATGCTATGAATTATGATTTATACTTACCAGGTAACTGGGAAGTAGTGTATTATAAGAAGAATATGCAGAAATTATTAGGAGGTCTTTTAGCTCCGAAAATTTGTGCAAACATGTACCACGATCTAGGAGAGGGTAAGAAAGGGGAGTTAATCTTTCAGCCCTATCAAATCATGCATCGCTTAGGTGTTAAGATAGGTTTCTTAGGTTACACGGATCCTTTAGTCCCTTTAAGACAATCTCCCACCTATAGTAAGGGGATTATTTATACCAAACCAGAAGAAAACCTGAAGGAATATGTGACCTTATTGCGAGAGCAAGAGCAATGTGATTTTGTCATTATCTTATCACACCTGGGGCTATCGCAACAAATTGCTTTGGGAAATAATCCACACTGTGAGGGTGTTGACTATATTTTTGGGGCAGATACACATGAGCGCGTTCGCAAACCGATTCAAGCGGAGTATACCAAGATTGTTGAACCAGGTGCTTTCGGGTCCTTTATCGGTAAGTTAGATATTCAAGTTAAAGATGGTAAAGTGACTGGGTCGACGTATGAATTAGTTGAGGTAGATCCAATTAAATACCCTGCTAAAAAGGAGATTTTGAACTTAGTTCAGGAATTAGAAAAACCGTTCAAATCTGAAATTGATCACGTTTTAGGGTATAGCACGCTTCCGTTGTATCGCAACTTTGTGGTAGAAAATACGATTGATACCTTGATCGTTGATGCGTTAAAATGGAAGGTCAATGCAGATGTAGTTCTGTCTAATGGCTTTCGTTTCTGTCCACCACGTGTGCCAGGGAAGGATGGCAAAGTGGCCATTACGGAAGGTTATCTATATGATATGTTACCAGTAGATTCTACGATTCGGACGGCGAAAGCGACGGGCCAACAAATCATGAATTGGTTAGAGAAGGAATTACAGAACGTATTTGCACAAGATGCGTCCTTGCGTTTTGGCGGTTGGTTTATCCGTTTCAAAGGTATGCAAGTGGAGTTTAAAGCATTTGAGCGAGTAGGACATCGCGTTCAAAAGGTGATTATAGGTGGTGCTCCTTTAGAATTAGAGAAATCCTACGTGATGTGTGCTTGTGAGCGCGATGGAGACCCAGAAGATATGCTTTGTCGTATGAAAGGGGTGAAGGAGCCTAAGAATACAGCCTATACGTTACACAGTATGATGAAAGAGTATTTGTCAAAATTCTCACCGGTGACACCTACCTTGCGTCATGACGCTAAGATTTTAGATGGTCCTCAGACCTTGTTAAGTCAGGTGACAGGGGTGGATTATACGTTTAGGTAGGAGAGTATAGATTATAGAGTAGAGAGTAAAGAGTAAAGATAGGGTGTCGATGGGTTCGGCATCCTTTTTTTATGCGGTTAGGTTTAGGCCAAAAAAAAGCTAGCATTCAGATTGCGCTGATGCTAGCTTTAATTTACTATAAACTCTCTACTCTCTACTCTCTACTCTCTACTCTCTACTCTCTACTCTATAATCTCCTAATGTGGCAATTGATCTCTAAACTTGCCGTACACCCAAGTACCAGCTGTAGCACTTAGGACCACAACTAATATAACTATAGCACCTGTTCCTACTTGCGCAAAAAGCGGGCCCGGGCAGGCGCCAGTTAATGCCCATCCCAGACCGAAGATTAATCCGCCGATGATTTGGCCTTTATTAAACTTCTTGTCTGTGAACGTAATTTCCTCTCCGTGGATACTTTTTACCTTGAATTTTTTAATTAAAAATACGGAGATGGCTCCTACTACAACCGCCGTACCGATCACACCATACATGTGAAAGCTTTGTAAGCGGAACATTTCTTGAATACGAAACCAGGATATGATTTCTGCTTTGATAAATACAATGCCAAAAATTACACCTACGGCCGCGTATTTGAAATTATACCACCAAGGGTGAACCAATTCAGATTCGTTGACACACATCGTGTCTAATGAACGTACTTCGAAATCTACTGGATTTGCGTGTTCTGTTGTCTTCTTTTCCATGGGTATTATAAGTGTAAGATGAATGGTAAAATGAAATTAGCCATAACGAAACCACCGATCATGAAACAGATGGTAGCGAATAAAGAGGGCCATTGCAGGTCAGAAAGCCCCATAATGGCATGTCCAGAGGTACAACCGCCGGCATAACGAGCACCGAAGCCAACTAAGAAACCGCCGCCTACCATCATGACAAGTCCACGAACCGTAAATAAGCTTTCAAATGAAAACAACTGAGCCGGAACCATGCCAGAAAAATCGGTAATGCCATAAGTAGCTAATTCCTTGGCTAAATCTGGGTGAACAATGACTGCTTCATCAGATCCTAAGTAGAATGTAGAAATGATACCTCCCACTAAAATTCCTCCCACAAAGAAGAAGTTCCAAGATTCTTTTTTCCAGTCGTAACTGAAAAAGGGAATGTTACTAGGTAAACATGCCGCGCAGGCATGGCGCAAATTAGCGGATATGCCAAAGTGCTTGTTCCCTAAAATCAATAAGGCAGGGACGATTAGTCCGATAATTATTCCTGCCGTATACCAAGGCCAGGGTTGGGTGATTGTTTCCATCATTTTTTAAGGTATTTAATTGTTAATAATCAGTATTCTGTATCCAGTAGTCAGTCGCTAGTCGCTAGTCGCTAGTCGCTAGTCGCTAGTCGCTAGTCGCTAGTCGCTAGTCGCTAGAAAAAAATAAAGTCAGTAAATTATAAACATTTCATGAATTCATCGCCGTAGGCGATTCCTACTCTCTACTCTCTACTCTATTCTCTCCACTCTTTAAATTTAAAAATCCTGCTAACGTTCCAGCCACAAAGTAACCTAATACACCAAAATAAACCACACTGTTCAGCGGTTTACTGGTGATAGGGCAGGTTCCTGTGCTACAACCTATTTCTTTCCAGTAGATATAGCCCGCAATCGCGCCTATGGTTCCACCTAGGATTTGCCAAAATTTACTTTGAATGAATTTCTTCATATTCAATTTCGTCTGATGAATGAGTTGATTTAGAATGATTAGTAGGAACGCCACATCCTTGAGGGCCACAACCCATGTTGAATAAAGCCATTCCGATAAGTACGGTTCCCATGATTCCAATCAGGACATCTGGTGCACGAATTGCTTCAACAACCGCATATCCACCCACAAGTAGGCGGATAATGCGCATGAAACCCCAATTTTGAGTTAGGTTAGCTAGCATGTTAGTTTTGGTAAATTAGCATGTCGTTTAAGCCAC
>JACCDS010347273.1_pt1 | contig 12271 bp, 7 predicted proteins | sample 7446441 | NCBI WGS metagenome assembly JACCDS01 (sample SAMN15323445, study PRJNA562643) | freshwater metagenome | isolation source: river surface water | place: USA:Blue River Watershed | collected 2017-08-17
AAGGATGACCTCCAACTCCTTCAGGAACCTCACTTTCTACCTCCTCGGACGCTTATGCCGAGTCATCGGCTCACCTGATTAGCAACGAAGCTCAGCAACCCTGATCCCGTGCTCTGGACGCCTTGGCGCGTGCACGAGAGCGTCGAGGAGACTGCCGAGGATGGCGCGCAGGTTGTAGCGGCGGTTGAACCTGAACTGCACCTCGGCCAGGTAGCGGTAGGCGTACTTGGCGAACTTGATGGCGTGATACGTCCCGGTCAACGCGGTCTTGACGTTGCCGATGAGGGTGTTGACCGCCACGAACTTGTCGTTGAGGACGCTGGCCTTGCCGCCGCCGGTGATCTCGCGGTCGTGGACGGCGCCTGCGCTGGCGGCCACCTCGAAGCAGTGCAGGCCGTCGGAGACCAGCGTCAGCGGCAGCGCCGTATGACGGGCCAGGAACTCCTCGATGGACTTGTTGGTGAATCGCCTGGGCGACAGGCACACCAGGTGGGGCAGCCCGTCCTCGGTGGTCTGCACCGCAGCGACGAAGGGCACCTTGTTCTCAGAGCCCCGGCCGGCCTTGCCGCCGCTGCGCTGGCCGCCGAGGTAGGCGTCGTCGATCTCGACCCGGCCGGTGAGCTGGCGATCGGCCTCGGCCAGCCGCATCCCCTCCAGGATCTTGTGCTTGAGCAGCCACGCGCTGCGGTAGCTCACCCCGAGGTGGCGCTTGAGCTCCAGGGCCGAGACGTTGTTCTTGGACTGGGTCAGCAACTGCATGGCCAGGAACCAGCTCGTCAGAGGCAGCTTGCTGGCCTCGAAGACGGTGCCGCTGAGCACGCTGCACTGGTACTGGCAGCCCGCGCACTGCCAGTAGCGCCGGCCCTGGCGCTCGAAGGACGTTCGCGCCTCGCACACGCCGCAGCGCGGGCACTCGAAGCCCCGCGGCCAGCGCCTGGCGATCAGGGCAGCCTCGCAAAGCTCCTCCGTGCCGTACAGGCTCAAGAACTCGCGCATCGACAGTCCAGGCTGGAACTGAACTCGGTTCATCGGCATGGCGCATCTCCTGGGTGGATGCGGACATCCTCGGCTCTCACTGGCTCACCACGTGAGCCTGCTGAACTTCGTCGCTAATCAGGAGCGACGAAGAGAAGTACAGCCTCATCTTGGCCAACCCACCGTTCGCTGGCAGCTTGGACTACGAGAACACCGCAAAGGATCTGCTGTCGATTGTCAAGACGAAAAAGACTGAGCTGCTGTTCTTGGCCCTGTTCCTTCGACTACTCAAGCCCGGTGGCCGCGCTGCGGTGATCGTGCCTTCTGGCGTACTTGAGTCTGACAGTAGCGCCCACCGCGAGATTCGCAAGAGGCTGGTAGAGGAGAACCGGCTAGAAGGCATCGTTACTTTGCCTCATTGGGTCTTCAAGCCGTACGCAAGCGTTGCTACAGCCATTCTCTTGTTCGGCAAGTCCGGTCAAACAGAGAAGGTTTGGTACTACAGGCTTGAGAACGATGGTTTCAACAACGATGCAGTCAAGTCTCCATGCGAAGGCTCTGAGCTACCAGACTTGCTGAATCTTTGGAACAATGTAAGAGATCGAGATTCGTATCTGCCGAAGCGAGGGAAACATCGGTTCGTAAATCGCGACGAGATAGTCGCCAACGACTACGACCTTTGCGATCGCGTCTACCTCAGCGGATATAAGTATCCAAGCTCCGTTCAATTGAAACGACTGGATGAGCTATTCGACATTGCAAGAGGAACCGTTGGCGCCGCTCAAGCCGATGGCGGGGAGTTCCCGCTAATCACTACATCGGAGGAACAAAAGTGGCATAGCAGCTGGAGTTTCGATGCGGAGGCGATCTGCATCCCAACGGTTTCCTCAACGGGCCATGGACATGCATCGATAAAGCGCATTCACTACGTTTCAGGCAAGTTTTCTGCGGCGACGATAACGGCCGTCCTATCCAAGAAGAAGAATGCAGCCATTCATGTTCCGTATGTTTATTGGTACCTTCTGGCACACAAGGACGAACTATTGGTGCCTTTAATGCGGGGGTCCGCAAACGTGTCGCTAAGCGACGAGCGGCTCGGGAAACTGAGAATTCCGGTCCCGAGTGAGGCGCAGCAAGTGGCGCTCGTCAAGAAGCTTGTGGACCTTCGGCGGCAAGAGACTGATCTAAAGAGCCAACTCAAGGACTGTGAACAAACTTCGCAGGAATGCCTGGAAGCGCTGCGCGAAAGCTTCTGAAGTCCAGATTCGGACGAACAGCGGAGCAGGAATCGACGCAAGGCCATGAACTCTGATGTAGACCGCCAACGAGGAGCCACATGAGCAACTTCGCCTTCCTACAGAGCGAATGGCCTCTGGTTTTCGAAGCGGCTCACCGGGCGGAGACCAGTGCCCACAGCGACGCCCGCGCCGCGTGCTTCTACGCCCGGCGCGCGCTGGAACTGGCGGTGACCTGGCTCTACACCCATGACAAGTCCTTCAAGCTGCCTTACCAGGACAACTTGAATGCGTTGATCTACGAACCCAGCTTTCGTACGGGGGTGGGCGACGCGCTGTTCACCAAGGCCCGGCTCATCAAGGACCTGGGCAACCAGGCAGTGCACAGCACCAAGAAGGTGGCCGCGACCGACGCGCTGGCGGCCACGCGTGAACTGTTCCATTTCGGCTACTGGCTGGCCCGCACCTACGGGCGCCGTGCGCGGCCCGATCCGGGGTTGAGCTTCAAGACCGAGCTTCTGGCCAAGCCCGCCGCGCCGGCCACACCGCAAACGGCAGAGCAACTGCAGAAGCTGGGCACTCAGCTTCGCGAGAAGGACCAGAAGCTGGCCGATGTGCTGGCCAGCAAGGCGGCGCTGGATGCCGAACTGCAGAAACTGCGCGAAGAAGTGGCCGCCGCCAAGAAGGCGAACAGCGCGCAGCCTGACACGCACGACTATTCCGAGGCCGAGACGCGCAAGGCCTTCATCGACCTGCTGTTGAAGGAAGCCGGATGGACGCTGAACCCGGCGAAGAACTTCGAGGTCGAGGTGGTCGGTATGCCGAACGCCGAGAACAAGGGCTTCGTCGACTACGTGCTGTGGGGCGACGACGGCAAGCCGCTGATGCTGGTGGAGGCGAAGCGCACCACGAAAAGCGCCACAGTCGGCCAGCAGCAGGCCAAGCTGTATGCCGATTGCCTGGAGGCGATGTACGGGCAGCGGCCCGTCATCTTCTATTCCAACGGCTACGAGCACTGGATCTGGGACGACCGCATGTACGCGCCCCGGGCCGTACAGGGCTTCTACAAGAAGCAGGAGCTGGAGCTGCTGGTGCAGCGCCGCACCAGCCGCAAGGTTTTGGCCGAAACGGTGGTCAACGGGCAGATCATCGAGCGCTACTACCAGACGCGCGCCGTGCGCCGCGTGGGCGCCAGCTTCGAGCTGGACAACGTCCGCAAGTCACTTCTGGTGATGGCCACCGGCGCCGGCAAGACCCGCACCATCATCGCACTGGCCGACGTGCTGATGCGCGCCAACTGGGCCAAGCGCGTGCTGTTCCTGGCTGACCGCGTGGCCCTGGTCAACCAGGCCGTCAACGCCTTCAAGGCGCACCTGCCCGACTCGGCGCCGGTGAACCTGGTGACCGACAAGCACACCGAGGGGCGTGTCTTCGTCTCGACCTACCCCACGATGATGGGGCTGATCGACGAGGCATACGACGGCCAGCGGCGCTTCGGCGTGGGCCACTTCGACCTGATCGTCATCGACGAGGCCCACCGCTCGGTCTACCAGAAGTACCGGGCCATCTTCGAGTATTTCGATTCGCTGCTGGTGGGCCTGACCGCTACGCCCAAAGACGAGATCGACAAGAACACCTACGGCCTGTTCGACCTGGAAACCGGCGTGCCCACCGACGCCTACGGGCTGGATGAGGCCGTGGCCGATGGTCACCTGGTGCCACCCGTGGCCATCTCGGTGCCGCTCAAGTTTCAGCGGCAGGGCATCAAGTACGACGACCTGACCGAGGAAGAGAAGGAAGAGTGGGACGCGAAGGAGTGGACCGAAGATGGCACCGTCCCCACCGAGGTCGACGCCCAAGAACTGAACAAGTGGCTGTTCAACATCGACACCGTCGACAAGGCGCTGGAAGTGCTGATGACCCAGGGCCAGAAAGTGGCCGGCGGCGACCGCCTGGGCAAGACCATCGTCTTCGCGAAGAACAACGACCACGCCGACTTCATCGCCGACCGCTTCAACGTCAACTACCCGCAATACAAGGGCCACTTCGCCCGGGTGGTGACGTACAAGACCGAGTACGCGCAAAGCATCATCGACGACTTCTCGGCCAAGGAGAAGATGCCGCACATCGCCGTGTCGGTGGACATGCTGGACACCGGCATCGACGTGCCCGAGGTGGTGAACCTCGTGTTCTTCAAGGTGGTGCGGTCCAAAACCAAGTTCTGGCAGATGCTGGGGCGCGGCACGCGGCTGTGCAAAGACCTGTTTGGGCCTGGCGAGGACAAGAAGAACTTCTTCGTCTTCGACTTCTGCCAGAACCTGGAGTTCTTCAGCCAGAACCCTGCAACGTCGGACGGCTCATCGAGCGAGCCGCTGACGACCAGACTGTTCAAGGCGCGGCTCGAAATGATTGCCGAGCTGGACAAGCGCCAGAAGTACGGCACGCATGCCAGCGAAGGGCCACCGAAGAACGCCATCGGCCACCCGACCGAGGAGCAGCTGCGGGATGAGACGGCCGAGCTGCTGCGCGCCCGAGTCGCGGCGATGAACCTCGACAACTTCGTCGTCCGGCCGCAGCGCCAGTTCGTCGAGAAGTACGTGAAGCCGGAGGCGTGGAAGCAGCTCAGCGATGACGACCATGCCGAGCTGGGCCATCGCGTCGCGGGCCTGCCATCGCAGCAGGCGGACGAAGACGAAGAGGCCAAGCGCTTCGACATGCTGGTCTTGCGCACCCAGCTTTCCATCTTGCAGGCCAAGCCTGACTTCGCGGGCCTGCGGCAGAAGGTCCAGGCCATCGCCAGCGCGCTGGAAGACCAGTCCGCGATTCCGGCGATCAAGGCGGAGATCATGCTGATCAGCGCCGTCGCCGGCGACGAGTGGTGGGACGACGTCACCGTGCCGATGTTGGAGACCGTGCGGCGTCGGCTGCGCGCGCTGGTGAAGCTGATTCCCAAGGGGCAGAAGAAGGTGGTCTACACCGACTTCGAAGACGAGCTTGGTGAGACCACCACGATCGACCTGCCGCAGGTGACGGCTGGGCTGAACATGAGCAAGTTCAGGGAGAAGGCCAGGCAGTTCCTGAAGGAGCACGAGTCGCACCTGTCGCTGCAACGCCTGCGGCGCAACCAACCTCTTACTGCCGCTGATCTGGTTGAACTGGAACGGATGCTGGTTGACGCCGGCGGCACCAAGGCCCTGATCGATGAGGCCAAGGAGAAGAGTCACGGCTTGGGGCTCTTCATCCGCTCGCTGGTCGGCCTGGATCGCGAGGCCGCGATGCAGGCGTTCAGTGAGTTCTTGAAGGGATCGACCGCAACGCCGGACCAGATCGAGTTCATCGAACTGGTGGTGCAGGAACTGACTTTGAACGGGGTGATGGAAGCGGATCGGCTCTTTCAGTCGCCGTTCACGGATATCAGTGCACAGGGGCCACTAGGCGTTTTCGCACCGGCAAAAGTCTCTTCGCTGGTTGACGTACTGGCAGGCATAAAGCAGAGGGCAGTAGCCTAGGTGGCGCAGGCTTGGGGCGCATGTGCGCTGTGGTGTTCAGACGCGACATAGGGAGAAGACCAGTGGAGGATCGCACTACACGATTTGGCGTGGACCCGTTCAGGGGACAGCCAATGCAGTTGTGGCAAGGCACGATTTTGGAAGGCGGCGGGGCGAGCCTTAGCAGAAAGCTCGTTATCAGCGCTGATTGCGACCTCACCGACGAGAAAGGCGGTGGAGAGTTCTTTTCACTCGACATCCTCCGCGCTGAAGACTTTGCGAAGCAGTTGGTGGCTGGTGATGCCCGAGCCGAATTGATCTCCATCCTGCTTCAATCCGCTCGTGAAACTGCCCGCAATCGAACACCCTCTTTCGCGGAGGTTTCCGACGACGCTCTCTTCGAATGGTTAACTGAGTCTGCGGATGGACGTTGGGAGTCGGACCTCCCAAGCTTGCACGCGAATGAACGCGATTGGCTGATTGCATTAAAGGAGTCCATCGCCAAATTGATTGACGGTCAAGCCGGCACTCAAAGTTCATCCGCAGAAGCCACAGGACCAGCGGTTCTGCTGAACTGCGCGAACATCCAGCTTTCCAGGCAAGTTGATCAACTTAACAAGAAAATCAAGAGTGCTTTATTGAGTCGACTTCAGCCGTCCAGAGTTGATTTATACATTTTGCCCGCCTTGCCGGGCGATTCTGGCACTGCGGGCCACGTAGTACCTTTCAAGTCTCTAACTTTGATGGCGCGGGATCAAGTCTGCATGAGGCGAGTTGACTTGGCCAAAAAGCCCGGTGGCTTCGTTCCCCGCGCCACGTGTCGACCAATACTTTTGCAGTCTTTATTGCAAAAGATGATGACCTATTTCGTGAGAATCGGACTCACAAATAGCTTCAAGTCAGAACAGGAGGCTGTTGTGAAGACCCTCGTGGAGTCGATGCGATGAGTAGGTATGTTTTCATATCCCTTGATGCGGTTCGCTTTTTCCAGATTTATGGGCCTCCGCCTGAAGAGTGGCTTGAGTCGCTCGATGCTGATTTGCTGCCGCTACCCTCGATGCGCTCAGGTTCTGGCAACTTGATGGTATGGACGCTGGAACAAGGACAGGACCCTTCGTCGGCGGGATTTACGGCACTGCTCGCAGGACAAAAGGGGCTATTCGAAGAGCTTCGAAGCGCCCGCAGGGCTGAGGCCTTCAAGCGGGTACTGAGGCTGGCCCAATCCACGGTCGATCAGGCGATTGCGGTCCCCGCACTTTGGAGACCCTTTAATGCAGACAGCCTCATCAGCATCCAATCCAGTCCGCGCGTCAAGGGTGAGCGCGCGCGCGTTCTATTCGACCGACGGAAGAGCGGAGATCTGAGCGGTGTTTGTTACGGAGTCTTGGACGATGATGTCGACCTCGTTACCCGCATCCCGACGCTTCAGCCCTACTCTGAAATCCATGCGCTGCTGGACGAATGCCGAGATGAGTATTCGAGGCGGGTAGCCGCCCCTATCGACGATGGTTCATTTGAACTTGAGGCGAGCAACAAGTCGCTCGGCATTGGCTACTCGCTGACCGCGTGGTACGAATCGAAGCTGACAGCCACGCAGCGTAGGTTTGTCGATGTCCCGATTACTAGAAGTATTCGGGTACGCGGCCCTGCCGGCAGTGGCAAGACAGTGGCACTTGTGGTCAAAGTCCTACGCCAGCTGCAAGCTGACAGAGCTGCCAAACGCAACGCCCGGTATAGCCTGCTGACACATAGCGAGTCGACCGTTGAGCTGATTCAGTCGATGTTAAGAACGATGGTGTCCGAAACCGAACTTGCAGACCTTACCAAAGGCGGCACGCTGCTCTATGTCGGCACCCTATATGCCCTAGCCTTTGAACTTCTTGGTACTGAGCTTCGCGGGCTACAGCCGCTGTCATTGGACGGGCGTGCTGGCCGCGAAATGCAAGTTGAACTGCTTCAGAGCGTAGCCAAGGCGTACCTGAACTCGAACTGGGTTGCGCGGAAGGGGGGGTGTAGCCCCAAGTTCATTGAATTGCTGGAGTCTTGCTGCACTCAACAGTCACCAGTATCACCATTCCTGTTTGAAGTCTTAAATGAGTTCGCATGTGTTCTTGAACCGGAGGGTATCTCTCGCTCGGCACAACGGCGCGCCGAGTACATCGCCAAAGCTTCGCGAGAGTCTTGGAGACTGAGCCTCGCCACACCAGATGAACGCCGAACCATTTTGGATCTCCACGCCGAATTTCGGAAGCAGATGCGTGAGATTGAAGCGATAAGCATCGATCAGCTTATCTCCGACTTTGACCGCTTTCTGGACTCGAACGCTTGGGAACTGACGCGTGATGCAGCAGGTTTTGAGGCTGTGTTTGTTGACGAGCTCCACTTACTGAACCGCATGGAGCGCATGCTGATAACGTCCCTTCAGAAGGATCCAATGGCGCGACCGACCGTGGTTATGGCTGAGGACCTAAAGCAGGACGTCCGTCGAGTCGGTATCGGCCTCAGGACTTGGCAGCAACAATTGGATGGCCTTGAAGACTTCGACCTAAACGAGGTTTTTAGATACACCCCACAGATTAACGCCGTTCTCAGGGCCATCGATGATTTCGCCCCTACGCTGAACCTTCAAGAGGACTGGCCCAACTACGAGCAAAAAAGCAACTTGCCGCCAGGACCCATTCCGGATATCCGGCTATTTCGAAATCTACGAGAACAGTATGACGGAGTATTCCCAGAGGCATCATTGGCCGCAAAGCGGCGAAAGAGTGGCCGGTCGGTTGCGATACTGTGCTGTGATTACGAGAACTTCAAGCAGTACTTGAGCGCCGGTCAACACCGAGATCTTTTCGTTCCGGTGGAGTCACGAGAAGACATAACTCTGATTCCTAGCCGTGGAACCAAGTTTGTTCTGTCGATGCCTGAGTTTGTCGCCGGTCTCCAGTTCGAGGAGGTTTACTTGATCGACGCAAGCGCGACAGTCCTCTCCAACGGTGAGTCGGTGGGTGTCCTTGACAAGCGGAGAGGGCTTTCGCTTGTATACCTCGGAGCCAGCAGGGCTATGTCAAAACTGCATATCTCGGCATTGAGCGACGCGGGTGGGATCCCTGCGTTCATACAGCATGCCGTCGACACTGGTGTGTGCGTGAAGCGGTAGCGGTTCAACGGCGCGCGGACGCGCCGCGACTGATCGGGATGTTTGCCTGTGGCGCCTAGGCCCGAACACTGTTGGGAACAGTGTTGTGCTCGAAACTGTCAAGGTGGAGCATCAAGAATCGGTGCATGTGCAGCGTTTGCTTACTGTCCACCTGGGCACCGCACCATCGAGACACTTGTACAAGTGGTCAACTGTGCAACTGTCGAGGCTGAAGTTCACCTGGCCTTTCCAGGCCTTGGCTGACGAAAGTCGGTTCAGGGCCGTGCGACTACTTGCGAGCCTAGGCCGGCCGCTGACGGCGGGTCAGTTGGCAGCTGGGCTCGGTTGCCAGGCGAGTCATCTATCTCGCCATCTCAACGTCTTGGAAGCTACTGGGCTAGTCGAAGTGCGCAGGAAGGGGCGATTCCACTGGGTCGGGCTGAGTGGAGGCGGCGCTTACGAATCGCTGGCGGCCGCGGTGCTGAGCATGCCCGATAGCGAAGGCATCCTGGCAGACGACATCGCACGCTTACTGGCGATGCCGTCCCCAGGAGGAGAGTCGGATCCCTACTCGGCTGCAGGCGCCGCCGACGGAGCAGCGTCGGCAGGCGGCTCCGCGTCCTTGTGAAGCCCCTTGGGCCGGACCGAGCGGCCGACAGGCAAAACGAAGAGCTCAGTCCAGTGCCCAGACACGTCCGAAATGGCGCACCAGCCCCCATCCGAACAGGCCGCCTCAGCGGCCCAGCAGCTCCGCCAGCTTGGCGTAGAGCGCCGCGGTCTCGATGGGTTTGGCCAGGTGGTCTTCCATGCCGGCGGCCAGGCACCGCAGGCGGTCGTCTTCAAACGCGTTGGCCGTCAGCGCCACCACCGGCGCGCCCTGGCTGGCGCCGCCTTCGCGGATGCGGCGCGTGGCGTCGAGCCCGTTCAGGCGCGGCATCTGCATGTCCATGAGGATGAGCGCGAAGCGCTGCGCCGCCGCCAGCGCCACGGCCTGCTCGCCGTCGTGCGCCAGGGTCACCGCCAGGCCCGCCTGGCGCAGCAGCACCGCGGCGATCTCGCGCCCGACCTCGTCGTCGTCGGCCACCAGCACGGGCGCGCCCGCGTGCTGCGCGCGCAGCTGCTCGCGCAGGCGGCCGGCGCGCTGCGGCGCGGTCTCGGTGCCGTTGCCCTCGCCACGCGGCAGCGCCAGCACCAGCTCGAAGGTGCTGCCTTCGCCCGGGCGGCTCTGCACGGTGAGCTCGCCGCCCATCATGCGCGCCAGCTGGCGGCTGATGGCCAGCCCCAGGCCCGTGCCGCCGTAGTGGCGGGTGGTGGAGTTGTCGGCCTGCTCGAAGGGCTGGAACAGCCGCGCGCAGGTGGCTTCGTCGATGCCGATGCCGGTGTCCTGCACGCTCAGGCGCAGGGCCACGCGGTCCCCGCAGGCCGCGGCGCCGTCGGGCACGGCGCGCAGCGTCACCCGGCCACGCTCGGTGAACTTGATGGCGTTGTCCACCAGGTTGAGCAGCACCTGCTTCAGGCGCAGCGGGTCGCCCACCAGCGTGCAGCCGGCCAGCGCCGGATCGAGCTCGATGGCGAGCACCAGGCCCTTGTCGTGCGCGCGGTGCGCCGCCAGGTGCAGCAGGTCGTCGAGCAGGGTCTGCAGGCGGAAGGGCGCGGCCTCCAGCACCATGCGCTCGGCCTCGATCTTGGACAGGTCGAGGATGTCGTTGATGAGCCGCAGCAGGTGCTGCGAGGCCTGCTCCACCTTGGCCAGCTGCTCGCGCTGCGGCGCGTCGGCGCTGCGCTCGCGGGCCAGGCCCGTCATGCCGATGATGCCGGCCAGCGGCGTGCGCAGCTCGTGGCTCATGTGGGCCAGGAAGCGGCTCTTGGCGCGGCTGGCGGCCTCGGCCTGCGCCTTGGCCTCGCTGAGCGCGGCGGTGCGCTCGGCCACCAGGTCCTCGAGGTGTTCGCGGTGGCGCGCCAGCTCGGCGTCGGCGCGGCGGCGCTCGGTGATGTCGCGGCACACGGCCAGCACCGAGCGCACGCTGCCATCGGCGCCGCGGTCGGGCACGACGCGCCAGCCGATGCAGCGTGGGCCCTCGGGCGCGTCGATCTCGAAGGCCGATTCGTGCGCGCGCCCGCTGGCAAACACCGACTGGATCGCACCGTCCCAGTACGCACAGAGCGCCGCCGGAAAACCCAGCTCGTGGTGCGTGCGGCCGATCATCTGCGCCGCCGGGATGGCGCTGAGCGCCACCACGTTGTCGGAGACGTAGGTGTGGCGGCCCTCGCGGTCGAGCCGCATCACCACGTCGGGCAGGGCGGCGATCAGGGTGCGCTGCTCGGCCTCGGCGCGCTCCAGCGCGGCACGCGCCTCGTGCTCGGCCGTCACGTCCTGCACCATGCCCACCACGCGCGTGGCCTGGCCGTCGGGCGCGCGCTCGCAGACACGGCCGCGGTCGTGCACCCACAGCCAGCCGCCGTTGCGCGTGCGCAGGCGGTACTCGGCCTCGTAGCGCGCGCGGCGGCCGTCCAGGTGCTCCTGCAGCCGCTGCCACACGCGCGCGGCGTCGTCGGGGTGGATGTTGTGGCGCCAGGTGGCCAGCTCGGGCGGCATCTCGTCGGGGCCGTAGCCCAGCATGCGCTTGAGCTGGGGGCTGAAGAACACGGCGTCGCTCACCGTGTCCCAGTCCCACAGGCCGTCGGCGGCCTCGTTGAGCGCGAACCAGAGCTGGTTCTCGCGCGCCTTGAGGCTGGCCTCCAGCGCGGTGCGGCGCGAGATGTCGCGCGCCACGGAAAGGAAGAACTCGCGCCCGGCGTCGACGAAGTGGCTCGTGTTGACCTCCACCGCCACCTCGTGCCCCGCGGCGTGGCGGTGGCGGCCCACGAAGGTGTAGCAGGGCGTGGCGCGGATGACGGCGGCGATCTCGCTCCACTGCGGCAGGCCGGTCACGTCTTTCTGAAGGCTCAGCACGCTGTGGTCCAGCACCTGCTCAGGCGTGAGGCCCAGGCTCTCCCAGGCCAGGCGGTTGCACCAGACGATGTCGGAGCTGTCGGGGTCGATCAGGTAGACGGCGTCGGGCAGCTGCTCGAGCAGCGCCGCGGCGACGGGCACGTGTCGGGGGGCGGGGCGGCTGGGCATGCGGGCGCTCTTGGGGGCGGTTCGGCCGGCCGTTGCCGGTGGGGTGCCCATGGTATCCCTGGGGCCTTGGCCAGCGCGCGCCGCGCGGCCGCCATGGGCCCCGGACACATCCGGACACCCGCCTGTGGGGCGATGGCTACACTCGGGCGCGCCCGCGGGCGACAACGGCCGCCCACGGCCTGCCCCACGGACCGCGATCACCGCCCATGCCCTTGCGTTCTGTGACCCTGCGTTCTGTCATCGCCCTGCTGTGCCTGGCCTGCCTGTGGCCCTGGGCCGCGGCCCAGGCGCCGGCGCCCGACACGCGGCCGCGCGTGGC
>JACCDS010913864.1_pt1 | contig 12267 bp, 7 predicted proteins | sample 7446441 | NCBI WGS metagenome assembly JACCDS01 (sample SAMN15323445, study PRJNA562643) | freshwater metagenome | isolation source: river surface water | place: USA:Blue River Watershed | collected 2017-08-17
CGGCAGATCGATCCAGTCGTGGTCGTTGGCGCGGAAGCGCTGCCCGGCCGTGCCGATGTGCCCGCCCCAGTATTCGACGCTCAGCTCGGCCTTCGTCGCCCCGGCGAGATCAAGCGTCACGGGCTTCGGCACGTGGCGCTTCATCTTCGCCATGCCCGCATGCTCGCCGGTGAAGACGCGCTTGGTGTCCGGGTCGAGTTCGGCGAAATGCGTCGTGGGCGGAGCGCCGTAGGTATAGGTCGTTTCGCGAAACACCTCTTGTCCGCGCAGGGCCGCCGTTGTCGCGAACAGCACGCCGCCGAGCGCGACGGAACAGACGAATCTGGATTTCATGGGATACCTCCGCTCAATTCAGCGAGAGGAGCTTTTTCCGGTATTCGGTCGGAGCGGCCTTCTTGGCCCGGCGGAAACAGCGGTTGAAGCTTCCGATGTTCGTGAAGCCGCACGCGTAGGCGATTTCCGTGACGTTCAGCTCCTGCTCGCCGAGGAGCCGGCAGGCCCGGCCGACCCGCAATTCCGCGACGAAGTCGTGGAAGGTTTTCCCCGTTCGTTTCTTGAAGAAACGGCTGAACGCGGCGGGGCTGAAATGCGCGTGGCGCGCGATTTCGTCGCGATGCAGCGGCTCGGCCAGCCGCTGCTGGATCAGTTCGCAGACTTTGCGCAGGCGCTCGCCGTCGCGATCCGGCCCCTTGGGCATGAAGCCGGCGCTGCAGATCGGCACGACCTCCTCCGACTGCGCGAGCCGGTGCAGGATTTGCAAAAGCGCGATCACGCGTTGGAAGCCCTTCGCTGCCGGAATCGACTCGATCAGCGGCGTCACTTCGCGACGCGTGCGGCCCAGCACCTGCAGGCCCACGCTCGCGTGCTTCAACAGGCGCAAGATCCGCTGGGCCTCGGGCCGCTCAAAAAAACCCGCGCCCAGCGAATCCTCCTTGAAATAGACGACGATGGCGTGGAGTTCCTGGCCGGGACCGGTCGCCGACTCGAACTGCCAGGCGTGCGGCAAATTGGGCCCGAGGAGCGACACATCGCCGGCTTCAAGCGGCGCGATGCTGTCCCCTACGATGCGATGGCCGGCGCCCTTGAGCACGATGCCCAGCTGGTATTCCGGATGAAAATGCCACGTGCAATGGTAGTGCGGGCCGCGCAGCTCGAGCACGTTGAAGGATTCCTCGGTGCTCGGCGGAATCTGATGATACGTCATCTTCATGGGGTAAAAGCGGGGTGGACCGGGGCTCTGCGCCGCCACGGCAGCGCGAATCCTAGGTAGGAAGCGCAAAACGAGGCTGACAAGATGAACCGCGCCGCGCGTCACCAAACGAACAAAGTCGGTCACCGATTGCGTAGCGGGCGGCGCTCCGACTGTGCGATAGTCGGGCGTCGCAACTCCGGTTCCGCGGAGGCGCCCCTTCAACCCCCGTCGTCCATCATGCTGTTTCCCCGCAAAACGATCATCGCCCTCGTGGTCCTGTCGACTTTGGCCAAGGCCGCCGACGAGCCCGGCTTCAAATCTCTTTTCAACGGCCGCGACCTGACTGGATGGGAAGGCCGCGCCGATGTCTTCTCGGTGAAAGACGGCCTGCTGCACGCGGAAACCACGGCCGCCGCTCCCCTTAAAAAGAATACCTTCCTCGCCTACACGGCGCAGGAGTTCGGCGACTTCGAGCTGCGCTTCGATTTTCGCGTCGTGGGCGGCAACTCCGGGATGCAATACCGCAGCGAGCGTCTGCCGGACGATGTGATGAAGGGCTATCAGTCCGACTTTGAGAACCAGAACCGCTTTACGGGAATGTTCTTCGAGGAAAACGGCCGCATGTTCATGGCCTATCCGGGCGAATACGTGACGGTGAAGCCCCTCGGACCGCTGACGCCCGAGGAAGCCGCCAAGAAAAACAAACCCCGCGCCCGTCTCGACAAGGTGAAGTTCGCCACCACGGCGGAGGCCTTCAACCACGTGAAGGATCCGACCGGCTGGAACTCGATGACCATCGTCGCGCGCGGCAACACCTTCGTCCACATCTTGAACGGACGGGTCATGGCAGTCGCGGTCGACGAGGATGCCGCGAACTTCAAAAAATCCGGCCTGCTCGGCCTCCAAGTGCACCAGGGACCGCCGATGACCATCGATCTGAAAAATATCCGCATCCGCGAATTGAAGTAGCCCGTCGTCCCCTGCCCATGCGCTTTGCCCCCCGCTTCACCGGCCTTGCGGTTGTCTTTGCCTCGGCGCTGCTCGCCGCACCCGCGCGCCCGGGCGGCATGTGGCCGCTGCCCGAGGCCACTCCCGCTTCCTGCCGGGTCTCCGACGCCGGCCTCGATCGGCTGCATGCGCTGCTCGGGGACTCCGTCGCCCGGGGCGACCACGCGGGCTTCGTCACCGTCTTTGCCCGCGACGGCAAGATCGTCGACTGGCGGACCTACGGTGTCCGCGACGTCGCCACGGGCGCGCCGATGCAGCGCGACACGATTCTGCGCATCTACTCGATGTCCAAGATCGTCACGACCGTCGCCGTGCTCGCCCTCGTGGACGACGGCCGGCTCTCCCTCGAGGATCCGCTCGCGAAGTTCCTTCCGGCCTTCGCGACTCCCCGCGTTCTGAACGGCGGCACGGCCGACGCCCCGCAGCTCGCCGCCGCGGCGCGCCCCATCACGATCCGCCACCTCCTCTCGCACACCGGCGGACTGCACTACGATATCCTCGAACCCTCGCCGCTCACCGAAATCTACCAGCGGGCCGATCTCTGGAACTCGCCGTCGCTGGCGGAGTTTGTCCGCCGCGCGGCGCTCCTGCCGCTCAAAACCGAGCCGGGCACGGAATTCAACTACAGCATCGGTTCCGACCTGCTCGGCGCGGTGGTCGAGAAGGTCAGCGGCACCGATTTCGAATCTTTTCTCCGGGAGCGGATTTTCGCGCCGCTGAAAATGCGCGACACCTCGTTCGACGTGCCGGAGGCGAAGCGAGACCGCCTCGCCGCGCTGTCGAAACACGGACCCGGCGGCAAACTCGTCGCCGCCGAGGCCATCATCGGCGCCTATGCCGAGGCCGGCCGCGGTTTCGCCAGCGGCGGAGCCGGGCTTTTCTCGACCGCCGCCGATTTCGTCCGCTTCGCCCAGATGCTCTGCAACGGCGGCGAACTCGAGGGCGTCCGTATCCTGAAAGCCGAGACAGTGCGGCGCCTCGCCGTCAACGAACTCGCCGGCTTCGCCAAGCCCACCCACCAATTCAGCTCCACCCACGGCTGGGGTCTCGGCGTCGAAGTCGAGATCGAGCCGGCCACGGGCGCCTTCGGCTGGGCCGGCGCCGCGACGACCTACGTGCGCATCTCGCCGCGCGAGGGCACGGTCGCGCTGCTCTTCGCCCAGCACATACCGTTCAACGAGCACGGAATCTTCGCCCCTTTCGCGGCGGCCACGCGGGCCGCGCTGAAATAGACCGGATTGTCCGGTCCACCCCTACCCTACCCCACCATGACCCCCACGCCCCTGGCGCGTCCGTCGACGCTCGCATTCGCGCTGCTGCTCCCGGCCTTCGTTTTCGCGCAGTCGGCGCCCGCGCCGATCCCGCCCCCAGCCGCCGCGGAGGCGATCCAGCTCACGCCGTTTACCGTCACCTCCGACAAGGACGTGGGTTATCAGGCCGCCAACACGCTCGCCGGCAGCCGCATGAACACCTCCCTGCGCGATACCGCCGCCTCGCTTTCGATCCTCACCGAGGAGTTCATCAAGGACATCGGTGCGCTCGATCTCACTCAGGCGATCGCTTTCGGCAACAACGTCGAGCTCGAGCTGCCCGACGGCAACGCCGCCTTCGAGTTCTACAATACGTTTCTTATCCGCGGCCAAGCCGCGACGGTCGCGCGCAACTACTTCCGTTGGAAACTCCCGACCAATACCTTCAACGTCGAGCGCATCGAGGAGGCCCGCGGGCCCAACTCCATTCTCTTCGGCATCGCTTCGGCGGGCGGCCTCATCAGCACCTCGACCAAGCAGGCCCAGGGCAACCGCACCTTCCGCAAAGCGCAACTCGTCTACGGCAGCTACGACCTCCGCCGCGCTTCCTTCGACGTCAACCAAGCCGCGCTCAACGGCAAACTCGGCGTTCGGCTCAACGCCGTGACGTCCAAGGAACAAGCCTACCAGCACTACGCCGGTGCCGAGGATAACCGCGCCCATCTCGCGCTGAAATACGACGCCACCCGCAGCACCGTGATCCGCGCGGAATACGAGAAGGGTAAGACCTTTCGCGTCGCCGCCGACAATCAGGAGATCGGCGACAACGTCATGCGCTGGTTCAACGCCGGCCGTCCCGTCGTCAACCTCACCGGCACCGCCACCGGCGTCACGCGCAACAACACCGCCGCCGCGCTCGCCGTGAACCTCGTCGACGACGGCCGCAACAACCTCACGAATCTCGACGCCCGCGGCCTCGCGATCACGCAGGCGGAAACCTCGGCGCTCATCACCGACCCGCGCATCGTCGACCACGTCAACTATCGCGTCAGCCTCGGCGGACCCAGCCAGTCGCAGGAATCCCGCTTCGACACCTACACCGTTTCCGCCGACCAGAAACTCGGGAAAAGCACCTTTCTCCAGCTCGCCTTCAACCGCCAAAGCTACGACTTCGAAGCCTGGCAGGCCAGCAACCCCACGGGCCTGAAGGGTGATCCGAACCAACTCCTGCGGGACGGCGTGACGGCGAACCCCAATGCCGGCCGCCTCTACTTCGAGACCTATTGGACGAACCGCATCCGCAACGAATCCTCCGACAACCTTCGCTTCACCGTCTCGCAGGAATTCAACTTCGGGAAGTGGGGCGAATACCGACTCGCCGGCCTCGCCGAGCGCGAGGAACGGACTTTCTACAACCAGGCAACGAACGAGGCATGGATCGACGAGACGACCAATCGCGGTGCCTTTGCCGCCGCGCCCAACGCTTCCGCGAACCGCGTGCTGCGCCGCCACTACATCACCGTTCCGGATCAGGCGACCTACTATGCCAGCTCGCAGCACCCCACGGCCACCGGCGGCCTCGTCGCCGGCATGGTTGATCCCAGCAATCCCGCCCGTCGGCTCAAGACCCGCTACGTCGCCTCGGGCGCCTCCGCGTTCGACGATCCCTCCGAGCAGGACTCCTATCTGTTCGCCGGCCAAGCTTACTACTTCGATCGCAAGCTCGTCCTCGCGGGCGGCTATCGCACCGACACCCTCTACCTCCACGAAGGCGCGCGCGGCGTCATCGATCCGGTCACCCAGGAATTTGTCATCGATAACGTGAACAACCGGCGCACCCATCGCACGCTCGACGCCACGACCCGCACCGGAGGCGCGGTCTTCCATGCGCTGTCCTGGCTCTCGCTGCGTTACAACCGCTCCGACTCCATCGAGCTCGCCAACACCGGCGTCCGGCTGATGCCGCGGCTCGATGCCGCAGGTTATCCGGTCGGCGCCACCAGTCGCGTCGGTGACAACCCGAAGGGCGAGGGCGAGGACTATGGCATCGATCTCAGTCTTCTCGCCGGGAAAATCTTTGTGCGCGCCACGCGCTTCTCCACCACGCGGGCCGGGGCGCAGGGGTTCGGCTACGGCGGCACCGTCGACAATCCGACCGTGTTGTCCAACCGCGTGCTCGACCAGCTCGCCGCCAACGGACTCATCACCGCCGCCGAGCGCGAGCGCCGCCGCATCAACTCCGGCGGCTACACGTTCGACGTCGCCTCGACCGGCTACGAATTCTCCGTCACCGCCAACCCGACGCGCAACTGGCGCGTGCAGGCCAACTACTCGATCAGCGATCCCGTTTCCGACAACATTGCGCCCGAGATCCAGGCGTGGGCCGCGTCGGAAATCCCGTTCTTCAGGAAATTCGACCAGAACTTGCTGATCACGTCCGTCGGCACGACGCTCGCCGCGGAAATCGGCCGCTGGGAACTCGCCAACGCGGTCAATCGCTCCGTCTCCGGCGTCGGCACGGCCGGCACGCGCCGGGAAAAGGCCAGCGCCGTCACGCGTTACACCTTCTCCGAGGGTCGCCTCAAGGGCATGCACGTCGGCGCCACCGTGCGCCACCAGAGCAAGCAGGTCATCGCGTTCAGCTCGGCGCGGAAGGAAGTCGTCTTCGGCAACTCGTTTACGCGCGTGGATGCGTTTCTCGGCTACAACTTCGGCCGCAACCCGGGATTGAAATTCCTCCAGCACGCCGGGGTGCAACTCAACGTGCAAAACGTCTTCGACCGGCACGACCCGCTCGCGACTCGCGTCGCCGACCCGAACGCCGCCCGCCTCGACATCAACCGCCTCGCGCCGCAGCTCCCCCTCACCTGGCGCCTTTCCGCCGACCTCTCTTTCTGACCCTTCCCCGGCGCCTGCGCCGGATCGCCGCCGGCGCGGCGCCCCCCCTTACCCCGCCTGCCGCTCCCTCCGGGGCGGCCCAGGTTCCGCCGTGGCCCCCAAAAACCCCAGACCATGAATCCCGACCAACGTCGCATCATTCCGCTTCCCCTGCTGCTCGCCTTCGGCGCCCTTGCCCTCTTTGGGAAACCGCAGTTGCTCGCCCAGACTGCGCCCGTGGCAGGCGCGGACGCCGCCACGCTCGCCCGCTACGACAAAAACCAAAACGGCCGGCTCGAGGCCGACGAAGTCCGCGCGCTGGAAGCCGATCGGAAAAGAACCGCGACCGCCCCGGCCGCCGTCCCGTCGACCGACGCCGCGGCGGACGTACCGGTCGCGTTGTCGCCCTTTGAGGTCGTCGCCGACACCAGGGGCTACCAGGCCATCAACACCATGTCGGGCACGCGGCTCAATTCGCAGCTCGAGGATCTCGGTTCGGCGATCTCGGTGATTACCAAAGAGCAGATGGCGGACTTCGCGATGCTCGATATGAACGACGTGTTCCTCTACGCGACGGGAGCCGAGGGCACCGGCACCTTCACGCAGATCGACGAGACCTCCGGCCGCGCCGAGACTTCGGACGCCACCGCCGGCGATCCCGCCAATGCCAATCGCATCCGCGGCATCGGTCGCGCCAATGTCTCCAGCGGCAATTTCGAAACCAGCAATCGCGTCCCCCTCGATCCCATCGACTCCGACGGCGTCGAGATCAGCCGCGGTCCCAACGCCAGCATCTTCGGCCTCGGCAACCCCTCGGGCACCGTGAACATCATCGGCGCCACCGCCAACCTGCAGCGCAACCGCTCGCAGATCGCCTTCCGGGCCGACAGCTTCGAGGGTTTTCGCGCCAGCCTCGATCTCAGCCGGGTGCTGAAAAAGGGCGTGCTCGCCGTGCGGGTCGGCGCGGTCCGCCAACGCGACGGCTTCGACCTCAAGCCGTCCGGCGTGGATTCCCGGCGCTACAACGCGATGGTGCAGATCCGGCCGTTCAAACGCACGAACGTCAGCGCCTCCTACCAGCTCTACAAAGCCGACGGCAACCGCCCCAACTCGATCCCGCCGCAGGACGCCATCAGCGACTGGCGCGCGCTCGGGTCCCCGACCTGGGATCCGCTCACCAATTCCATGCGGCTCAACGGCGGGCTCACCGCTTTCAACAACCGCCCGGATTCCCCCACGGCCTACACCTATGTGCCGACCGCCAACTACGGGCAGATCTACATCGATCCGGCGGGCATCCGCTATTGGGGCCAGACCTACGGCGCGAATTCCACCGTCTCGCCGCTGGGCGCGCTCCAGAACACGCGCAAGGTCGTGCACACCACGGCTGTCGTGCAGGACAACCAGCCGCTGATCGGCCGCCGCACCTCGTTGGTCACCGACCGGAACATCTACGACTGGACATCGCTGAATCTCTACACGCCGAATTACTTCGCGGACAAAACCGAAACCTCCCGCGTCACGATCGACCAGATTGCATTCGAAACCGCGCGGCAACAACTCGCGGCGCAGTTCGGTTGGTTCCGCGAGGACTCCGAGCGGTTCACCCGCTACGTCATGGCCGACGGCGGCACGCAGGGCACCACCGGCCAGCTCGCGGTGGACATCAACGAGCGTCTGCTCGACGGCCGGGTGAATCCCTTTTTCCTGCGCCCCTATATCTTCCAGGCGGAACCGCGCACCCGGAGCGCGCCGCTGCTCAACGACACCTACCGCTTCCAGGCCGCCTACAAGCTCGACTTCGGCCGCGACGTGGGTTGGCGCAAATGGCTGGGCCGGCACAACCTCGTCGGCTACGGCGAATACAAGGACAAGGTCGCGAAGAGCTATGTCTTCTCCGACCAGATCGCGAGCGTCCAGCCGTGGACTTTCGCCAACGCCACCGCCAACCGAAACTCCAACCAGGTCGTGCGGCCGATGTACCGGCTCTACGTCGGCGACAACCAGGGGCAAAACATCGAATACGCGCCGGGCCCGATCGATTTCGGCACGCACACCTACAATTGGGGCAACGCGCTGACCGGAATCTTCAACAACGAGCGTGCCGACCTCGGGCTGCTGCCGCTGAACTTCAGCGGCTCGCGGGTGATCCAGAAAACCGAGGGCGGCCTGCTGCAGAATCACCTGCTCGGCGGCCGCCTCGTCGCCACCTTCGGCGTGCGCGAGGACCGGCACTACACCAAGCTGAACAACGCCGGCAATGTCGCCGCCTCGCTCACGGACCGCGGCTTCGGATTCAACCACGATTTTCTCAACCGCTTCCGCCCCGGCGACTGGCAACTGCGCGAGGGCCGGGCCATCCAGAAAGGCGTCGTGGTGAAACCGTTTCGCGGCTGGCCCGCCGTGGAACGCGCGGCGGCGCAGGGCGCCGGACTCGGACGCTTTTTCGCGCAGGCGCTGCAGGGCCTCAGCGTCCGTTACAACCGCTCCGACAGCTTCCTCCCGGCCGCGCCGGCGCAGAATGTTTTCCTGGAGTACCTCCCGGATCCCTCCGGCGAGGGCAAGGACTACGGCTTCGGGCTCAATCTTTTCGACGGCAAGCTCAGCCTCCGCGTGAACAAGTACGAGACCATGACGCTGAACTCGCGCACCGGCCCGTCCGCCGGGGTCGCCGCCGCCGCCCTCGCCCTCGATTTCTTCGGCAACGCCGGCGGCGTGTTCTACGGCCTGCAGGTGCAGGCCACCGACTGGCTCACCGCCGCCAACCCCGGCATCACGCCGGCCCAGCTCGAGGCCCAGCTCACCACCCTCATGGGCATCGCGCCCATCGACCTCGACGAGTTCCGCACCATCGCGCGCTCCGAGACCGACGACATCCTGAGCCGCGGCCACGAGATCGAGCTCCACTACAACCCGGTGAACTACTGGACGCTCGCCGCCAACCTCACCGAGCAGCAGACGATCAACGTGCGCAACGGTCCCAACGTCACGGCCTACATCGCGCAGCGCCTGCCCTACTGGACCTCGGTCGTCGATCCGCGCAGCGGCCAGCTCTGGTTCGATCGCATGTATACCGTCAACGAGACGCAGCGCGCGCAGTACACCCGGGCCGTCGCCGGCGCCCTCCAGACCGCGCAGGCGCTGCAGGGCCTCGCGCGCCCGCAGATCCGCCGCTACCGCGGCAACGTCAGCACCAACTTCCGGCTCTCCGGGATCACCGATCACCGGATCCTCCGCGCCTTCAACATCGGCGGCTCCCTCCGCTACGAGAGTCGCGGCTCGATCGGCTTCAACGGCGTGCCGCCCGGGCCGGACGGGATCTATCGGGCCTACGATGTCCGTCGCCCGATCTGGGACCAAGGCCACGTCTACATCGACGGGCTCGTGGGCTACCGCACCCGCCTCTGGGGCAACCGCGTCGGCGCGACGTTCCAGCTCAATGTGCGCAATCTCCAGGAAAACGGCCGCCTCCAGCCGATCAACGCGCTGCCCGACGGCACGCCCTACCAGTACCGAATAATCTCGCCCCGCCAGTTCATCCTCAGCGCCACTTTCGATCTATGACGTTTGCCCGGTTCGATTTCCCGCACCGTTGGCCGGCGCTGGCGGGCGCGCTGCTGCTGGCCTCGACCCTCGCGGCGGCGGAGCGGACTCCGTTGCGCGACTACGCCGAGTATCCCAGCAGCGTGGAACCGTCGCTGCGGCTCTTCGCGCGTTTCGAATGCGCCGCGCCGACCGGAATTATGCTGGTGAACATGCACGGTTGGCACGGCGGCGTGAAACGGCCGACCAACGACACCGTCGCCGATCCCCTCGCCAAAAACTATTTCGTCATCTCGCCCGAGATGCGCGGCCGCGGCGACGCCACGGGCCAACCCGACTGCAACGGTTGGGAACTGCAGGATGTCGTCGACGCCGTCGCGTTCGCCCGGCGCCGCTACCCGGATCGCATTGCCTCGCCGGAAATCGTGCTGCTGTCCGGCGGCAGCGGCGGCGGCGGCAACGTGTTCGCGCTCCTCGGCAAATTTCCCGACACGTTCGCCGCCGCCCGGGCTTACTACGGCATCAGCGATTTCGCCCTGTGGCACGCGTTCGATCACAAGGGGGAATTTCGCGATGAACTCGAGGGCGTCGACGGGAAGGATCCGCGGGGCCGCCGCCCTTGGATCGGCGGTTCGCCCGCGACGAACCCCGAGGCCTACCGCAGCCGCGGCGGGCTCACCACGGTCGGCAACCTGCTGACGCCGACGCTGGTGTTTCACGGCGCGGACGACGTGCGCGTCCCCGCGTTGCATTCGCGGCTGTGGGTGGGCGCGGCGCACGGCGCCGGCCGCGGGGCGCTGGTTACCTACCACGAGCAGGAGGGCGTCGGCGACAACCGCCTGCACCATGCCAACGAGACGAAGGAGCAGTTGGCGTTCCGCAACCGCCGCGGCGAACAGTTCCTGCGCGCGGCCCGCGTCCCGCCGGCCCTGCCCGAGCGCGGGACATTCGTCGTCGCGGGCTATGTGAAAACCGCGCGCTTCGAGGTGGTGCTCGACTCGATCGATCGGATCGGACGCGTCGATTTCGATTTGGCGGCCGGACGTTTCGACGTCCGCTCGGCGACCGCGCGACGCGCGATCCTCCGGGTCCGAGACGGCCCCGCCAGCGAGTGGCGGCAGTCCGAGATCGACTGCCAGCCCTAGGTTATGCACTCGCCCATTTTCCGCCGTCTCCTCGTCGTCTGCTCCGCCCTGCTTTGCGCCGTCGCCTCGGCGCAGTCCTCTTCCGCGTTGCCGGCCGCCAACCCGGCGGCGAAGCGATCGCCGCCGGTCATGATTCTGGTCCACGGTGCGGCGGGCGGCGGCTGGCAGTTCAAGCAAGTGGCCGCCGTGCTGGAGGCCAAGGGCTGGAGGATCTATCGCCCGTCGCTCAGCGGCCTCGGCGAGCACTACCACAACGCCACCGCGGACATCGGCCTCGGCACGCACATCGCCGACATCGTCAACCTGATCCTCTTCGAGGACCTGCACGACGTGGTGCTGCTCGGTCACAGCTACGCCGGGTTCGTGATCGCGGGCGTCGCCGAACGGGTGCCCGACCGCCTCCGCCGGCTGGTCTATCTGGACGCGTTTGTCCCGCTCGACGGGGAGAGCCTGCTCACGACGCGCCGGCCCGACGCACCGGACATGACCAAGAACCTCAAGGACGGCTTCATCATCCGCCCGGCGATCAAAGCCGATGCGCCGCTGCCGCGTCTCGTCCCGCATCCGTTCAAGACGTTCACCGAAACCATCGCCCTGAAAAATCCCGCCGCCGCGAAGATTCCCGGCACCGTCATCCTCACCGTGGCGAAGGATCGGCGCCCGGAGGACGACACCTTCTATTTTTCAACCGTGCGCGCCCGGGAGCGCGACTGGCCGGTGCACGTCATGGAGGGGGACCACTTCCCGATGTTGAACCGGCCCGAGGCCACCGCCGCGCTCCTCCTGGGCGTCCCGTAACCACCCCGCGAACCGCACCCCGTTTCCCTATGCGACCTTTGACGACTGCAAATCGCGTCCTGGCTTTGGCGGGCGCGGCCCTCGCCGGCATCGGCCTGCTCGCCGGCCCCGCGACCGCCGCGGATCGGGCGGCGCGGCCAAACTTCGTCTTCATCCTCGCCGACGATCTGGGCTACCGCGATCTCGGTTGCTACGGTGCACCGGACATTCGCACGCCGGCCCTCGACCGGCTCGCCGCGCAGGGCGCGCGTTTCACGCAATTCTACGCCAACGGCCCGGAGTGTTCCCCCACGCGCACGGCATTGCTCACCGGGCGCTATCAGCAACGCGTCGGCGGCCTCGAATGCGCGATCGGCTCCGGCAATGTCGGCCGCTACGACGACGCCATCCGGCTGGCGACGGCGCACGATCTCGGTTTGCCGGCGAGCGAGACTTCGCTCGGGCAAATGTTGCA
>JACCDS010486764.1_pt1 | contig 12261 bp, 11 predicted proteins | sample 7446441 | NCBI WGS metagenome assembly JACCDS01 (sample SAMN15323445, study PRJNA562643) | freshwater metagenome | isolation source: river surface water | place: USA:Blue River Watershed | collected 2017-08-17
AATTTTACTTTGAAACGCATCATTGGTACGAAACTCCATTCTGCATGGAAACTTTCTGTAAATCCTGCTTTACTGCCAGTATGTCTTACTAAATTAATGGTGTTCAGGTTTTCATCTCGGTCTACAACAATTTGTGATATAAATTGAGTTCTAAATACATCCAACATGATATCACTTGGATATCCCAAAAACATAAAATTCTTGACATACGAAATACCGGAATTCCATCCTTCTTCTTGTTGCATGTAAAAAGGAAGTTTGTTGTTTGGAGAAACCATCCATAATAAATTGTTATCCAGAAGAATGAATCGATCCGAAAACAAATTCGGTAAATTTTCAGCAATAACAACTGGATTTCTTCGAGCAATACCCGTTTGGAAAAACAATTTATTCTTTTTGTTTATTTCCCATTTTCCATGTAACCTTGGAACAGCAAACCAGCCAAAATGATTGTGATAATCTGCTCTCAATCCAGTAACCAAAGTGAAGGTTTCTGTAGCATAAACAAATTCACTGAATGCACCGATCTGATTTTCTATAAACTGTTGATCTAGATTAAATGAAAAAATAGTTGAGTAACTTCGAGCTTCTGAGAACCGTTGATTGGTAATTGCCGCCATTGCCGAAATACCTGCTTTAATTCCCCAACGTTCACTCAATTCAGATTGAATCAGTCCAGAATAATTCACACGACTTTCGTTTGCAATATATTTTCTAACAACACCGGATCTATTGGTTCTTAAATTATAGTCCATCTCATGTCGCGAAAAATTCAAAATATTCCCAAAGGTAGTTTCGCCCATGTTTTCAGGAATAATTCCCAACTTGGCATATCCTTCTAAGCGATTTTCACGACTGAAAATATTAAAGTTATCTCTATTATGACTGATTTCAAAATTGTTTCGACCCAATTTTCCGCTTTCACGTCCATCGGTCCATAATGTGAAACCGAATTGCCCTTCGGTATGTTTCCTTTGAAAATTGGAATGATTACCTAAATATAGACGGTTCGATAATGGATTATCCGAATACGTATCCTTATTCATGTCCGTTGCCATCCACTGGTTACCATAATGCAAATATGTAAAGTTCTTGAAGTTCTTTTTGTTAGCCGTTTTGAGGATGGTATTGAATTCAGACCTGCCTTGATCGCTTTGGTAACCATTTATAAAGACTTTTGGGTCCTTGGGGGATGCTTTTAAAAGGTAATTAATTCCACCAGTAATTCCATCAAATCCCAAAGTGGCTGAACCAGCACCTTTTGCGATGTTTACATCGGATACAAATGGTCCGGGAATATTCGATAATCCATTGAGTACTGCCAAACCCTGGAACATAGGAATGTTATCTCTCGTTAACAAAACATAGCGACTATGTAATCCTAGCATTTCAACTTGTTTAATTCCGCTAACTCCATCTGAATTAGATACTTCGACGGCATTACTTAAATCGAAACTTTCAGATAGAGTACAGCAAGCAGCTTTCTTGAATTCATTATCATTTAAGGATTGGCTCAAAATAGCACCGTTTGAATTGATGACTTCACCAGATTGTTCCCCCTTTACATCAACGGGTTGAATTTTACTGGTATCGGATTGCGCTATTATTTTATCAGCACAGATGAACCCAAGCAAAAGGAATAGAAGCGATTTGTTTACCATTTTTCCTCTTTTCTATATTTGCAACATTCGGGTAAATTCTCGTAAACCAAATCATCGGCTTTTACTTTATCCGTATCATGACCAACAGAGGCTATCATGTTGTGAATTTGTAATTCGCTAAATGCAGCAGAATTGTATTCAATGAATAATCGATGATTTTCTAAATCATAATAGGCTTTGTAGATGCCTTTTTTATCTAATACGGATTCTATCCTTTGTTTACACATGTCACAATTGCCACTCACTTCAAATGACGTGGTTATTTTTTGACCTTTTGCAGCTTTTACTGTTGAACAGCTCGGTATAATAAACGCCATAATCAGGAGACTAAATATCCCCCAAAACAATATAACTGCTTGATTTCTTGATTTTAAAGCGTATTTCATTATTTTAAATTTTTATATGTTAACCTTATTTAGTTGTTGAGTTTATTGATTTTTATTGGTTTGAACCATTGAATACAATGATTTAATAATTCGAACATGATTCATCTAAGTACGAAATATTCTGCTATGCATAAGCAACCGCATTGACAAATAAACTGGATTATTCGTTTTCTTGATTTACGAATCATTTTACTTAGCGCTATTTGTGGACCTCAGGAAACTAAATTCAAATCATTGAATGATTCGAGAGTTTGAGTTTTAATCTAAAACACACAATAGCGTTTTTTACTCGTACTTAAATGGAAAGAAAACAATTAATAAAATCAGTATTTATCTCTAAACAAGGTTTAAATTAGCCACACGCAAAACTGTGTAGCAATATCCTGTTTGACTAATGAAAGTCGGGTAGAGGACTTGTTTTTTAAAGATATATCGAAATTTTGCGATGGAATGAGTGTTGATTGATCAATATTTGCAAAAAAGGAATTCAAATCAATCCAAGAAATGGATGGGATTACAACTCGCTGATCTTCGTGAAATTTAGGTGTAAAATAATACAAATTTAAAAAAGTACAGCATTTGTAACTATCTTCTTTTGTTGAACGACAACAAGGATGTTCGTCATAAAATATTGCCTGCTTTTTTAACTTTTTCGAACAACAGCTTTTTGATGATTTGGAACTGACCTGATTATTTTCAGTTTTTTGATTTACCTTGAATATATGATCGTTTGTGTTGTTATTGTATTGTGTTGAATGACATACCTTTACGGCAAAATCAATCATCCCATTACTCATGAGTGTAATTGCCAATAAAAACAATGCCATCATTTGACGCATATTCGAATATAGCAACATAATTTGTTTTAAGGAAGTATTAGAATTAATATCGCAATTATAATATATGATTCAACGAATTTTTCGACGAAAAACTGACTTTGCGGTTGATTCTTCGCATAATTTACAACGAGTATTAGGGGTTAAAGACTTAACACTCTTTGGGATTGCTGCAATTATCGGTGGTGGTATTTTCAGTTCAATAGGAAAGGCATGCGCTACTGGAGGCCCAGCTGTGATTTGGTTATTTATATTAAGCGCAATCGCATGTGGATTTGCTGCGTTAAGTTATGCAGAATTCGCAAGTCGGATCCCTGTATCTGGTAGTGCATATACCTATGCATATGCTACTTTTGGGGAATTATTTGCATGGGTCATTGGATGGGCATTATTGATGGAATATTCCATTGGAAATATTTATATAGCATTCTCTTGGAGTGGTTATTTTAATCATTTACTTGAAGTAATTGGATTGCATATTCCAAGTTGGCTGAGTATCGATTACTCCACTGCACACAGGGTATATAATCAATATTCAAACAATCCATTAATATCTAGTTTATTGACATTTGACTATTCTAAATCCCAGTTTATTGATTATCTAAACGGTCACGCAGCAGACTTACATGCCACAACGGACGAAATACACGCTTTGAAAGCTTGGTTGACATGTCCCAGAATCGCTGGTTTAAATATTGTATTTGACGCGCCTGCGATATTCATAAATGCCATTATAACTATTTTAGTCTATCGTGGAATTAAAGAATCTAGAAATGCAAGTAATTTAATGGTTTACATAAAGTTGCTAGTAGTTATTTTAATAATTGCAGTAGGTGCATTTTACATTGATATGGAAAACTATACCCCGTTCATGCCTAATGGTTTTGAAGGGGTTATGGCTGGCGTTTCTGGAGTTTTCTTCACCTATATTGGTTTCGATGCCGTAAGTACGTTAGCTGAAGAATCAAAGAATCCACAACGTGATTTACCCAAAGGCATGTTCTACTCGCTCATTATTTGTACAGTTCTTTATATTCTAATTTCACTTGTTTTGACCGGAATGGCTCCATTCGAATTATTAAACGTTGACGATCCTTTGGCTTTTGTTTTGGGATATAAGTCCATCCATTGGTTGGAGTATTTTGTATCAGTAAGTGCAATAGTTGCTATGGCAAGCGTTTTGTTGGTTTTTCAAATGGGACAACCTAGAATCTGGATGACTATGAGTAGAGATGGTTTATTACCTCCTGCTTTTGCTAGGATTCATCCTAAATTTAAAACTCCGAGTTTTGCAACGATTATTACGGGATTGGTAGTAGGGATTCCTATTCTGTTTACCGATGAAAATTTCGTATTGGATTTTACCTCTATTGGAACCATTTTTGCATTTATTTTAGTTTGTGGTGGGGTGCTATTACTTCCCCCGAGAGATGAAAAGAATGAATTAATCGCTGAAAAGCGATTTAAATTAATTTATGTGGATGCGAAGTTGGGCTTTCCAATCGTGATAGCATTAATTGTACTCATTGTCTTATGGTTGTTTCCGAATTATTTTTCTTCAATCATTGAGTGCTTGTTTGCGGGTAGTTTAAGTTTTACTCAAATCACGCATTTATTATTTTGGTTACTGCAAATACTATTGTTAATTTTGAGTTGGAAAAAGTCGTTAAACCTAATTCCAATGCTTGGTATCACAACCTGTTCATTTCTATTAACTGGAATGACCTTAGAAAATTGGAAATGGTTTGGTATTTGGTTTACAATAGGATTGATATTTTATTTTAGCTACGGATTCAGAAAAAGTAAATTAGCCTAAAGGTAAAATACTAATCCGTATAAAATGTTTGGCAGAAACCAATTAAATTTTTAGGCACGAATAAAGTTTATTCCCAAGCTTTAATTGGTGTATGTATTTGAACACGATAAAAATTAAACATGAATAAACCGAAAGATAAAGACCCATCGATTGCATCAGTACTTCAGAATATGTACAAACGCTACCGGTTGGATGTGAAAGCGAGTGAATTAAATATTAAAAAAGATTGGGAGTCCATTGTGGGGCCATTAATTTCTAAGCATACAGTTCAAATTGAACTAAAAAGTAAAACGTTGTATCTGAAGTTCGACAATCCACCGCTTAAAAATGAGATGTTTCTACAAAGAGATTTGCTATTAGCAAAAGTGAACGAGCATTTTGGGATTGTAGTAGCTGAAAAAATATTTGTTGGGTAATTGTTACCCTTTCAAACAACTAACTTGTTCTTTTCAGCATTTAATTTAGTCTTTTGTACTTCAGCTTTATCAATGCTGGTATTTAATTCAAACCCTACAATTATTAAGAAGGAATTAATGTAAATTAATACCATTAATGCGAGAATGGCGCCAATGGACCCATAGATTTTGTTATAACTATCAAAGTTATTTACATATAATGTGAAACCAAATGTTGAAATTATCGAAAGTGTTCCAGCTAATAGAGATCCAGCTGAAAAAAACTCCCAACGTTTCTTATTCGATGGTCCAAAATAATAGATAGAAGAAATAACTAATATAAACAGACCTGTGATAAGTATGTATTTGAAGAACTCAATAAAAAAGTTAATTAATGCGAGTAATGGCCAATCATTGGATTCCATATAGCCCTCAATTTGATAAGCCCAGGTGACTAAAACCAAGAATACAATGATCAAGATGGAAAGTATAAAGGTCAAAAATATGGCCTTAAATCGAATATATAGCCAATTGTGTTGAACAAATTGGCCTATCGCTAATCTACGATTAAATGAATTAATTAAAATATGAAATGCATTAGATGCGAAATAAATTGTCAAAAGGAATCCAAAAGACAACAATTTCGAGTTTTGCTTATTCAGGATTTCTAAAATCGTATCAGCTATTTGTTCATAAGTGGTATTCGGTAAAATCATTGACAATTGTTCAATGAATTGAGTTTTCATTCCTTTTATGGGTAAAAATGCGATGAGGGTGAGTAAAAAAATTAAAGCGGGGAATAAGGCTAAAAAAAAGTTAAAGCTCAAAGAAGAAGCTCGAATACTTAGGTTTTCTTTGAAAATTGAACGCAAAAAATATCTACCTACATCATAAAAACTATGTCCCTTGAACCCTTTAACAGTTTTTCCTTGAAGAAAAACAATCAATTTTTTAATCAACCAATGGTCTTCAAAATCTCTTTCAAACTTAGATTGATTATTGCCCTGATTCTTATTTGAATGACCAGAGTGTTCTGTATTTGAGTTCCGAACACTTAGAATATTCTTATTAAATGATTTGTAGAACTTGGACATTGTAAATAATTGTTATTCAAATGATTTTAAATATTTTTCTGGTAATCGTAAAGGTCTCATTGTTGACTTATTAACGAAGAACATCTCTGTACTTGCAATGGCCAAATGTATTCCATCTTGATTGTATATTTCATACTTGAAATCACATCTTACCAAAGGCTCACCTATAACTTCTACTGTAATTTTCAATAAATCATCGTATCGAGCCGCTTTGATGAATTGAAATGACATGGATCGAACCGGCATAATAATTCCATCATCCTCCATATCTTTATAGGTTATTCCTTTTGCTCTTAAAATTTCTGTTCTAGCTTCTTCTAAATACATGGCATAATTTGAATGATGAACGAAACCCATTCGATCGCATTCAGCATAACGTACTCTTATGAAATGTTCGTGTACCATTGTTTTTTTGTAAATTAATTAATGCCAATTAAATAATTGCATTTTATATGGTTAAAATCGTAAAATAAAATTTTGCTTAGGCTGTTCCTTTCGTACAAAAAATATTCCAATTTGAAATAAATCGATACTTACAGTAAATCGAATATCATTCTTAAGTCGATTAAAATTGATGATAGTACCTTGATTTTCTCTTATGCCATTAATTATAATAATATCATCGTTTTTTAGCGATGTTATTACTTTTTCTAAATAACCCCAGAATTGATCTTCATTGAAAACACTCCAATGGAATAAATACAAAGAAGGCGCGTCTAATGGAATTGGGGAAATTGAAACTTCAGAAAAATTATGATTACTCCAAAAATCCTGATTGCATTGTTCTTTGACCAGATTTTTTTGAGAATTAAAGTATTGATAATGTAATTCTCTCTGTGAATTTCCTAAAAATGAATGTAACAAATAATTAGTTTCAATCCCAGTGCACCATCCAAATTCATAGATGTTCGAAATATGATAAAATTCACAAATACGCTTTAATAATCCCCCAAACTTCGAGGACAGCACAAATTGATCTACAAAAAAGGATAGTTTAAAATCATGGATTTTCCCATTGCTTTGTAACATCAATGTTCGTTGATATTCGATTGATTCGGCAAAGGAATTTTCCTGAGAATATAGAACAATATCCGCAAACGTGTAAACAAACGGAGAGTGGACTCCGTGTCGATTGGTGGAATGGAATAAATACCCCAGAAAATCAATCCATTTCCCCAATTTTTGAACCATACAATGCAATTACTTTGCCTGACGGATGATGCTAAGTTCTTTTTTCAAACGATCTAATTGCTCGTTCAATTTTTTCACTTTATCATCAAACTGTTTTAGCACCGCACTTGCATTTTTGGAATTGCTGAAAAACCCTTTATTGTTTTCAATTGTAGCTAACTCGTCTTGAATTTTATTAATGGTTTCGCGCAATCTTCGCTCTTCGCTAACCAATCTGTTTTTTCCATCGGGAGAATCCGATAAACCAGCTACATATTCCCTAACTGATTTTTCACGTTCTTGGTTGTTCATTTCTCGAAGAGATTGGAACATAGGATCAATCAATTTCTGGTAGCGGTTATTCAAAGAATGGAATTTTTTACCTGAAACAAAACCCGATTGATTCCAACGTTGTTGAATCGACTTTAAATCGTTGAATGTATAGGTTTTATTTTCGCTATTTGATAAAGCTTCTAATTCCTTTAAGATTTCTTCTTTTGCGGTTACCGCACCAGATTCATTTTGTTTTCTCTCATCCATCCAAACTTTTTTACGTTCAAAAAACGTATCAAAAGAAGAACGGAATCTCTTCCATATCTTTTCATTTTGCTCTTCAGGAACAGGACCAATTTTTTTCCATTCTTCTTGTAGAGCTAATAATGCATTGCTGGTGTTGTTGTATTCGTTAGAATCTTTAAGTTGTTCTGCTTTTTCGCACAACTTAATTTTCAAATCTAGATTAGCTTGTTTATGAGCATTTAGACCTTTAAAGAATTGTTTTCTTTCAGCGAAGAATGTATTTCTTGCATTTTGAAAACGATCCCAAACTTCTTCATTTTTATCTGAAGGAACGGGTCCTATTTTTTTCCACTCCTCAAACAATCCATCCAGCTCTTGAGCAACACTTTGCCATTCTTTTCCAGATGATGGCAACACAGCAATTAACGCTTCGGATTTTTCAATAAGCAAGCTTTTCTTTTCAAGATTTTGTTTGCGCTTTTCATCTTGAGCGGCTCTATGTGCACGAACAGTCTCAACTATTTCATTACTTACAGATTTAAAACGATTCCAGATTTCTTCAGATATTTCCTTGCGAACAGGTCCCGTGTTTCTCCAATCTTCATGATGTTTATTCAATGAAACCAATACCTTACGAATATTTTTTTCATCTTTCAACAATTCTACTCGCTTGATTAACTCAATTTTAATTTCTAAGTTCTTTTCACGATCCAAATCTTTTAATTCATTGAAAATAGTCAAGTTATCGTAAAATCTATCAACCAATACCTTATATTGAGATGATAGTTCTTCTTGGAATTCTTTTGGAATGGAACGAATTTCCCTCCACTCGCGCATCAATTCTCTCAGTTGTTTCAGTGAACTTTCCGTCTCTTCATCTTCAACTAAAGTTTTGATTTTTTCAAGAATATTCTGTTTTTGACGTAAATTGGCTAATTTTTCTTCTTCAGCTCGTTTACGTTCTTCTTCTCTTAACTTTTTAAATTCATTAAAGATCTCGAGAAGTCTGATTTTTAGAGCATCTTGAACAGGAACAAAGTCCTTTACATCATTACCCTCATCAATCCACTGTTTGATTAACGCAGGTTTTTCTGCAGCGCTTAAACGTTCGAATTGTTCTTTTAAGGCATTTAAATTATTAAATGCGGTTTTTACGTCAGCAGTTTGAATAAGAGATTCTGCCTCTGTAATAATTTCTTCCTTGCTGAGCTTACTATAAAGATCTTTTTTTGATGTTTCTTCATCATGAAGATTGATCAATTGTTCCACTTCATTCAGTTGCTCATTGTAATTTTCAGCAATGGGGTTCATGTGAGTAATAATTAATGAATATTATATTTGGATTTGTTTAATCGCATTTTAAGAATAAAGATATACGATTACTGTAGTTGTCTTTTTTGAAGTAGTTGAAAAATAGCTGTTTGTGCTGCTTCAATGCCTTTATGTCCATGTTTACCACCAACTCGATCTTCTGCTTGTTCTTGATTTAAGGTGGTAATAAGCCCAAATACACAAGGCTTATTATATTTTAGTCCAACATTTAAAACACCATGTGTAGCGCCGTCGCAAACAAAGTCAAAATGTGGTGTATCTCCTTTAATTACACAACCCAACGTCAATACTGCATCGACAGATTTACTTTCGAAAAGCTGTTGTGCTCCCCAAGGTAATTCAAATGCTCCAGGCACCGGTAATGTTATTATTTGAGCTTGTAAAACACCTAATTTAATTAATTCCTGGGTAGCACCATCTAATAGTCTAGATGTAATATCTTCATTCCAAATAGACCATGTGATTCCCATCTTAAATTGCTTAATTTCATTAAGATGTTTAGTAAAATCGAAGGAAAAACTCGCCGTTGACACAATTCTTGACTATTGATTAGGGATTTAACTCGCCTAATTTCGCTTTCATTTTGTAGACGTACTTGTCTATATCAGAACCTTCAGAAGAAGTAGAATATTTATCGGCAATTACATTGTAACAACGTAAAGCATCCTTGAATTCACCAGCCATTTCGTAGTGTACACCAGCTTTTTTCAAATACATTGCACTAAAATCGTTTTCAGCAACACTTGATGCTCTTTCAAACATTTTAGCAGCATCAATGGTATTTCCTAATTCTGATTCACAAACAGCTTTCATTCCTAAAACAGATGCGTTAAGAATTTCATCGCGAGCATCGGTTTTGTCCAAATAGTTCAATGCGTCTTTATACTTTTTTTCCTTCATGAAAGCGATGGAAGCCATTAATGCAGCTTCTTTTCCCTTTTTTGTGTACCAATAATCATCAGCAATTTTAGCTGCAGAAACTATTTTCATAGCTGCATTCCCTTTTGTGATAATCTGGGTAGAATCATTTTTGAAGTAATAATATAAAGGAGCTAATTTTTGACCAGCCTTCTTCTCTTGATCTGGTAGAAACGTAGTAGAATAGTACAAACTACCAGCAGTAACAGCCACTACACTGATCAACAATACATTGATTATTCTTTTGTTTCCAACATAAATAGTTGAAACATTGTTCTTAACCGATAGCCAATTTTCTTTAATGTCCATGTTTTGAGCGGGCGAATATACGAAATAAGTTTTTTTTACAAGTACTTTTTAATTGATTTAAACAATCATTGGGTAGATTAATCCATTATATAAGGATAATCATTCTCAACATAGACATCTTTAAACAATTCTGATGCATCAGGAAAAGGAGAGTTTTCAGCAAAAACCACACTTTCATTCACTTCATCAATAATTTTTTCTTCCATAGCATCTAATTCTTGTTCAGATGCATACTTCTTAGATAAAATTGTTGCTTTTGTAGTCTCAATTGGATCTTTTTCTTTGTAAGCAGCTAATTCTTCTTTGGTTCTATAACTAGCTGGGTCACTCATACTGTGTCCTCTATATCGATACGTTTTAATTTCTAAAAATGTTGGTCCATCACCGCGACGAGCTCTTTCACATGCTTCAGCTATAGCTTCGTGAACAGTTTCACACTTCATACCATCTACTTGAAAACTTGGCATATCGTAGGCAGAACCAATTTTGTAAATATCCAAAAGGTTAGTAGTACGTTGAACACTAGTACCCATTGCATATTCATTGTTTTCACAAATAAAAATTACGGGTAACTTCCACAGCATGGCCATGTTAAATGTTTCATGCAATGCACCTTGACGAGCTGCACCATCCCCAAAGTAACATAAACTTACATTTTTGGTACCTAAATATTGTTCAGCAAAACCCAAACCAGCACCCATTGGGATCTGAGCACCCACAATACCATGACCACCAAAAAAGTTCTTTTCTTTTGAGAACATGTGCATACTGCCACCTTTTCCACCCGAACAACCTGTAGCTTTACCATATAATTCTGCCATAACTGCATTCGCACTTACACCCATTGCAAGAGCGTGACCGTGATCGCGATAAGCAGTAATGACTTTATCATCTGGTGTAATTGCAGACATCATACCTGCAACCAAAGCTTCTTGTCCAATATATAAATGACAAAAACCCTTTATTTTTTGCTGTCCGTACAACTGAGCTGATTTTTCTTCAAATCGACGAACCAACATCATGGTTTTGTACCAATTCAAATAGGTTTCTTTGTTGAATTTCATATTATTTTAGATTTCGAATCGCGAAGATAATAAGAGATGCTTCAGAAATTCAATTTGTTCAGGAAAAAAATACACAGGAGTTAAATTTTGTCCTCAATATTTTTCACTTTATCTTTAATCATACCAATTTCACGCTGAATTACTCTCAATGCTGGCCCAATATCATCGGATTTTGGTGATTGTGGTTCTTCAAACTTTGGATTTATATAATTAACGAACTTCCAAATTTCTAAAATATCTTGAACCTTTACAGAGTAAGGACTGTACAAGGTATTGGTGCTACAAAGTAGAAAGCTTCCATCTTCTTCAATACGGTTATATAAAATTTTAAATACAATACCGTCATCTTGTGTCACCACTATGTACGGATGTCCATTTTTTACATGATTCCAATCTTGTAAATATTCACCTGTAACGAAAGCACCATCAACAACAGGAGGCATGCTATCGCCACTGATTGGGAATGTTCTATATTTTTTATTGGGGGATAAAAAAGGCAAATTAAAAGCGGGCAATACTTTAATATAGTTAGGATCTGCATAACCTGATGTATATCCAGCTTTTGCTTTTACAGGAACTAATTCAATATTATCTTCATTTTCATGGTTAACAGTCGTAGCTAAAATTCTTAATCTTCCGCCTGTTAAATCCATATCAAAACCTTTATCAAGTTCCAATAATTTACTTTCAGGAAGAATAGATAAATCGGTCCTAACTAACTTATCCATGGTAATTTGAAAAAAATCTGAAAGCTTAATGAG
>JACCDS010855395.1_pt1 | contig 12261 bp, 25 predicted proteins | sample 7446441 | NCBI WGS metagenome assembly JACCDS01 (sample SAMN15323445, study PRJNA562643) | freshwater metagenome | isolation source: river surface water | place: USA:Blue River Watershed | collected 2017-08-17
CATTGATGGACAACACTTAGCTACAGCATTAGAGAGAGAAGGTCAGCCAATTCCCTACATTGAGATTGAAATCACATCTGAGGAAGATCTCATTGAGAAAATGGCATTTTTAAACAACTCATCTAAGTCTTGGGACTTGATGAACTTTATCAATGCGTGGAAAATGATCCGCCCTGATTACATGAAACTTTTTAAATGGAAGAACATGTATGATATTGAAGTATCTATGTTAGCATGTATTGCTATCAACATGCCTTCAATTAGATACAGTACTCAGCCCATTAAAAAGGGAGTATTTCAAATTACTAATCCAAAAGCAGAACAAATGTGTAAAGCATTTAATGACATCTTCTTGAAGATTGGTATGGCAGATAGAGCTGTTAAGTTTCAGTTCTTGAATGGATTCATGCAGGCTTACAATTCAACATATAACCATACTAAGGTTATGGCTGCTATTGATAAGCACATGAAGACTGTTAAGCTTATGGCTAGTGGAGATGAAGCTGGTGCATACATCAGAAAACAAATTTTTAAATTACCAAAATAAGAACTATGAGCCAAAGAGCTTGGTCACAAGACAGTGACATATTCAGACCAGTGTCTACAATGTCACTAACAGAAAAATTAGTACCGGGGATTTATATCCCTGGTGCTGATACGCAAGGATACTATCTTACACAGTATCATGATAAATATGTTTTTCCATATAAAGTATATGGAGTAAACAAGAGCTTTATTGAAAGAGTAAACAGAACATTTGTTAATACAACAGGTAATCTTGGTGTATTGATGAATGGTGTTAAAGGTACCGGAAAGTCAGTTACTTCAGAGTTAATCTGTAATGACTTCATGGAGCAGTTTAACATGCCTGTTATTCTCATCAATGAAAGAATGAGAGGGCTCATTGAGTTTTTAGCTGCAATTGACCAAGATGTGGTTGTGTTTGTTGATGAGTACGAGAAAGTATTTGTCAATGAAGAAGGTAGACCTAATTCAACAGAGATTTTAACTCTTATGGATGGTGCATTGAAGTCTGAGCATAGAAGATTATTCTTGTTTACTACTAACAATAAGTACATTGATGACAACTTGTTAGAGAGACCGGGGAGAATTAGATATGTAAAGGAATTTACTGATCTTGATAAAGCAACTATTGAAGAAATAGTTGATGATCTATTGGAAAACAAGGATTTCAAAGAAGAATGTATTGCATATATATCTAAGCTTCAGAAGATTACAATTGATATTGTCAAAGCTGTAATTACTGAAGTAAACATTCATGGTCAAGGTCCAAGTTCATTCTCTGACATCTTTAATGCTAAAGAGCTTAAACCTACATATAACATGTATACTGGAGCTCTTACATCAGTACAAATGGCAATTGTACTACCAACTCAAACAAACATTGAACGTTTTGAACCTCATTTTTTAGTGGCTTCTGAAGTAAATAAGCAACGTTGGTCTGCAACAAAGAGAGATGTTTTCATTGATGGTGAATACATGGGTGAATTTGTATCATTTGAGAACATGATACTTACTGTATCAAATGAAGATGATAATGAAAACGTAGTACTTACTCAATTTACTTTTGAGAAAGCAGTTCCAGTTCATACTAGTTATGCCTATTAAAATTTAACAAATGGAAAGACATGAAATTCAAGAAGAAGCATTAAAAGCTACAGAAGGGAGAAAGAGAGCCAGCACTGTTCTGGGAACTGGGGTCGGTAAGACCCTAGTTGGCCTCTTACATATGGAAAGGAATACAACACCTATGCAAAATGTATTAGTGGTTGCTCCAAAGAAATCTATCTTTCAATCTTGGGCTGATGATGCTGTAAAGTTTGGTAAACAAGATTTGTTAAAGAGAATTACTTTCTCTACATATATTGGTTTATCTAAAAGAGATCCAAATGCTTATGATTATGTCTATTTAGATGAATGCCACTCACTTCTTGATTCTCATAGGGTGTTCCTTGATGTGTATAAAGGTGGAATACTGGGTTTAACCGGTACTCCACCTAAACACAGAAGTTCAGAAAAAGGTGTTATGGTATCACAGTTTTGTCCTGTGGTATATACCTTTAAGGCTGATGATGCAATTGAGAATGGTATTATTAATGACTACCAAATCATTGTACATGAGCTTGAACTAAATAAGTGTAAAGGTTATCAAGCTGTAATGAAGAATAGATCTTTTATTACTTCAGAGTATGATAACTATGTTTATTGGTCCAGAAGGATTGATGTAGGTTCTGGTAACATGCATATGCTCCGGGTTATGAGAATGAAAGCTCTCATGGAGTATTCTACTAAAGAAAAGTATACTAAGAAATTACTAGAAAGTGTTAATTCTAAGTGTATTGTCTTTGCTAATACTCAAGACCAAGCCGATAAACTATGCAGATATAGTTACCATAGTGGTAATAAGAATTCTGAAGAGAATCTTTTACTATTCAAGGAAGGCAAGATCAAACAATTATCCTGTGTACTGCAGTTGAATGAAGGTATTAACATACCAGATTTAAGACAAGGTATCATTATGCATGCATATGGTAATGAGAGGAAAGCCGCACAGAGAATTGGTAGATTACTCAGACTTAATCCAAATGAGAAAGCTATTGTACATATACTGTGCTATATGGGTACTGTAGATGAAAAATGGGTTAGAGAGGCTCTTGAGGGATTTGACCAGAGTAAAATTCTTTGGAAGAATTATGGTATAAAATTGTAATTTAGCACAATGGAACTTCCACAAGATCATAAGCTTATATTATACAATGATGATGAACATAGTTTTGCATATGTCATGGCATGTTTAATTAAATATTGCGGTCATGACCCTCAACAAGCAGAACAATGTGCATTGGTTGCTGATCTTGCAGGTCAGTGTACCGTTAAATATGGATGCTGGGCACAGATATCAACTATGTTAGAATTCCTTGAAGGAGTTGGTCTCAAAGTAAAAATGGAATCTCATGAAGGTGATATGCCTGAATAGTGCTAATAAGCCCGCAAAAGTACCTATTGAACAGTGGATCCAAGAAGGAGAAACTTATACCATCATTAAAATGGTAAAAATGGGACTACAAGATGGTAAGTATGGTGTACTACTTAAAGAAGTACAGATGTCTGCTGATTGTTTTCCCTATGAATATTATGATGCAGACAGATTTGCACCATTACAAGATCAAATACTAGAAGAACATACCGTAGAAGCTCTTGAAGAAGAGTTTACTATTTAGTAAGCTGAGAAGCTGTATTTTTTTATCCCTTAATTTATTTATTATGAATGAAGCTGTAGAAGCTGCAACACCTGCTGTTGCTATTAATCCACACTTACGTGTATTAATTCTTGATGATGAGACTGAATCTCTTCCAAGAACTTTAGGTATTACTGAAGAAAGAGAAAAAGAACTTGATGTATTAACAAAGAAATCTTTTGAAGACTACAATACCTTTACTGATACTTTTGCTGAGATCAGTAAAAATGTCCGTCATGCTAATGAACTTGTTTACTGTGTTTTTCACGTGGGATCAATAGCTGGTAGAGGCAAAACTCTCCAGATGTTAGATGGTGGAATAGGTAAACTACTTGGTGGTTTAGCTGGTAGATCTAGAAACTCTGAAGATTCTGAAGATTCAGAAGACTAAAAAACAAAAAAACTGATTATTAAATTTTAAATTAAAAAACCAAATGGAAAAGAACAACCAACAGAATGAAACATTAGTAGCAGAGCAAGAATTTTTAAGCATTGGTCCAAGCACCAATTCTTTTGTCTTTATGGAAAAGACATCAAAGATTCTTGAGATTGGATTTAGCACAAACAAGAACCTAGTTCTTTATGGACCGGGTGGTCATGGTAAATCAGAGATTACTGCTGCATTCTTTGCAGATAGAGGAATTGATCCTTATGTAATCACCATGGGTACTGGTATGACAACAGACCGTATGTTTGGTGGTTTGGACATTCCTACTTTCAATGCAACTGGTAAGATTGAGTACTTGGTTGAGAACAGCTTCATGAACCATGAGTATGTGGTATTTGAGGAAATGTTTGATGCACCAGATTTTATCTTGGAGCAGCTGAAGGATATCCTTTCTTCAGGTGTATTCCGTAATGGTACTCAAGTCTTTCCAATTAAGACTAAGTTCATTGTGTGTTGTACTAACCGTACAAGAGAAGAGTTCTCTAAGAACATGTCATTGAAAGCCTTAATGGAACGTTTTCCATTAGAGCTCAATGTGATCTGGGATAATTACACAGATATTACTTACAACAAGCTTTTGGAAGAAAGATTTGGTGAGGGTAATGTTGACCCAATTATTCCTTTCATTCTTCAAGAATATGCAAAGGCTGGTATTGTTATCAGTCCACGTGTGGCTATCACAGCATATGCAATCTTTGAGGAACATGGTCCTGAGTCTCTTGGATTTATTGCAGAATTTGCAAAGAAACCAAGTATCATTGCTAACTCCTTGAAGTCATTTGAGGCACAAGCTAAGATGCGTGAGGCTGCCCAAAAGATGGTAGACTTCTGTTCTTTGTTAGACTTGAATGCACTTTCAAATTCTGAGGAACTTGGTAGCTTTACAACTACTCTTGATGAGTATAAAGCACTTGTAATTGAGTTCAAGAACTTGAAGATTAGTGATGATTTAGCAACCCCACACAGTGAGTTGTTCAAAGAACATGAAGGTAGATATAAGAACTATGTCAAGAAACTTTCTGTTGCAACAACAATGGGTGAAATCTAATAACTATGGCAGGCTACAAAAACTACGGTTATGGTAGCTACTATGGAGGAAATTCCCGTGGCACAGGTTATGGCAGAGGCTATAATTCTGGCTACGGGAGTTATTCCTATGGTGGCTCATGGAATTATTGGGGTTCTTATGGTTACAATACATATGAGTCTGATGAAAACTTAGTGGTTAAAGAACCACAGAGTTATTCTACTCCAACAACTAGAGATGTTGAACTTAAATCTGGCTATTGGAAGACTGGTGCTATTGACCAAATTAAAGAACTTGCAAGAGTATGTTACTTTAAGATGATTGGTGACAAAGATTATCTTAAAGATGAATACAAAGATCTAGATTCACTTAGTGAAGGTACTAGAGAAGCAATTAGTCAGAAGAAAGAATTATATGATAAGCTCTATGATACTTTTATTCCTGGATTTACTCCATTAGAACAAGCTATTGCTATCTACAAAAAGATGCAAACTGAAACTAGGGATGAGTCTGGTGAAGCTTCTGAAGGTCTAGACTTAGACAAGAATTATGCTCTTGATTTTGATAGAGAAGTTTATTCTGACCCTACTATGAATGAGCAACTTCAGCTTAATGAACATAGTAAGAATAGAAACATGTCTATTTTAGATAAGATTTCTATTATAGGTGATCTGGGTACTCAGTTCAAAGTTGAGAAAGAAGTGGATGAGAAGGTTGTTACAAACTCTGATTTAGTTATCAAGAGAATGATGAGAGATTACTCTCAGCTTGCTCAAGTTGACTTGTATCAAAAGTTATTTCCAACTTTTCCAATTAAGCTTCTTACTAAGGACTTGATTGTAAATGTGCCGGTAACTAGAAAAGAACAGAAGCAAAAGATTATTATTATCTTAGACTTTTCAGGTAGTATGAATGATTCATTCAAACAGGATTGGGTAAATGCAATCATGATTGAAAGACTCAAGTATGTACTGAAAGGTGAAGCAGAAGTTTTCTTCAGTTACTTTGTGAGTGATACTGAACAGTTACATTTTCAGCATATTCATGACAGAGATACTGTTTACAAGTTCTGGCATACATTCTCAAATGAACCTGATGGAGGTATGACAAGAGTTGGTTCAATGGTACTTCATATTGCTAAAGAGATTTCTCAGAAGAGACTCTGTAACTTAGATATTGATTTATCTGAAGAGAAGCCAGAGATTCTTGTTATCAATGACGGTGATGATTCAATTGATGCCCAAGACTTTCCTTATAAGGTAAATGCTATTTGCCTTGGAGAAAACAACAGACAGTTAAAAGAGTTATGTGTTCAATCCGGAGGTAAGAAAGTATTTGTTGATTGGTCAAATAAAGTCATTGCTTACTCTGAAGCAGGAGAAGAGAAAATTAACTAAGGGGGAGAAATCCCCCTCTTTTTAACTATTATGGAAGATTATACTAAAGAAGATATCATTAAAGAACTTACTTCTTTAGATCAAAAGACCCGTAAAAGGAATGTTGTTGATCAAAGAAGTTATCTAATTGGTATTTTATATCAAAAATTTGGTCTATCAGAACATGCAATTGCAAAATTAACAGGACTTAAAAGAGAAAAAGTAAACTATAACAGAAGGTTACCGGTTCAATTTAAAGATGATGCTGCATACAAGAAAAATGTATATGTATATGCTCAATTATTTCCTTTTGATTTTAGTAAGAGTTATGCTATTAAATCACAAAGACAGAAAACAATACAAATAGTTGTTGATGATAAACTGTTTAAGAAATTGACTTTAGTTAGAGATTTATTTGGACACAAAGATGTTAGAACTACAGTTGCACATTTACTTGAAAAATCAATGAAATTATGGGCAGAATGAAAGAAATCTACATGCAAGTCATGCAGCAAAATGATGGAAAAATTCCAGAAGAAATGACCATAGCAGATATGGCAAGAATGAAAGAGTTAGAAATCTATAATTGGGAACAGTATGAAAGGGAACAAGAGAGAATTAGAGTATTCAGAATTAAACAAGAGAATCCAAGAGAGATTGCAAAGGCTGCACAAGCAAGGGAATACTGGGAAGAAGAGCTCAGGAAAGGCAAAATCAGAAGACTTGCAAAAGGTAAATAATGAAGAGGGAGACTAAAGCTATAATGGTTATTGTTACTATTATATGGATAGCAATTATTTCACATCTTACTCATTCTGAACCAGTTGTAAAAGCAAAAGATTCTGTTAAATTTGTAAAAGTTAAGGATTGGTCCAAAACTGTTACTGGACCAAGACTTGGTTATTTAAACCATTTATACAATACTAAGTGAAACATTTTATTAAGTACACTTTGGTATGGATAAGTCAAAACCTATCTATACCTTTTTGGATGGTTGGTCATGTACACCTCAGTATAAATGTATATGAAGATGTACATGAAATACTCATGTCCTTGGGTATGAATATAATTGTGGCAATTGGTTTTATTATTGATTATAAAGAAACAAGAAAAAATGAAAAATAAAGTAAAATTAGTTATACTAACATTTTTACCGGTTTTATTTGCTGCACTCGTAGTCTTTGGAGAAATCAGATGTATTTACAAGATGTGCACATGTAATTGGGAACCTGTTGGTAAAGCTGAGATAGTTTATACTGTAGGTACATTTACCGGATTGGGTGTTGTCATTGGATACTTTAACATTGAAGATAAGTAAATCAAAGTGGATGCATTTAGAGTAATTGAGCTACGGGCTCAGTATGAAGTCTTATCTCAAATTGAAGAAATGTTTACACCAAAGTCTAAGCATAGAGTTGCTAAGCATGTTGACAAGAAAATGAGAGAGATTATTAAAGAGTTAGAAACTTTTAAAAAACAAGAAAATGCAAAATGAATTTTTACCTTATGATAGGGCACTAAAACTCAAACAACTTGGATATGATGAAGAAGGCTTTGGTACATATAATGTTAATGGAGAAGTGTTACCACTTATGCCATATACGGTAGAAAGTAAAGCTATTCTATTCCAACAAGCATTTAGATGGTTTAGAGAAGAACATGGTCTAGGACACATGATCAATGGTATTGGATATGAGTCATTTCTTTTTAACATTGGTGGTCTTGTAACAGTATTTCCAATGTTTAAAACCTATGAGGAAGCAGAACTTGCTTGTCTTGACAAACTGATTGAGATTGTAGAATCTAAAAAAGAAGAAGATGAATGCAACATTAATTAAAAAACTAGACAATGGTTGGCCTGTATACTCTCTTAGAAGAGCTGATGGTAAGATGATTGCAACAACAAGGTTTCCATTTGATGAACCGGCTCTTATGATTGCTAAGAATGCTGGTATAAAGCTTCAGAAACTATCTCATGTAAACTGTGATGAGATATTTGGAGTAATTAATGCTCAGAAGTTGGCTATTGAACATAGTGAATCTGAGCTATCCATATATCCTGAAACTTCTTCTACACTAACAGAAAGCGAAGTACTTAGGCTTAGATCTTTAATACAAGCTCATTCATATAGAGGATTTGAGAAAGGCTTCAACAAAGCAATGGAGTTGAATAAAGGTAAGCGGTTTACTTCAAGAGATATGTTACGTGCTTACATGGAAGGTACAAATGATGGTGCAGAATTTGAGTCAATGATGGATTATGATTCAGAAGATAACGCTGAGGCATCTGAATTTGCTAGAGAAGCAGAAAGGGAATTTATAAAATCCCTACAACAACCAAAAGAAATTGAAGTTGAGATTGAAATGGATTATTGTTATTATCCTGCAAATTTGCCTAAAGAAGGAGAACAAAGACCTCCTATGCGACCAAAACTTGATGCAGATGGATGTTTAATACTTAAAAAAAGAAATGTCAGTAGTTAGATTCATAGGCTGTTTACATTTTGGACATGCAGCCATAGCAAAACACAGAAACTGGGATAGTGTAGAAGAACATGACCAGCACCTTATTAAAGAGTGGAATAAAGTAGTGGATAAAAGAGACACTACCTATATAGTAGGTGATGTTACTATGGAGAAAGCTACACACTACCATAAGCTTAACCAGTTAAATGGTAGGAAGATAGTAGTTCTTGGTAACCATGATAGGCACCAGGATATTAAATTTTTACTACAGTATGTAGACGGTGTTGCCGGAGCTGTAGACTACAAAGGATTTATTGTTACTCATGTACCTATTCATCCTAATGAAGTGCAGTTCTACCGGGGAAATATTCATGCACATATCCATCATGTAAATAAACTTGAGGAAGTTGTAGTAAGTAGTGCATACATGGATGAAGGTAGTAAACCGGCTCCAACATTGCACAAATACTTTAATGTTGATGCACATTTAATTGGATATCAACCTAAAAGTATTGAAGATTTAAAAACTTTTAAACCTGAAGGATGAAAGTAGAAATGCTTAAAAACCAAGTAGAATTATTACAAGAAGATATAGAATGTGTACATATGTATCTTGATGATAAAGACCTTCCAAGAAAAGATTTTAAAGGAAGAGAATACTCTATTGTTGGGAGAATAAAAAGACTTGAAGAAAGTTTTCAAAAACAATTATCAGAATTAGAAAGTTACTATTTAACCTTTAAACAACAAGAACAATGAAATTAAGCAGAGAAGACCGTAGAGAAGAGATGAATGCTTATGGTATTATGTTTTTTGCAGGAACTTTAGCACTAGTGTTTACAGTTGTATTATTATTAACACTTTTTAATATTTTTTGATATGGAAAACTATCCAAAATGGGTAAACAATCTTGTTTACTTTTTAGCAGGTATTGGTTTTGGTCATATATTATTTAATTACTTCTTATAATGGCTGATATTACATGTTGTCCAGGCACAAATTGTCCTCTGAAAGAAGAATGTTATAGATTTACAGCTCCTAAAAGTGAATATGGTCAGAGCTACTTCTTTGAAGCTCCTGGTAAAACAGTAGATGATAAGTTTACTTGTGAGATGTTTTGGGGAGATAATGCTGAATCTATTTGGAACAACTTAAAAGATATAACAAATGGGAAAGATAATTCTTGAATTTGATTCTATTGAAGAAAAAGATGATGCTAGAGCAGCATTAGATGCTTATCAATGGAAAAATGCTGTTTGGGATCTTGACCAAGAGCTCAGAAAAATTGTTAAGTATGGACAATTTGATGGAAAAGAAGCTACTTTGGAACAAGTTGAAGCAGCTGATAAACTTAGACAAAAGCTGAGAGGCATATTAGAAGAATATAGTTTAAATCTAGAATAGTATGAGTGTAAATAAGAAAGATTACAGAGTAGTAAAAGTACCATATACTTATAGTACGTATGTTGTACAAAAAAGATTCTTATGGTTCTTTTGGAAGACTGTTAAGAATCGTGCAGGATTTAATATGGAGTATACTTCCAGAAAAGGTGCACAAGCTTATATTAACTTTCTCAAGTGATAATTTCTACATGTGTTAGGAAGGTGCAGCAGATTAAGAGATTATGAGTGTTGTAGAAAAAGTCACTAGAAAAAGTATGATTATTAGACCATCAGGACGGTCAACTGATTATATCAGTCCGTCCTTTGGTCATGGCTGTTTATATAACTAAGCCAGATTATGAAACCTTTAAACAACAAGAACAATGAAAACAGCGGTAGAATTTTATAGAGAAGAATTAAATGCTTTGGTTAGCCTTAGAGAAACCAAATTTAAAACGGAGCATGAAATCTTTGAACAAGCCAAAGAAATGGAGAAGGAGCAGATTGAAAATGCTTTTGAAAATGGAATGAATGCAGTCAATATTCATAATCTTGAACAATACTACAACTAAACCTTTAAACAACAAGAACAATGAAAGCAGAAGAATTTGTAAACAAACAAAAAGAAAAGTACGGTAACTTTGGAATAATGTGTCCACCATCAACGGATAAAGAAGCTTTAGATGCCTTAACAGAACATTTCTTAGGAAAGGATTGGTATACTGCTAACCCTGTTAATTCAGAGCAAGTTAACACAGAAATTGTAGCTCTTATACTTGATAAGACTCAACCAAAGAAATGGTATCAAAGATTATTTAACCTTTAAACAACAAGAACAATGAAAGAATGAGCACAGTTGAGAAAGTAGTTAGAAAGTCTATGATCATTAGACCTTCTGGTAGATCAACAGACTATATCAGTCCAAGTTTTGGATACGGATGCCTCTACAATTGTACTTACTGTGTGACTCCTGAAACTTTAATTACTACTCCTCATGGAGTAAAAATGGCTGGAGAAATTCAGGAAGGAGATCAAGTAGTTTCTTTTTCCCAGGATACCGGGAAAGTTGAAACAGACTTAGTGACTGTAATTGGTCAACGGGATACTGATGAACTTTATGTAATTGAAGTAGATGGACAAAGTGTGACCGTAACTGGTGAGCATCCCTTTTATACAAAGAATAGAGGTTGGGTAGAAGCACAACATCTAGCTGAAGATGATGAACTACTTTGTGAAAGTCGTGGTTTAATCCTATAATATTATTAGGGTCAAAAACATTAATACCAGCAAGTTTACAGAACCATCTTGGAATAATATGATGGTAATCTATGTTATCAGTAGTATTGGTTAATGCACAGTGTGTAAAGTTTAAATTCTTTTTGAGCTTGTACCAATCATTAGACTGATATTCTATAGCATGTGAAGTTCCATCTAGGTAATTAGGATTTCCGGGGCCTTGATATCTTTGAGATATAATCTGGCCCTGGTTTTTCTTACCAAGTCCTTGCTCAGTACAATCAGAACAATAATTATTTCTAGCTTTAGCTTTAGGTGACTGTTCACCACAGATTTTACAAAGAATCCATTTAGTATGAGCAGCGGGAAGTGTTCTATCAATAGTAAATAACAGACCCTCAAACTTTTTCATAGTTCTAAAGTCTCTGTTATAGTGCTTACCAGCTTCTTGGAAAGTTCTGAATGTAGGTTTAGACTGTTGATTAAACAATTCAGCATAACTTGTTTCACATGTAGAATTACAATAGGTTGTAGACTTTTTTGTAATTTTACCACAATATTTACAGCTCATGGAGTTAGAATTTAAGAAAATTAAAGCTATAACAAAGATAGCAAAACAATCTAAGGTTGTCAACTTTTCTGTACAAAAGAATGAGAATTATTTTGCAAATGGTATTCTTACTCATAACTGTTATATGAAGAGACATAAGCCGGAAGGATTATCTGTAGCTACAAATACTATGGATATCCTGACAGAAATTAATTCTCATGCATTCTTTGCAGATGTAGAAAAGCCAAATCAGACTGGAGATTATATTACATATGATATCAGTTGCAATGAGGACTTTGCTTTACATGCTAAGTATCATGATTGGGAAACTATCTTTAAGTTCTTTAGAGATCATCCACTTGCTATGGGTTCATTTGCTACTAAAGATGCAAATAGAGACTTGTTGCATTTTAATCCTGAAGGTAAAATTAGAATTAGATTTAGTTTAATGCCTTATGAATTAAGTGATCCTCTTGAGCCTAATACAAGTAGTATCTATGAAAGAATAATGGCAG
>JACCDS010559720.1_pt1 | contig 12259 bp, 13 predicted proteins | sample 7446441 | NCBI WGS metagenome assembly JACCDS01 (sample SAMN15323445, study PRJNA562643) | freshwater metagenome | isolation source: river surface water | place: USA:Blue River Watershed | collected 2017-08-17
AGTGTACACAGCTAAAAAAATATCTTGTCCACCGTAGGAGCTTAAAGCATTTCCATTAACTATCATAGGAAAATCGGCGCTATACACCCCTGAGAATTGCACATTACCATTAGACAAAGCGACAACATCAACTGGCACTTCAGAACCAGCACCCCCTGCAGATTTTACCCACTGCTTTGTTCCACTGCTATTGTATTTCAACATAAATACATCTCTATTACCCACGCTAGTTAAGGTCTGTGCATTTGCACCTGAGCCAAATGATACCGTCTCGGTGAATGCACCAGTAACATAACAATTGTTACTAGCATCGGTCGCTATATTAATGTCGCTGCAAAAACCCATCATCGATAAGCCCTCATTACTTTGTCGTAACCATTGTAAAACTCCCGATGAATTAAACTTAGCCAAAAAGAAGTCGTTTTGGTTACCTGTAATGGATGTCGTTCCAATAGTTAATGTTGATGAAAATATTCCGGCTACATATACATTGCCAGCAGCATCGCAAGCAATGTCTTCGAATTCATCAGGACCTGTGGTTCCAAAAGATTTAGCCCAGGCTAAGGTACCGTCGGCATTATATTTTACTAAAAAATGCTCACTACCTCCTGAGCTGCTCAAGGTAGTATTATCAATGTATAAATTACCACCCATCATCAACTCTCCATAATTTCCGGCTACAAACGTGTTGCCATTGATATCACTAGCTGATTTTGATTTTTCTAAAAAACTAGATTGACTGGTCTCTATGTCTTTTAGCCATTGCCAGTTTTGAGCATTTGTATTTAGAGTAATTAAAGTAAAAAATACAATGAGTAAGTAAATAATTCTTTTCATATTGTTGTTGTAATAGACTGATAACTAAAATACTAATAAGCACCAAAAAATAAAAATGTTTTTACAAATGAATAAAATATTTAGTACCTTCATTTGTGTTTAGTCTTTAGTATCTAGTCGTTAGTCACTAGTCTTTAGACAAGACACTTAATAACTTAATAACCTATTAACTTAATAACTCAATAACCTATTAACTTAATAACTTAATTCCCATTAACAATTGACAATTAACAATTAACAATTAAAAAGATGGTTACAATCGCAGTGTACAATTTAAAAGGTGGTGTGGGTAAAACAGCAACTTCAGTAAATATGGCTGCATTAGCAGCATCCGAAGGCGACAGAACTTTATTGTGGGATTTAGATCCTCAAGCATCTACTTCATTTTATTATCGAGTAAAACCAAAAACCAAAACGGGTTTAAAAAACATTATTGGTGGTACAGGAGTACTCGATGCTGTTCGTGAAACAGAATATGAAAACCTCGATTTAATACCTGCCGATTTATCCATTAGAAACATGGACATTCATTTAGGCGACCAAAAATCGTCGCGTAAGAAATTAGCAGAATCTATAAAAGAATTATCATCAGAATATGATGTATTGTTTATAGATGCGCCTCCAGGAATTTCGGTTCTTTCCGAAAATTTATTTTATGCTGCCGACATCATTTTAATGCCAATGATTCCAACAGTTCTTTCGATTCGTAGTTATGAAATGATCATGGAATTTTTTGATGAAAATAATTTAGATAAAAATAAAATCTGGGGATTCTTTTCGATGTACGACTCACGTAAAAATATGCACAACGACATCGTTGAAGAATACACCAAGAAAAAAAGAATTTTAAAAACACCTATTCCTTACTCGAGCGATGTGGAACGCATGGGATTGTATGAAGCACCTTTAGTTTCATATTCTACCTATTCTCGCGCAGCCTTAGCATACCACGAGCTTTGGGCAGAACTACGTAAAAAGATTTAATTACTTTAAGAAAAAGGCATCGTCGAAGTGCATTAGCTCGTAATCGTTTTTAGTTGAAAAGATGATGCTAATAATGTCGAACCGTACTTCGCCCATTAATTTGTTGTTCTGAATATATCCTCTGGCTACTCTTTTCATGTTCCTACGTTTTTCTTGCGTAACAGCCATTTCTGGTGTACCATATTTCGATATCATGCGGGTTTTTACCTCTATAAATACTGTTTGTTTCTGATGCTCTGCAATAATGTCTACTTCTGCATTTCCCACTCTGTAATTTGTTTTTAAAATCTTATAGCCTTTTTTCTGCAGGTATTCTTTTGCCAATTGCTCTCCTCTTTTTCCTAAATCTATATGCTCTGCCATCGCCCTCTTTTTGATTTATAAAAATCGTACCTTTGAATATCAAACTCAACTGCATTTATGCAGGTTTTTTTATCATCCTTATTATAATAAACTTTTTATGACGAATGTGAGATTTCAAGATTGGGGAATGATTGATTACAAGGAAGCTTGGGATCGACAAGAGTCGTATTTTGCTCAAACCTTAAAAATAAAATCAGACAATAGAACGAATAACACTACTATTCCTACGGAGCATTTTCTAATTTTTTGTGAACATCCACATGTATATACGTTAGGGAAAAGTGGAAAGCAAGAAAACTTATTGCTTGATGATGCCGGTTTAGCTGCAGCATCAGCCAGTTATTATAAAATTAACCGTGGTGGCGATATTACTTATCACGGTCCGGGACAAATAGTAGGCTATCCCATTTTAGACCTCGATTATTTTTTTACCGACATCCATAAGTATTTACGATTGCTCGAAGATGCGATCATCAATACATTAAAAAAATACGGAATAGAATCGGGCAGGATCCCTGGATTAACTGGTGTTTGGCTCGACATCGACGATATGAGTAAAGCTCGCAAAATATGTGCGATGGGTGTACGATGCAGCAGATGGGTAACCATGCACGGATTTGCTTTTAATGTAAATACGGATTTAAATTATTTCAAAAATATTATTCCTTGCGGTATCGACGATAAGGATGTTACTTCAATGGAAAAGGAACTTGGGAGGAAATTAGATTTTGAAGAAGTAAAATCGGTTTTAAAAAATGAAATTGCTATCTTGTTTAATATGAATTTAATTTCCGATGAAAAAGAACTTGTTTAAACGTATCCTTTATGTGTTTGTATTGGTCATTGCCATAGCTAATGTTGCTATTTGGGCAAGCGATACAACTTATATTTATAAAGCATTGGTATACCAACAACCTGGTATCGACGATTTAAACATTTTCCCATACACTACCATCGAAAATAAAGGCAAGAAAGACCCATGGAAAGTATCATCAACCTATAATAAAACCAAGCTGAGCGATAGCTTACGAAATGTGTTAGAACGCTACAAAACTGTTTCGTTTTTAGTGATTAAAAATGATTCCATACAATACGAAGAGTATTGGGACACCTGGAACGACAGCGCATATTCAAACTCATTTTCTGTTGCTAAAAGTATTGTAAGCACTTTAATTGGAATTGCCATTGATGAAGGAAAAATTGGAAGTGAGAATGATCCTGTAGGGAAATACATTCCAGAATTTAACCAAGGCGATTTCAAAAAAATAAAAATTGTTGATGTGTTAAAAATGGCTTCTGGCTTAAATTTTCAAGAGTCGTACTCTACTCCTTTTAATCACACAACCGATGCTTATTATGGTACCGACTTGCGAAAATTAATTTTTTCTTTAAAACTAGAGAAAGAACCAGGCACCGAATTTTATTACCGAAGCGGCGACACACAGGTGTTAGAGATGGTATTAAAGGCAGCAACTGGTCAATCTATTTCCGACTATGCTTCAGAAAAGTTATGGTCTAAAATTGGCGCAGAACATCCTGCACATTGGAGTTTAGATAAAGTTGGCGGCGACGAAAAAGCATACTGTTGTTTTTATTCGAACGCCAGAGATTTTGCTCGCATCGGAAAATTGTATTTACAAAATGGAATGTGGGACAGTACCCAAGTGCTCTCATCAGCATGGGTAAAAAAAGCAACCACCCCGCACCGCTTACCCGAAAATGGTAAAGCTACCGACCAATATGGTTTGCAATGGTGGATATACAATGATATTTACTATTGCCGTGGTATCCTAGGACAATACATTATTGTTGACCCAACTAACAACATGATTGTAGTGAGGTTAGGCCATGAGCGCGATAAAGACAAGGATAATAATCATCCATTGGATTTTCTCACTTATGTAGCCGAATGCAGAAAACTGTTTGCTAAGTAAGATTAAAGTCTGTTGCTTTCGTTGTTTAACAACATCTTTTTTAACATAAAGACTACGTAGGTACGATCTTTACGTATAACCGACATTAATCTATTAATAAGTTCTTCTTCCTGACCAGGAGTAAAATTTAAATCTTCGTCGCTTATATCTCTGTACTTACGTTTGATTTTTATCTTAACCTTATCCCAAGCGTTATTAATTTGAATCTCTGCCATGTGAATTAAATTTTGTGCTGCGAAATTACAAAAATTTGATTCAAAAAAAACGAATCGCTAATAAAATTAGGCATTTAGAGGAATATGTATGGCTACCAAGGTACCATTTCCGGGACTTGAGTCCCATTCTACCGTACCTTTTAAAAACTCTACCCTGGTAATAATATTTTTTAGACCAATACCACTGAAATTATCTTTGTTGGTTACATCGAAGCCTTTACCATTATCTTCAATGGTTACAGTAATTTCTTTGTGTTCATTGCTTATCTGAATATCGAGCTGGTTTGCCCCCGAATGTTTAATCACATTATTCACCGACTCTTGAATTACACGATACAATACCGTTTCAATTTTTTCATCGAGGCGTTCATTTAAACCATAACTAACTAAATTCACTTTAATGAGTGAATCGTCTATTTTAGAAATAAAATCACGCACTGCAGAAGCCAAACCAGATTTTAACAAAACATTTGGCATCATGTTATGGGAAATGGCTCGTACTTCTTTACACGATTCGTCAACCAAATCGATGGTTTTATCGAATAATATTTTTTTATCGGACGTTGCAAAATGTATAGTATCTGAAACACTCGATAAATTCATTCTAACAGCAGAAAACATTTGTCCGATGCCATCATGTAAATCGCTTGCAATGCGTTTACGTTCACGTTCTTCTGCTTCAATTATTGCTTTGGTAGCGATGTCTTGTTGTTTTAATATTTCTTTCTGTAACCTATTAGCCTCTTTAATTTTATTTCTACTGATGATTAAATATGCAATCACAATGCTTAATAATAATAAACCTAAAGCAGTTAATAAATACGTATTTCTTTTTTGAATTTCTAATTGCTGAATTTTTAATTGTTGTTCTTTTTTCTCGGTATCGTATTGCACATAAAGTTCAGAGAGTTTAGCCTCTGCATCTTTTGAATATACTGTGTCTTCAATCTTTTGCCCTTCTTTTATATAATACAATGCTTTATCGAACATTTTTTGTTTCTCATACAAGTCTGCCAATTGTTTATTACAATCGTTAAGGTATTCGCGTGCATTAATTTTTTTGAAATGATATAATGCTTGTTTGTAATTCTGTTCGGCTTCTGTATAATTTTGTTGTAAACTTTGATAGTACGCTATGTTTTTATAACACGAGCCAATCCCTAAATCATCGCCAAGCTCTTTACGCAACTCCAATGAATTAGTATAATATTGCATTGCTTGAGTGTACTGTTTTTTCTCTTGGTAAATTTGTCCGATGCTATTTAATATTAAAGCGAGGTCCGATTTTTTTGTAGTTTTTTCTAGTAACTCCTTCGAAAGTAAAGCATACTTCAAAGCTTCGTTATAATTTTTTATATTGATGTAATACTCTGTATAACTTGAGTAAACGGTAGTAAGCAATGATTTTATTTGTCGCGATTTAGCTATTTGATAACTCTCATCAATGTACTTCTTAGCAATCTCATTTTTCTTCATGTTTAAATAAAGATTGCCTAAATTCCCTTTCACCAAGGCTTGCATCACCGAATCGTTTTTACTTTCATAAATGCGCAAGGCTTTCATTAAGTACTCTGCCGATTCTTTAAACTTACCTTGTTGTTTATATATAATAGAGATGTTATTTAAGGAACCAGCAGCTTTAAGATCCATACCTAATTCCATGCGAAGTTTATAGGCTTTCTCGTGGTAAATAAGTGCTTCGTTGAGTTGATTAATTCGAGTATAACAATTTCCAATATCGGAATATGCTAAAGCAATGGCTTTAGGATTGTTTAATTTTTGAGCCATGGCAAGCTCTTCCTTACCATAATACAGAGCCTTATTAAAATCGGAGAATCCATAGTTCCAACACAAATCGCCATAGGCAACTAATTTTATGGAATCGTTGTCACTTGTTTTTAAAAGTGTTTCTAAACTATCTATTATTTTTTTATCCTGAGCATTCGAAAATGCTACCATCAGTATAAAACAAAAAAGGGTAAGTAATTTTTTCATCGTTATACTCATAAAACTAAACAATAAATATAACAAATACATACCCAACAGAGGGGAAATTTATATCCGTACTAGCTCGGAATACTTAGGAATGTATGCTTAATTTAAAGCCAACACTGTGGTAATTTATAATTTCGATGGCTGGGTCTTTGGATAGGTATTTACGCAAACGAGAGATGAATACATCCATACTCCTACCCGCAAAATAATCGTCGGTACCCCATACTTCTTTTAACAGGTAATCGCGTTTAACAATTTCCCCTTTTTTCTCAACCAATAAATTTAAGAGTAAAGCTTCTCGCTGAGTAAGTTTTTTTTCCTCCTCGTCAATAATTAAGAGTTGATTTTTAAAATCAAACTTATACTTTCCAAGGTTAGAATTTTGTTGTGTTGAGGGATTACTTGTAGATCGTTTTAGAAATACTTTACAACGTAATATTAGTTCTTCAATACTAAATGGTTTGGTGATGTAATCGTCGGCACCTAAATTAAATCCATTGATACGATCTTCCTTCAAACTTTTTGCTGTAAGAAACAATAAAGGTATTTGGTCGTTTTGTAAACGAATTTGTTTTGCTAATTCGAAGCCATCCATTTTAGGAAGCATTACATCTAGAATACATAAATCAAATGTTTGGGTTGAAAAATAGTACAATGCTTCTTCACCATCAACACAAAGTTGAACTTCAAATTGATTTTGTTCAAAGTTATCTTTGATAACAAAACCCAAATTTGTATCATCTTCAACGAGTAGAATTCTTTGCTTATGCATTTGGAAATTTTATTGTAAAGCTAGTACCTTCTCCTAAAACACTATCAACACTAACTTTTGCTTTGTGTAATTTAGCAATTAGTTTCACATAATTCAATCCAATACCAAATCCTTTCACATCGTGTCTGTTTCCGGTTGGCACACGATAAAACTTATCAAAAATTTTATTCAAGTGTTCTTTTGCAATACCCAAACCATTATCAGTAAATACAATACTAATCGATTGATTTGTATTATAGGTTTGAATCTTTAGAATTAATTTATCTTTTGAGTACTTTATTGCATTGTCTACGATATTACTTATTAATTGTGAGAGGTATATTTCATCACCTATCACAAAAGTATTGCTGGCCTTAAATTCGTAAATAATATCGATGTTATTTTTTTCTTTCTCCGATAAGCTGTCAACAATGTTTCGAGTTAGTTCTTCAAGGTTTATTTTTTCAATATTTAACTTGATGGTTCTATTCGAATCGGCTAGGGTTAATACTCGCTCAACTTGAGCTTTCAAACGATTACTTTCTTCGATAATAATATTTGCATAGGTAAGTAAACGTTGAGGTTGTTCTACTATGCTTGGATTTCTAATGGTTTCTGCAGATGCGCTAATAATAGACACAGGTGTTTTTATTTCATGCGTCATATTATTAATAAAATCTTTTTGTATTTCTGATAGTCTTTTTTGTTTTAAAATAACAAACAAACTATAAGCAAAGAAAATAAGCACCACAAATAAAACAAAACTCGAAAATAACCAAAGCGACATTCCACTTACAATATCGAGTGTTTTATTAGGAAAATAAACTGTGAAATAATAATTGTCGGGTTTCCAAACAGGTAAGTTTCTGCGCACCGTCTCTTCATCATCCGACATTTTACCTTCTACATAACCACCGTAAACGAGTTGTTCATTTTTACAATCAAAAATTCTGTACTCAAAACTTTGATGGATGTTTAACTTATCGAATTCATTCCTTAAGTAATGTTCAAGGACATCGGCATTTATTTGATCATTTACCATAACGGCAAAGTAGTTATGATCTAATTTTTGAATTGGATCAACAGGCAACACACTTGAATTATTGTATAAAAGTATACCCTTTAGTGTTTGGGTAAGGGCAATGTTTAAGCTTCGATTAAATTCTTGTTCAGTTTTATCGAAAGCTTGTTTAAACCAAAAAATCTGGGTTACAATAATTCCAACAATCGAAACTATTGCTAAAACAACAAATGTTTTAATGGTTCTGTTACGCATGTATGCAATTTAGTAGAATATACATGAATGCGGAAATGCTTCCCTAGCTTTAACGTTTCATTAACAAAAAAGCCCAACAAAAAATTTTGCTGGGCTCCAAAATATATTCAATCGTTATTAAACTCTTTTATAATCGGCTTGCCAATTTTGTATGCTCTGTTTTATTTGCTTATTACTTAGTTTTTCTGAGATGCTTTTATCAATCAATTGGAGTAACTCATCATCACCAGCGAAACGTAGTGCAATAATTTGGCTCAACGACAACTGACTTTCTTTCTCTTTGAAAGATTTACCAGTAAGCTCAAAGTATCGGTACCTCATTTCTAGTCGGATGATTCTGTTTTGATTTTTAATGGCATAAATTCTAGCAATAAGAACAGCTAGTACTAGTGCTGATGCTACTAAAACATTAAATATTTCTTGTTTGCCAATACTTTCGGAATCACCAATAATGGCGAAAGCAAAAGCTAGCGCTGCAGCAGTTATTGGGGTTAAAATAAAATGGTGAGCTGGGTAAAGCCTCCTATGGTTAGTGTAGTTTTGCATAATTTGTATAACAAAACAAGCAAGAAATTGTTTGGATAGCGGTTAAAATGAGAAAAGCTGTATTTAAGCAGGATTAAATAAAAACCAGTATAAATGCGGGTTTTTGGTGGCACGACTTAAGTGGTGGCACGACTTAAGTCGTGCCACTAGAATCATTATAAAAAATAACTTTTTTCAACTCCCATAAAATCATACCAATGGCAAGAGGGAAAACTATATAGGATAGCTTATTAAAGGTCCAAGCAGATTGAAAATCTAAATGTATTAAATGTTGAATTGCTCTGGTCATACCACAACCATAACATTCCATATCAAACAAAATAACAGAAACACAAGTTGCGCGACCATGATCAAAGTAGTCGGCTGGTAAAATCAATAACATTATGAAAGCAATTGAAAGCAAAATGAAAATGCTGATTCCAATTTTTTTCTTTGTTGCTGGAGCTAGGTTTATTTTCATTTTATAATTTCCTAATGTTTATCGAATTACTTTCTCCTTTTTTTAGAACGGAGATTACGGGAGTAATTTCGGAACCATCTTTTAAATTAATATTTGCAGTACAGGGTGCCGATAAGCCTTCATACAAACCAATTATTTTAATGGTTGTAACTTTCTCTTCCAGCGGAATAATAAATACTTTTTTCTGACGTCGTAAGGTAAGTTTATCAATAATTTTTTTATCATTTATAAATACAGAAATCTCATCCAAATCTTCTTGTTCGCCGTCCCAAACCTCTAGTATTATCTCATTACTTTGCCAGTTTACATTAAGAACTTCGTTACTTTTTAACGTGTTTTTTTCTGCACGTTGTTTAAGCATTGAAATTTTATCGCGTATTAAATTTAAGGTATCCGAATTTTTTATTTTATCGGGATTCAAATAATTATTTTCTATTTCTTGAAGATAAGAGCTGCTTACAAGAAATACGGTACCATTAGCGCAATTAGTTCCATCTGGTAATTTTCCAGTAAATTTTCCTTGAAGAATTGTTTTACCACGAACGGTTTTGAATTTTGCATTTTTAATGGTTAGGTAACAAAATTCATTTTCTTTGGCATTTGATTTGGTGCTTAGGTTAGAAGTTTCTGTAAATGAAATCTTTTGTTCCGAAAAATTTATGGAGCCTTTTATAATACTTTTAGTTCTATCGTCGCCGTAAATATCTGTAATAGAGCTACCTTCAATTTTACCTTTTCCAACATCCGTAAAATTTATTTTATAGCTAATAAGCTCATTATTTGATAGTTGTAACGTTCCCACAAACTCATATTTCGTATTTGTTTGAGCAAGAGTAAGGGTAGGTAAAAAAAATAATGTCAGATAATAGATAAATTTCTTCATTCAAATTAATTTCATATATTGTATTAACAAAATCAAATATAACCCTTATTATGAAAAAAATCACAAACTCAATTTTGGCACTAAGTGCTGTGGTATTATTATCAACAGGCATTGCAAAAGCTTCATTCCCTGTAAAAAAAGAAGCTAAAAAAGAAACAACAGAACAAATTAGTTCAGTGAATGCACCTGCAGTTTCTGCAACAACTGTAGAAGCAAGTGAAAAGGCTGCAACGAAAGTAGAGTCGGCAAGCAAGAGCGATGCAAGTAATGCATTAGCTGGTATGGACCAAGAAAAATTAATTACTTTATTGTTATGGTTCTTCTTAGGTGGTTTAGCAGCTCACAGATGGTATGCAGGTAAACCAGTGGGATGGAACATCTTATTTATTTTAACTGCTGGTGGTTGCGGAATATGGGCAATTGTTGATTTAATTAATATCTTAACAGATAAGTTTTAATTAACAATTCTATAAAACAAAAAACCCCGCTTCCTAAGGAGCGGGGTTTTTTTGTTTATTAAAGTATAGGTTAGAATATTTGCACAACAACATTTAGTTATTACTTATTTAAAATTGAAAATTGAGATAGAATTTTTGGATTAAGAATAGAAATAAGAAAATAGAAAATAGAAATAAGAAAATAGAAAGTAGTTAAAGATTCGTTATAGATTTAGAATCTGTTTGAATATACTATTGCAAAGTATTAGTCATAAAAAAAGCCCTTTCTGTAGAAAGGGCTTTTTTATGTTAAAACGCTCAAAGACTAAATAGGTATAACACCAATATTCGTTTTTACTTTGAGTCTATAGATAACGTCTGTATTACTAGGTTGAGCCAATTTTCCTTTAATAGTAATTCTGTATGAAGGTTTGGTTATGTAAGGAACAATATCAAATTCTGTTGATTGTAATTTCATTAACATGAAACCACCTTCATCAAAAGAAGCTGAGGCAACACCCGGAATATATGCAATCACACTATCAAATGCAGCCGGTCTATTAACATCTCCAATAAATACGCTTATGGTGTCAAAGTCAAAAACACTTGGCATAATTTTGCCTGCTGTATCTACCTGGCCTAATTTTGCACCGGTTACGACAATAAATTTAATTTGATCTCTAGAAGTGTTGTTAGCTGTTAAGAAACTATCAATATTTCCTGAAACCTCTCTTGTTAAGGTAAAAAATGAATCAGGTCCTGCGGGCACTACAAAGGTTTGATCAATTTCTTGTGGAATAGTAAAAGGAATACCGTCTCCTTCGCAAGAAGCTAGCGTAAATAGACCTAAAATAGATGTAGAAACAACTAGATAGGAAAGTAATTTTTTCATAATAAATTAGTATTAGTTATAAGGCTAAAAATACGAAATTCGTTTACTAAAAACAAAATTAAGCTTAATTTCGGTTTTTAGGTCAAAAACGGCCTAAAATATGCAATAAAGCAGGTTTTTATCTTTAAAACAATTTTGGCAATATTTAAAATTGATGATTAAAGAAGAGCGAAAAAAATATTTCTACCCATTTTCTTAGAATTAATTAAGTTTGCAGCAGTTCGCTTTTCGACATTTCGAAAATTCGAAAATTCGACACAGGCGCCGTAGTTCAACGGATAGAATAGATGTTTCCTAAACATTTGATGTGGGTTCGATTCCCGCCGGGGCCACAACATTAAAAGGAGAAAGCTTATAATCCTATATCTTTATTCTATGATTTAAGTTTTAAATCATAGAAATCTGTACGACGATCTTTTAGGTTCCTTACACTACCATACATATGTAACTGATTAAGTAATGAAAGATCGACATCGGAGATTAAGACCATTTCTGTGTTTTGAGTAGCTTCACTTTTAATACCATTGTAAGGGAAAGGAAAATCGCAGGGTGTAAACACAACCGATTGTGAGTATTGAATATCCATATTAGCAACCTTAGGCAAATTTCCAACACTTCCTGTAATGGCAACGTAACATTCATTTTCTATTGCTCGAGCTTGAGCACAACAACGAACCCTCATGTAT
>JACCDS012293821.1_pt1 | contig 12258 bp, 14 predicted proteins | sample 7446441 | NCBI WGS metagenome assembly JACCDS01 (sample SAMN15323445, study PRJNA562643) | freshwater metagenome | isolation source: river surface water | place: USA:Blue River Watershed | collected 2017-08-17
AGGGCCTGGACGTGCACCGCGCCACCGCGGGCGAGGTCTTCGGCGTCGCGCCCGACCAGGTCACCTCCGAGCAGCGCCGCTACGCCAAGGTCATCAACTTCGGCCTGATCTACGGCATGAGCAGTTACGGCCTGGCGAAGAACCTGGGCATCGACAACACCGCGGCCAAGAACTACATCGACCGCTACTTCCAGCGCTACCCCGGCGTCAAGCAGTACATGGACGACACGCGCCAGGCCGCCAAGGCCCAGGGGTACGTGGAAACGGTGTTCGGCCGGCGCCTGTACCTGCCCGAGATCAATTCACCGAACGGCCCGCGCCGCGCCGGCGCCGAGCGCGCCGCCATCAACGCGCCCATGCAGGGCACGGCGGCCGACCTGATCAAACTGGCGATGGTGAAGGTGCAGGACACGCTGGACGCGCTGGGCAAGCGCACCAAGGTCATCATGCAGGTGCATGACGAACTGGTGTTCGAGGTCCCGTTGGACGAGGTGGACTGGGTGCGCGCCGAGGTGCCCCGGCTCATGGCCGAGGTCGCGCAACTGCGTGTGCCGCTGGTGGCGGAGGTGGGGGTGGGGGAGAACTGGGAGAAGGCGCACTGAGCGCCTTGCCCGTCGGCTGGATCAGCCGCCGATCCTGGGCAGGACGTTGCGCACGATCTGGATGATGGCTGGTCCCAGGACCACCATGATCACTGACGGGAAGATGAACAGCACCAACGGGAACAGCAGCTTGGTCGGGACCTTGGCGGCCAGCTCCTCGGCGCGGGCCTCGCGCTTGTGGCGCAGTTCGTCCGAGAAGACGCGCAGCGAGTCGCCCAGGCTGGTGCCGAACCGGTCTGCCTGGATCAGCATCGACGCGAAGCTGCCGACCTCCTCCACGCCCGTGCGCAGCGCCAGGTTCCTCAGCGCCATCTCCCGTGAGGCGCCGGCACGCAGCTCCAGGGTGGTCAGGTGCAGTTCCTCCGCGAGGACCGGGCTCTCGCGGCTGATCTCCCGTGTCACCTTGACCAGGCTGGCATCCAGCCCGAGTCCCGCCTCCACGCACACCATCAGCAGGTCCGCCGCGTCGGGGAAGCTCTCGAAGATCTCCCGCTGGCGCGAACGGTGCATCAGGTGGACCACGAGGTTCGGGGCATACACCCCCAAGAGGGCCGCCAGGACCGCCGTCAGCATCAGGCGCAGCCCCGATTGCCCGGCATAGGCTTCGGCGATGACCAGCGCGCACAGCCCGAACACGACTGGAAGGAGGGTCTTGATCCCGAAGTACCAGATGCGGGCATCGTCACGGCGCAGGCCGGCCTGGATCATCTGCACGCGCAGCGCGGACTTTTCCCAATCGCCCTCCGGAAGTGACAGCTTCGACAGCGGCCCGACCACCTTGAGGACGGACTCCTGCCAGCGGGGCGCGTCTTCCTCGGTCGGCTCCTCGGTGAGCCGCCTCAGGCGCTGCTGGGCCTGGCTGGGCGCGAGGTAGAGGTACAGGCCGGAAGCTGCCATGACGATGGCCAGGAAGATGAGGATGGACAGAACCAGCATGGCGGCGCTCCCTGTCTAGACGTGGAACCGGATGATCCGGCGCATGATCACCGCACCGGCCACCATCATCGCCAGCAGGTACTTGAGCATCGCAATGCCGATCGGGTCCGTGAACAGGGGCGCCATGAATTTCGGATTCAGTAGGTACAGCAGCCCCCCCAGGACGAAGGGCAGCACCAGCAGGATCCAGCCCGACATGCGGCCCTCCGCTGACAGCACCTGCACCTTGTCTAGGAGCTTCTCGCGGTTGCGAAGCAGGCGGCTCAGGTTGCCCAGGATCTCGGCCAGGTTGCCGCCCGCATCCCGCTGCACCATCACGGCCACCATGAAGTAGCGCACGCTGCCCAGGGGCACGCGGTCCGACAGGTGTTCCAGTGCATCCTCCAGCGACACGCCGAAGTTGACCTCCTCGTGCACCATCTGCAGTTCGGTGGCGATGGGGTCCTGCGCTTCCTCCCCGGCGATCTTGAGGGACGCGCCGAAGGCATGGCCGGCCCGCAGCGCGCGGGCCATCAGGTCCAGGGCATCCGGCAGCTGGTGTTCGATCCTGTGCAGCCGCCTGGCGCGCCTGAACAGGATGTAGCCCAGGGGCGCGAGGCCGGACGCCAGCGCGGCGGCCAGCGTGATGAGCCAGTCGCCCACGGCCAGCCGGACCACCAGCCCTGTGAGGGCCGCCAGGGTCCCCGAGGTCGCCAGCACGCGGCTGACGGACCAGTCCAGGCCGGACTGCAGCAGGGTTTTCTCCAGCAGCCGGACATGCGACAGGTGCTCCAGCCAGGCCTGCACCCATGGCCACTCGCGCGTCAGCCGGGTCTTCAGTATGCCGACGCGCTGCGAGCTCGGCTGTGACAGGGCCGTGAGACGGCGCCGCCGGCGTGAGGCGTCGGGGCCCCGGTGGCTGCGCCACAGCAGGTAGGCACCCTCCGCCGCCAGGACGAAGGCGACGAACACGAAGAGGCCCACCAGCAGGTTGGGATGGATGAGCGCGGATTCATTCATGGCCGATGCTCCTGGACGGCGGTCACTGCAGGCGGCGTGTGGGGTCGAAGATCGAGTCCGGCAGGTGCACCCCGAAGGAGGCGAGCCGGTCGCAGAAGCGCGGGCGCACGCCGGTCGCCTGGAAGTGCCCGATCACCTGGCCCTTGCCGTCGATGTCCGTCTGGCGGAAGGCGAAGACCTCCTGCATGGTGATGACTTCTCCCTCCATGCCGGTCAGCTCCTGGATGCTCACGACCTTGCGGCGCCCGTCGGCCAGGCGCAGCACCTGGATGACGGCGGTGATGGCGGACGCGATCTGCTGCCGGGACGCACGATGCGGCAGGTTCATGTGGGCCATGCCGACCATGTTCTCCAGGCGCGCCATCGCGTCCCGGGGCGAGTTGGCATGGATGGTGGTCAGGGATCCCTCGTGGCCGGTATTCATGGCCTGAAGCATGTCGAAGGCCTCCGCGCCCCGGACCTCGCCGATGATGATGCGGTCCGGGCGCATGCGCAACGCGTTGCGCACCAGCGCCCGCTGGGTGACCTCCCCGCGCCCCTCGATGTTGGCAGGGCGCGTCTCCAGGCGGACCACATGCGGCTGCTGCATCTGCAGCTCCGCCGCGTCCTCGATGGTGATGACCCGCTCGTGCCCGGGGATGAAGCCGGACAGGATGTTCAGCAGGGTGGTCTTGCCGGCGCCGGTGCCGCCCGAGATGAGGATGTTCACCTTGGCCTTCACCAGTCCCTCCAGCACCCTGGCCATCTCGGGGGTCAGCGTCTTGAACTCCTCGCTGGTCAGGTTCTCCATGCGCAGCGGGACGCGGGCGAACCGGCGAATCGACACCATCGGCCCGTCGATCGCGATGGGCGGGATCACCGCATTGACCCGCGAGCCGTCCGGCAGCCGGGCATCCACCATCGGGCTCGACTCGTCGATCCGCCGGCCGACGAGGGAGACGATCTTCTCGATGATGCGCCGCAGGTGCTTCTCGTCGCTGAAGGTGATGTCCGTGAGCTCGAGGCGGCCATGGCGCTCCACATAGATCTGGTTCCAGGAGTTGACCAGGATGTCCGCCACGGAGGGATCCGCCATCAGCAGCTCCAGCGGGCCGAAGCCGAGCATCTCGTGCTGGATGTCGCGGATCAGATGGCTGCGTTCGATGGCGTTGATGGGGACGGTCTCCTCGGCCAGCAGCCGCTCCACCATCAAGGCAATCTCCTGCCTGAGGTTGTCCGGCGGCAGGGTCTCGAGCGCGGCGAGGTCTATCTTCTCGAGGAGCTTGAGGTGGATGCGGGACTTCACCTGCCGGTACGTATCCGTCTGTCCGGCCGGCTCCGCGCCTGGGGCCGCCGTCACGGGATCGGCGCCCGCGGCCAGCCGGTACCGCAGCGATTGCGTGGCGGCCTCGGGGAGCGGGGCCGAGGGGTGGCGCGCAGAGGCGATCGATGGTGAACTGGGCTGCATGGTTCAGGCCTTGCGAAACAGTTTGTCGAGGAGGCCGCGTTGCGCCTCGGGACGTGGGCTGAGGGAGTGGGCGAGTTCCACCAGGTGGCGCGCCACGCCGCTGCCACGTGCGCTGCGCATGACCGGCAGGCCGGTGGCGATCGAGGAGTTCACGTCATGCCAGTCGTTGGGGACCGTCTGCACCTTCAGCGCGCCGATCGAGCGCTTGAACTCCGCAAGACCGATTTCCTCGTTCTTCTGGTATCGGTTCAGGATGAACTCGATCTTGTCGTCTGCATAGCCCAGCGAGCGGAAGGCCGTCAGCAACCGGCTCGCATGCCGGATGTCGGGGAGGTTGGCCTGCAGGACGGGGTAGATCCGCCAGGCCCGGTCCAGGGCCGCGATGCCCAGGGCGTCGAGGTTACGCGGCAGGTCCAGCAGGATGAAGTCGTAATGCGACGCGGCCACGCCCAGGATGGTGGACACCATCTCGGGGCGCACGTCGGCGGCCTCGTGCAAGTCCTCCGGCGAGGGCAGCAGGTGGTAGTTCGTCCCCAGCTTGACCGTGCTGCTTGTGAGCAAGGCCGCATCCAGGCGCCGGATCTCCCGCGCCAGGTCGGCGATCGAGCTGCGGGCCTTGCCGTCATGCAGGAAGGCCAGCGCGTCGCCGAACTGCAGGTTCAGGTCGACCAGCAGCACCCGGTTGGTCTCGGCGAGTTCCCAACCGAGGTTGGTGGCCAGGAAGGTGGCGCCGCTGCCGCCCTTGCAGCCCATGAAGGCCAGCACCCGCGCATCGGCCTTCTCCGTGCCGGCCCTCCGCTTGCCGCCCAGACGCTCGACGGCGGCCAGCAGGGACTCGGACGTGGGCGGGGAGGGCAGGACTTCCCGGACGCCCGACCGCATGGCCTCGAGCAGGAAGTCGGGCGTGTGGCTGGAGCACAGCAGGACAACCGACAGGGAGGGATCCTCGGCCGTCGTCTGCTGCACCTGGGTCAGTTCGCTGATGTCACGGCAGATGCCATCGACGAAGACCAGGTCCGGGTGGTGAGCCTGGGCCACTTCCCTCAGTCGGCTCTTGCCGCCCTCGAAGGCCATGACGGTATGGGACGCATCTTTGAGCACCTGGACCATGTCGGTGAGGTGGGCGGGACTGGGCGAGATCAGCGCGATTTTCATGTCGGGGGTCAGGAGGTGAGGTTGCAGATCGACGCATGCGCGCTCTTGTCGTCCTGGGCCATGGCCTCCCGGGGCAGGACGGCCGTGAAATCGGGCATGGCCCGCGCGGCCATCGCCGTCAGGCCCGGGATCGGGGCGATCCACTGGTAGGTCAGGCCCGTGATGCGCACCCGCACGCGCTCGCAGGTATCCACCGTGCAGGCCGAGGGCGACGAGGGCTCCCAGTCCACCTGCACGGTCGAGATCTGGGGAACAAGCCCCTGCATCCGTTGCCGGACGGTGGCCACGTCACTGGCCGGCGTCATGCAGACCACGGCATAGCGCGCGCCTTCCCGCGCGGCCTCTGCCGCGGCATTCCAGGTGAACAGCATCCGGGCGAAATCCAGGATCCCAAAGAGGAACATCAGGAACACCAGCAGGACGAGCGCGAACTCGATGAGCGTGGCTCCCTGCTGGGGTGCGTGGCGCGGCTTCACAGGTAGACCCTCATGGTGGCGCTGATCGGCGGGAACTCGATCGTCGTGAACGTCAGCCCGAAGACCGAGCCGACCATCGGCTTGAACTGGTAGCCGGAGATCGTCACCGTCACGATGCGGGTGCCAACCGGCGGCGTGTGCTCGCCCCAGGCGGTCGAGACATTGCCGGTCGTCAGCTCGCGGGCCAGTGGCGGGTCCCCGGCCGCAGGGGAGATCGTCCCGTACACCGCCAGGTTCTTGGCGGCGTCATCCATCGTCTCCGGCGTGACTGTTGTGAGGTAGCGGGTCGCCGTGCGAACGGATTCGGTCAGCAGACCGTACTCGTAGAGGGCACGCCCGAACTCCGTGGTGATGAATGTCAGCATCAGCAGGAACGGCAGGACCAGAGCGAACTCGACGATCGCTACGCCCCGCTGCCTCGAACGCTGGAGCCTGTCCGTCATGGCGTGACTCCTCAACGCACCAGTGCCGGGACGAGGGGCCCGATCGTCCCGCCGGGAAGGCCGCTCGTGGTGCAGGGGCTAGTGTCGTCCCCCGCATTGCCGATGACCTCGAGCTGGACGACGTAGCTGTTGAACATGGGCTGAAGCATCAGCATGCACATGAAGTCCTGCACCTTGGTGGGATAGCTGGCCGTCTCGCCGACGGGGACCACCACCAGGCGCTTGTTGACGGTGCCGTAGTCCCTGTGGCCTCCGGCGACATCGCCAGCAGGGAGCACGATGTCGAATCCCCCGGGGAGGCTGCCGCCGTTGGCGTTGCTGCTTCCGCCTCCGTTGCCGCCGCCGTTGCCGCCTCCACCGCCATTGCCTCCCCCATTGCCGCCTCCGCCGCCAGTGCCCGTCCCGGTGCCGAAGATGTTGGTGGCGCAATCCTGGGTGCTGGAGGTCGTTCCGGCGCAGGACGCATGGCTGTCGCGCCGCCCCCGGAAGGACTCGGCGCTGTACGACGTGCTGGCGGGATCACCATAGGCGGACTTCTGCGCGGGCCAGGTCCACTGGTTGAAGACGAAGCCTGTCGGGTCCGGCCGCATCAGCAGGTTCTCGACGTCATTGGCCGACTTGTAGATGCCGAAGCGCGAGTTCCAGGCTTCGGCCAGGCCGTCCTTGCCTCCGTGGGATCCCAGGAGCATGTCCTTGCGAACGTTGCAGAACCCGTTGCGCAGCATGTCCCGCAGGTCCGAGGTGCCCACGTTGCTGCCGTTGCCGTTCTCGCCGTAGGGGCCGGCCCATCCCATGTAGCCGTTCTGCCCTGCACCCGGTGTTTCCAGGATGCCGACCCATTCCCCCCGCGCATAGCCATACAGCTTGTCCTCCCCGACCGGGCCCTTGGGCCAGAGCACCAGGGGAACGGCGCAGACGGTCTGCGCATGGGTCCGGGTGGCCACGGCACGCGCGTAGACGCCGCGTGTGGCGGGATAGGCCGTGGAATTCCCGGCAAACGCGCCCATCACCTGCAGGAGCCATTGCCGGATGCCCGATTGCGTGTGGGCGCACTCCACATAACGCGCCGGTGAGGCCTCGGTCGCCTGGGCGAGCTCCGCGTCGAAGAAGTTCAGGTTGGCCTCGGTCAATTGACCCTGGCCATCCCAGTCACTGGATTGCAGGTTGACGCGGTTGAGGTTGCCGACGGCGATGCCTGCTGCCGTGGCGCGCGCCTTCCAGCCGGTGGTGCCATCAAGTTCCTGGGCCGCGGCCAGCGCGCAGCTGTCCATGGCGGTTTGCAGTTCCTTGCGCACGATGAACATCCGGCTCAGGTCCAGGGCGATGCCCATGAACCCCAGGAGGAACAGCAGCATCAGGCTTACCGTGAGGATTACCGCTCCGGACTGGTGCTGGCGCTTGTTGGACTTGATAGAGCGCATGAGGGCTTCCTCGGAATGGACCGCCTTTTGGCGGTCCATTCGTGAGCCGCTGAGATTCGAATCATTCGGCAGGTACGCACGCTCCGCCGCTCAGGCAGGTGCCTACCCGGGTGACGAAGGCGGTGAACTGGCCATCATCTGCCGCCAGCGTGATCAGCAATCCGATCAGGGCGAGCGAAACGGCGGCAATGATCAGCGCGTATTCAACGATTTGCGCGCCTTCCTCCTCCACGGCCAAGCCGCGGAACAATTCGACGATATGGTTCATGACAGTTCCTTCAAGTTGGTGGATATGGTTTGTCGTGATGAATGGAGTCGTGTCTTTCACGTCATCTTGAATCCCCTTTCCGGCGCAGCGGAAGGCTCAGCGCCCGCTGCCTGTCGCGCCACCGATGTTGATCACGTTCACCACCGGAGGCGGTGCCTTGAACGATTCCTGGTAGCGCCCCATCGCCTCACGGGCGGCCTTGCCGTCCATGCCGGCCGCGGGGGCGCTCGCAGGTGTGGGGTTCAGCGTCTGGGCCGTGCGGGCATCGCGCACGGCCTGGCCGAAACGCTGGTCGTATTGGGGCGTCACGCTCGTCGCGCAGCCAGCCAAGGCAACGGCAAGGGCCGCGAATGGCATCAGGGTCTTCATGGCGCTTCCTTCGTGTCAGGGGTTGGCCGACGGGGAGGCCGCAGGCTGCTGCGTCTGGGGAGGCGGTTCCGGTGGGGCTTCGCCCGCATTGCCGAACACAGCCTGGTTGCGGTTCGCCGGCACGTGGTTGTCCGTGGGCAGGGCGGTCGGCGCCGACAGCGGCTTGACCAGGCGCGGCGTCACCACGAACATCAACTCCGTCTGGTCGGTCTGGAACTCGTTGGACCGGAACAGTGCGCCCAGTACCGGCACCTCGCCCAGTCCAGGCACTCGCTTGAGCGTCTCGTTGATGTTGTTCTTCACCAGCCCCGCCACCACGAAGCTCTGGCCGTCACCCAGTTGCACCGTGGTGTCGACGCGGCGCGTGGACATGGAGGGCAGCACCGAGGTCGTGCCCCCCACCGTGGTGAAGGGCGAGCCTGCCTGCGACAGCTCCGATGCCTCTGACACCAGCTTCAGGTTGATGCGGTTGCCGTCCAGGACGGTGGGCGTGAACTTCAGCCCCACGCCGAACTCCTTCTCCTCCAGCGTGATCGTCGTGCCGCCGCCCGAGTTGTTCTGGGCCACCGGCACGAAGATCTTCCCGCCCGAGAGGAAGCTGGCCATCTGGCCGCTCACGGCCATGATGTTCGGCTCGGCCAGGATGCGGACGATGCCGTCCTGCTTCTGCAGGTCCAGGCCCAGCAGCGTGCCGCCCCGGCCGACTGCGCTCGTGATGGTGGAAGAACTGCCCGGGCCCGGGCCGCCCGTGACGGTGGCGCCCGAAGCGCCCGTCACCGTGCCCGCGCCGCTGATGCGGCTGATGGCCCCCGCCGTGCCGCCCACGATGCCGGAGATCACGTTGGTCGTCCCACCCGAACTGAACGATCGGCTGAAGTCCAGCCCGAACCGGTCGAGGATGCTCTTGCTGACTTCCGCGATCTTCACTTCCAGCATCACCTGGCTGGGCGCGCTCACGCGCAGCAGGTTCACCACCCGGCGCCCGTCGCCGTAGGCCGTGGCGATGCTGATCACCTGGTCCAGCGAGGCGTTGTCGTTCACGGTGCCGGTCAGCACGATCGACTGCTCGGCGGCCGCGACGCGCACGCCGCGTTCGTCGGGCAGCACCTCGGACAGCTTGGCCTGCAGCGTTCCGGGGTCGACCGTCACGATGATGTCGCGCACCACGCAGCGTCCTTCGCGGTCCTGGACGATCACGTTGGACGATCCGGGCCTGCGGCCGACGACCAGCAGTTCGGTGGGACTGAGGAGCGTGATCTCCGTGTCCGCGACGCCGTCCGGTGACGCAGTCGCGGCGCGATCGGTGGTGGTGCGTCCGGGCGCCCGCTCCTCGACATCCACGGCTTGGCCGATCCAGCTGCTCGGGCGGCCCGCGCCGATCAGGCGCGCAGCCGGCGCGCCCAGTGAGATCACTACCGACTTGCCCAGCGCGATGCGCGCCGTCTCGCCAGCCGCCAGCGACGTGCAGGCGTGCCGCGGGGCAGGGGCCGCGGCGGGCGTCGGCGCGCTGGTGGGCGTCGTCCGCGCAGTGGGGGCGGCCGGAGCAGGTCGTGCTGCCGGGCGTGCCGGCGCGACTTCCGTCGTCTGTGCGCTCGCCAACCCGCTGCTCAGCGCCAGGGCCAAGAAAGCGGCGAAGGCCGCGGGCTGCGCCGCGAGGCGCGAGGGGTGGAGTGCATTTTTCTTGTTCATGTCGCACCTGGGTCAGAAGCAGGATTGGGTACGGGTTCCGTGGGCGATGACTTCCACGCATTCGCGGGCGGGCATGGCCGCGACGGCCTCCACGCGGGCTGGTGCGGCGGGGCGGGGCCGCGGCCTGCCAGTTGCCGGCGGCTGCAGCTGGTCGAGCCGGGCCAGGGCGGTGCTCCTGATGTCCAGCAACTGCTCGCGCGTGACGCCCTGCGTCGCGATCCGCTCCTTGTCCATCTGGTTCCGCAGCACCAGGGACAGCGAGCCCACGCTGCGCGCCAGGTCCAGCTTCTCGGCGTCCTGCGGCGACAGCTCCAGCGTCACCGCGCTCACGACCTTGGGCTTCATGTCGTCGCGGCTGGCCTCCTGCGCCACGGCCAGCACCAGCACCTGCTCCAGGACGGTCAGGCTGATCTTGCTGTCCTTGCCGCCACGGTCCTGCTGCTGCGTGTTGACCATGACGTCCACGTAGTTGCCGGGCAGCGCGAAGCCGGCCACCCCCACCACGTCGTTCACCCGCACGGTCATGGCCCGCTTGCCCTCGGCGATCACGGCGGACAGGCCGGCCTTGGTCCCCACCGGCGCCAGCTTGCGTTCCAGCACTGCATCGCCGCGCGGAATGGCCACCTTCACCACGCGATCGCTGAGGTTCTTCACGTCCGTGAACGCGCCCGACGGCACGGCCGATGTCGGCCACGCCACGGTCGTGAGCATCTGCGGGTTCACGCGGCTGCCCAGTTCGATATCGACCGCGGCCACTACCACCTGCGAGGTCTGGCCCTCGCTTCGACTGGCCATCCACCGGGATGCATACACCGCTGCACCGAGCCCGAAAACCACGGCCAGTCCGAGCAATGAGAGAGCCTTGACGTTTTTCATGTCGCCTCCAACGATCGTTGGTCAAAAACTGGATTGCTGGCGAAGCAGCAGGAAGGCCACGGTGCCCGCGCAGATGCAGCCGCCAAAGCGGATGCGTCCAAGCGATCGCCGCGGCGCCGAAGGGATGCCTCCCTGGTCACGCCTGACCAGGCTGGTGGTGAGCGCCAGCGAATTCATCACCAGCATCCCCGCGGCCCCCATGCGGACCGCATACACCAACGACGCCAGCCCACCCGCAACGAACACGAACAGCGCCGCCACTGCCGTCGCCCCCGCGCCCAGGAACGCGCCCACCATCGCCATCAGCTTCACGTCCCCCGCGCCCATTGCCCGCATCGCATACAGCGGCAGGAACAGGGCGAGACCCGTGCTCAGCCCCAGCACGCCGGTGCCCAGGCCGGCGACCATCGAGGGGGCCTGGCTGGCGTTGAAGGCCAGTCCCCAGCCCATGCCTGTGAGCGTCAGCCAGTTCGGGATCCGTCCGGTGCGCCAGTCGATCACCGCCGCTGCCACCAGCAGCACCACGAGGCCACCCCAGCCCGGGTGCGAAACCAGTTGCCAGAGTGCATCGGTCATGGCGGTCATTCGGCTCATCTCATTTCCCATTACGTTCGTGAAGCGGTTGTCAATCGATAGTCACATTGAACTTTGTATGGAATTGACTCTAGGAATCGCGGGAAGCCAGCGCATCGTCGATTCGTCCCGACTTGCCCAGTCCAGTTGTCACGTCCCGTCTGGTACGCGGCGGAGCGCGCCAGCTACAGCCAGCGTGCGCGCCTGGGCGTCGGTCCGGCCGCCGGCCGGATCTGGAGGTCGTGGACCGTCAGCGCCACGCCGTTTCGCCACAGTCCCCGGTCCACCCGCACCACATCGCAGCGTGCGCGCGCACACAAGCCAGTCCGCGGCAGGTCCAGCTCCATTTCGAATGAGCCCGCCATGTCCTGGTCGCTGGGGATGAACAGATACATGCCGCCTACGCTGATGTCACGGGTCATGGCAGTGCCGACTCCGTCCACCTGAAACCGCAGGTGGATCAGTGCGCGGGGGGCATGCCGGCGCTCGGAACGCATCCCCCCAGTCTGTGTGTCGGGGGCGCCCCGCAACAGGGTGAACCGGCTCATCTTGGGGGGTAAGCTTGTCCCGGTTCGCACGGGGCGGGTTCTAGGTACTTATTACTAGCAAGTAACAAGCAACAGGTAACAAGCTTTCAATTTGATACGCAATTGCCTAACATCCGCCTTCGGTCTTGATTTTCAGACGAGGCATCAAGATGCAAGAAGTACAACCCGGCCCGATACGGGTGGCCTTGTGGGCATCGCAATTGACCTGCTGGGGGATGGAGCGGCTCATCGAGTCTGCGGCTCCGCAGTTCGAACTCGCGGGCTCCATCACGCAGGCCGAGGGCCTGGACGCCCTATGTGCGAACACTCGCCCGCAGGTGCTGGTGCTGGAGTCAGTTATCCATAGCGCTGCGCACCACCCACAGCACATGAAACGGGAGCCAAATAGCGGGTGCGGCATCTGGCACAGAGGTCGGTTTGTTCTTGGTGCCACGAACCCGTGAGTCAGTTGGACCG
>JACCDS010655770.1_pt1 | contig 12257 bp, 17 predicted proteins | sample 7446441 | NCBI WGS metagenome assembly JACCDS01 (sample SAMN15323445, study PRJNA562643) | freshwater metagenome | isolation source: river surface water | place: USA:Blue River Watershed | collected 2017-08-17
GGGCGACAGGCAGCTGACACAGCCTTCCAGCGTCGCCATCATCTGGCGCTGTTCGACCTGGTTCTCCGGTTGCTGCCAGGCCGGGACCGCTTCGATGAACCGCCCGTCGTCGTCGAAGGGCGCGTCGTCCTCGCTCACGCCTGCAGCCTCCATGAGCGGCTCGAACCGCCCGCGAACGGGGGAGCGATACCAGTCCGCGACCTTGTGCTTCAGGATGGCCATCGCCCAAGTCGTGATCGACGAGTCGCCACGATGCGACTGCGCCTGCTGCACGACGGCGATCAGCGTGTCCTGCACCAGGTCTTCGGCGAGCCCATTGTCAGGGACCGCGAACCGCGCCTGACGCAGAAGGCGCTGCCGAAGCTCGCGAAGCTGCGGCTCCGCGGGCGGCAGCTGCCGGCTCGCAGACGGGATAGCCCCGGGGCGGGGCGAATGCTGGAGAAGCGTTGGCGTTGGCATGAGGTGACCCGTGGTTCTGCGTGGAGGGCCGTCGGCGATGACCGACGTGTTGAGCAGATCTTCCCGGGACCAGTGGCACGGCAGGGCTGAGGGCGTCTCGAATGAATCACCCTGCGTCTTGCGGCCGGGCCGACGCCACGTGCTCAGGGCAGCGTCAGCGCCCGGACGCGTTCCACCAGTGCGTCGAAGCCGTCCTCCAGCAGGTCGTACTCCATGTTCGGGTTCGGATCCGGCGGTCCGGACGGCCCCCACTCGTCAGGTCGGCGGATGAACGCGGTGCGGAAGCCGGCCTTCTTTGCCGCGTTGAGGTCGAAGTTGTGGCAGGCCACCATGAGGATCTGCGCCGGCTCCAGCGACAGCCACCGTGCGGTGGTCGCGTACGACTCCGGGTTCGGCTTGTAGACGCCCAGCATCTCGCAGGAGATCACCGCGTCCCAGGTCAGCCCGTTGCGACGTGACACGTCGACCACCAGAGAGGTCGGCAGCATCGTGAACGACACCACCGGCAGCATCGACCGGAGCCTGGTCAGCGCGCCGGGAAAGTCGGGCCATGCATCCAGTCGGTGCCATGCATGCCAGATGTCATGCACTTCCTTGGCGTCGAGGCTGCGCATGCCGAAGTGAGCGAGTGTCTCGTCCAGCGTTGTGCGGTGGACGTCGTCCATGTTGAAGCTGGGGCGCACCTGACCCACGATCGCCTTCATCGCCAGGCGCCGCCAGTGATTGGCGACCTCATGCCAGTCCAGCGTGATGCCGCGTGCGGAGCCTGCCCGGGAGAGCGCCTGGACCAGCCCGCCGTGCCAGTCCAGCACCGTGCCACCGGTGTCGAAGGTGAGTGCCTTGATTTGCATGTCGATTCTCCAGTCGAAGGCCGAGGTTGTCGCGTCGAAGGTCAGGTCCCAGGGACCGCCAAGCCACAGGGTCAGGGCGGCTCGGGTTGGACGCGCGACAACTGCATTCATTACACCTGACCCGCGGAACTGCGGGACATCAAAGCGAGACGCGTGGTGCATTGCCCTCGCATGGCTGGACCTAGATTGCCCATCGAGCCCGAAAGCATGTGCACGGGCGGGCAGCGCGCCAGATTCTGTTGGCCGCATTCCATGTCGTTTCCTGGATGCTCCGATGGGTCAGCCGTCTGCTGGAAGAACCGGTGCCGCGAAGGCCGCTGATGTATGGAACGCGGGATTCAGCGCGACATCGCTGGCGGCGCTGCGCAGCGACATGCTTCGCTTTGCCCGTCTGCAGGTGCACGACCAGGCCCTCGCAGAGGACCTGGTGCAGGAGTCGCTCGAGTCGGCGCTGCGGAAGGCCTCGTCCTTCGCGGGCGACTCCTCGCTGAAGACCTGGGTCTTCGCGATCCTGCGCAATCGCATCATTGACCAGCACCGGCGGGCGTCGCGGTCGATCAACCTGTCCAGCCTCTCTCCGGACGACATCGCCCAGGACGATTGCCTGGACGCACTGTTCGATGTGCACGGCGATTGGCATCCAGCCGCGCGCCCTTCGGCCTGGCCGACCCCTGACGAGGCGTTGAGCAGCCGACGCTTCCATGCTGCGCTCGAGGCTTCGCTGCAGGCATTGCCTGAGCAGGCCAGGCGCGTATTCATGATGCGGGAGGTGCTTGGCCTGGAGGCCAAGGAGATCGCCGAACAACTGGGCATCAGCACCAACAACTGTCACGTGGTGCTCCATCGAGCACGAGCGAGGCTTCGCGTGGCGCTCGAGCACCATTGGCACCGGGCCGGGGATTCGAGCCCGATCGCTCGTGTCGGCCCGCGGTGGGTCGCCAGCGCCTGAAGGTGACGAGCTGGCGATTCGAATGCCGCGCCGCAGCGATCGGCCGCGCCAGCGCGGCGCATACCTGAAGTTGGGTGTGTTCGAAGGGGCACGGGCCACAGCGGCGACCTGGAGCCGCGCCGCAAAGAGCGACAGCCGGCCTCCTGGTTGACCACGGTCCCGGTGACTCCTCCGCTTGGGCCAGGCGTGCGGACATGCGCCGCATGGAGGCGGAACCGGCAGGGGCACAGACGTATCCCCTGCCGCATCCCGAGGGCGACCCGGAGCGACCGAGGTCGCACAGGGTCGCTCGGACTCAGACCTTGACGACGGGGAAGTCGATGTCGGTGGCCGCCACGTGGTTCAGGTAGTTGGTCAGCGTGTTGAACGCGACCTGGGCGAGCACCTCGACGATCTGCGCGTCGCTGAGACCGGCGCCGCGAGCGTCGGCGACATCCTGGTCGTTCACCTGGGCGCGGGTCAGGGTCACCTTGCGGGCGAAGGACGTCAGCGCCGAACTCTCGCCTTGCCGGGCGGCGAGCTGCGTCTCCGCCGCCACGCCGGCGCCCTTGGCCATGAGCGAGTGCGCGGACAGGCAGTAGCCGCAGCCATTGGCCTGCGCCACGGCCAGCGCCACTTCCTCACGCTCGCCAGCGCTGAGCGCCCCACCTGCCAGCGCCTGCGACATGGACAGATAGGCATTCAGCGCGGCCGGTGCGTGCGCGAGCGTGCGGATGATGTTGGGGGCCATGCCGAGCTTGGCCTTGACGGCATCGACCATCGGTCGGGAGCCCTCGGGCAGTTGAGCGTCGGAGAGAGCGGCGATACGGGGCATGTGTGACTCCAGTAGGGTGAGAAGGCAGTGCGGCATTGCACTGGAACCAATGTAGGAATCCAACGGCTCTTGCAGTTGGCCCGAAGTCTTCAACTGCCGACCGCGCGTATCGCAGTGTCCTGGCTCCCGACATCCTCCAGCTCTGTCGCGGGAGGGGAGTGCTCAAGCAGACATCTGCAGAATCTGGCGAACCCAGCGCTTCAGCGTGAGCGACGGCTGAAAGCCGACGACATGGGCCGCTGCCACTCCGTGGACGAAGACGATCAGTGTCGGTGCAGCCTCGACACCGAAGCGCTCGGCTACCCCAGGGCAGGCTTCGATGTCCACGCGGCCGACGCGTGCGACGTGTCGCAACTCGTGCACCAGCTCCCGCATCACCGGAGCCATGGCGAGGCACGGTGCGCACCACGGCGCCCAGAACTCCAGCAATGCGGGTGGACGCGAGGGCTCGAGAAAGATGTCGATCGAGCTGGCGTCGACGGACTGAGGGTCGTTCATCGAAGAGTGGTTCAGGCGCACCCGGACGAGGCCGTGATCGAGGTGGACTGTGCCGGCTTGGGGATGCCGGCGGCCGTCTGGCGTCTCGATCTGCAGGCCGTGCGTTGCATGTGTCGCCCAGCGGTGGAATCGGAACGCTCGGCCTTTGTTGCGAGACGCCGGGCCCACCGTCACCAGGCGCGGCCCCCGAACATCGCAGCATCGAGGGTCCGGATTCGGACCAGCGGAAACCTGGAGCCGAGAACCATCGTGCGAGACGACGAGACCAGACCGTTGGTCACATCCACCATCGAGCCGGCAATCCTGCGGCGCTCGGCGCTGGTGGCGGCGTTCGTGGGGCCGGTGCTCACGCTCGTCAACCAGACCGAGGCTGTGTTCGGCCAGCGACCGCTGGAGACCGGCCGGGCGCTGCTCACCTTGATCGTCCCTTTCCTGGTCGCGACTGCGTCCGGCGCCATGGCCAGCCGGCGCGCACATCGGGCATCGCTCGCGAGGGAAAGGGATCTGATCGACCTGATCGATCCGCTGCGGACTTCGGTGGAGACGATCCGGTCGAATGCAGCCACGGTCAATGCCACGGCCCGCACCCGACACGAGGAGACTGCGGTCCTGTATCAGCGTGCCCGGCAGGCCACCGAAGACATCGCCGGGGGTGCCGCCCTGGTCCAGCACGCGCTCGAGGCGACGGCGGAGGTGCAGGAGCACTTCGGTGCCGTGATCGAGGCGGAAGCGCTGGTGCAAGCAGAGGTCCGAAGCAGTGCCGGCAGTGCTGTCGCCGTCTCGTCAGCGGTTGCGGTTGCGCGCGGGAAGTTCTCCGAGATCTCGGCCCTGGCTCACGACATTGGTCGGCTGGGTCACCAGACCACCTTGCTGTCGCTCAATGCGGCGGTGGTGGCCGCGACGGCAGGCGCAGAGGGCAAGCGGTTTGCGGCCATCGCAGAGTCGATTCGGGAGCTGGCCCGCGAGACCGAGGCACAGGCCAAGAAGATCGACACGACGACCCGGGACCTGGAGCACTCGGCCAGCGAGATGGCCAAGGAGTCCGACCGGCTTCGGGCCGGGACGCGACGTCTTCTTGAGTGCAGCGAGACGTCCCGGCAGGCCCTGGGCAGGGCTGCGGGTTCGATGGAGAGGTCGGCCAGTCCCACGCGGGCGTGCCTGGACCTGCTGGCTGCCCAGGGCGTGCAGATTCGAGCCATCGCCGAGGGCATCGGCAATGTTGTCGGGCACGCGGAGGCTGCCATCGAAGGTTCAGCAAGGAACATGGCCCTGGCCGCAGCCGTCGGCGACGCGCTCGGTGATCTCGTCCAGTCGAGTCATGTTGTTTTGAGGACCGGTCGGTCCTAAACTGTGCGTATGGCTACAGGAAGACCCATCGAATTCGATCCCGACCAGGTCGTCGCGTCTGCGACGGCGGCGTTCTGGTCCAAGGGCTACGAAGCGACCTCGCTGCAGGATCTGCTGGATGCGACGGGGCTGTCCAAGAGCAGCCTCTACCAGTCGTTCGGGGGCAAGCAGCAGCTGTTCGGACGATGCATCTCCGCCTACACCGACCGCATGGTCGCGCTGCTGTTGGAGCGCCTTGGCGGCAGCGGCTCGGCGATGCAGTTCATCCGCACGGTGCTGACAGAGATCGGCAGCGAAGGGGCGCACGGTCGGCGCCCCATTGGCTGCCTGGTGATGAACACGGCGTCCGAGTTCGGCCAGCGCGAGCCGGTCTTTGCCGAGTGGGTCGACAGCGGCATCTCCCGTGTCCGGGCCGTGATGCTGCGCGCGATCGAGCAGGGCCAGCGGGCAGGGGAGATTTCCCGTTCGCGGAGTGCGGCCGCGCTGGCGGACTACGTGATGTCGAGCATCGCCGGGCTGCGGACCATGGTGAAGGCGGGCACGCCGACGAAGAAGGTGCTCGGCGTGGTCGACCTCATCGTCAGCACATTGAAGTAGCCAGGCGCATGTCCCGCTGCGGCTCGCCTTCGCATTCTCTGTTATGGACCGAGCGGTCCTGAAAGGAGTGCTCCAGTCAGACAGATCCCCAGCCAACCGAATCTCCAAGCCCTTCTCCGGGCGTAGGCCGTCAACACGGCCCAGCCTGCACACACCGCAAAGGAATCCCCATGACCGTTTCTTACGTCGAGCGCAGCAGCGCCGATCCCCAGACCCTGACCTTCTATGACAAAGCCGAGGCTCGTTTCGAGATGCTCCTGAACATCTTCAAGGTGTTCGGGCACGCGCCTGAACTCGGCACCGTGTTCACGGACACGGTGATGGCCATCCTCAAGGATGGAGCACTTCCCTGGGTGACCAAGGAACTGCTCATCCTGAAGGCCACGCATCGCAACGAGTGCCAGTACTGTGTCGTGCAGCACGAGACCCTGAGCAAGCGGCTCGGCATCAGCGATGCCAAGATCGCCGACATCGGGGACGAGCGGTACCAGGGCAGCCCGCACTTCACGGATGCCGAGAAGGCGCTGATGGACCTCACCGTGCAGATCGGGGTGGACGCCAATCGCATTCCGAAGGCGCTGTGGGACCGTCTGCACTCGCACTTCAGCGAGGCGCAGATCGTCGAGGCCGTGTTCACGATCACGACCTACATCGCGATCAGCAAGTTCGGAGACGCACTGGGCGTCGCCCTCGAGCCGGTCTTCACCGGCATCGAGCCGCTTCTGCACGTCCATCACTGAGGAGAAGCACATGGATCGACACGACCCTGTGGCGCCTTCGGTGGAGATCTACACCGGGCCCCTCTGCTCCTACTGCGCAAGGGCAAAGTCCCTGCTCACCGCCAAGGGCATCGCCTTCAAGGAGCACGACGTCTCGGGCCCGGGCGGCCGCGAAGCCATGCAGCAGCGCCTGCCACGTGCGCGCACCATCCCGCAGATCTTCATTGCGGGTGAGCACATCGGCGGCTGCGAGGACCTGGAACTGCTCGAGTCGACCGGCAGGCTGGAACCGATGCTCGGCAGGAGTGCCAAGCAATGAAGCAGCTTTTCCAGTCGATGATGGGCCTTCCGCGCTGGGTGCAGCTCTGGCTCCCGATCCTGTTCGGCACGAACATGGCGTCCCTCGCGTTCCTGGACCAGCAGGTGGGGCGCTACACGGCCCTCGCCTTCGCGATCGTCTGCATGTTCAACATGCCGATGATGTTCATCCAGCGCGGCATGACGCGCCTGCTGGCGATCCCGCATTTCGCGTGGCTTCCGCTCGTGGCCTACCTGTACGTCCAGCTGTGGGGCAGCCAGCCCCTGCCAGCAGGGCCGGTCCGGACCTATGCGCTGCTGGTCTTCACGTTCAACTCGATCTCCCTGGCATTCGACCTGGTGGACGCGGCCAAGTGGCTGGGCGGCCGCCGCGAGGTGTTGGGACTCGACCGGGCCTGAGCGACGAATGTCCCTGCTGCTTCTGCGAGGGAGCCAGTACCGGCCGGCGGGCGGGCCTGCTGCGCCGGTGCCATGGATCGACATCGAGTGCCGGGGCCTGGCCACACCGGAGGCTGTGGCGTGCATCGAGGCGGGATCCCGTGCCTACAACGCGGACCTGATGCCTCGGAACGAGGCGCCCCTGCACCTCGTGGTCCGCTCGGATGGCCGCGAGGTCGTGGCCGGACTTCTGGCGACCACGCGCTGGCGGATGCTCGAAGTCTCGAGCCTCTGGGTGAGGGACGAGCTCAGGTGCCTGGGACTCGGGAGCCGTCTGCTCCACGAGGCTGAGGCGCAGGCCAGGCGGCGCGGATGCGCATGGGCCGCTGCCGATGGCTTCAGCTTCCAGGCGATCGGCTTTTTCGTCCGCGCGGGATACCACGCGTACGCGGTTCTACCGGGCTATTCGATGAACCAGGCTCGCCACTTGATGCGCAAGCGCCTCTGACGGACAGACCGTGAATGGTCCGGCCGCCGGCCGGCGGCGCCCGGGGCGTCCGCGCGTTGCACGTCCGGCGCTGGGGTCACGGCAAAGGAAGGTGGCCGAGCAGCGGCGCGTAGCCGGTCTCCTTCAGCGCTTGGCCGCGTTCGGCAAATAGCGCAGCGTTTCCCTTCACGCCATGACCTTCGAGAAGGCGATTCATCAGGTTGAAGAGACCCACCGTGAGCACGGCGTCGTGCAGGTCGCGCTCGGTCCACCCTGCCTCGAACACAGCGTCGGCCTGGGCCTGCGTGGCTCTGGACGGTTCGAGGGTCAGCTGACGAGCGAATTTCAGGATGGGCTTCAGGCGTGCATCGACCCGCGCAGTATCGATATCGGCGAGCATCTCCTCGAAGATGGCGGGGTCGACTCCGAACGCCGCGGCGGTCTCGGCATGGACACCGTAGCAGTACGCGCAGTCGTTGAGGCCCGACACGTAGGCCGCGATCAGTTCCTTGTCTCTCGACTTCAGCTGTGAATCGCTGCGAAGGAGGGCCTCGTGGAACTCGATGAGCGCCCGGCCGGCCGCCGGATTGAGCTGCAGGATGTGCCGCACTCCCGCGTCGGCAGGCAGGGAGAGGAAGTAGGCCATGTGGATGTCTCCGGACTGTGATTCGGTTCGTGGTGTCGAGCCTTGCGCTCCAGGGCGGTCGGATGTTCGTGCCGCGGCAGCATGCGCAAGGGCAGTGGCCGCCGAGCGCACGTTGCCCGACGGGGTCAGCCGCCACCGCGTTGGTAGACCAGGTCGAATCGCCGCTGAACCTGGAAGCGTCGCACCGGCGAAAGGCGCTCGTATCGGAACCGGACCAGGGTCCTGGGGATCGACAGCAGGGCGATCTGCCGTGGCGGTGCGGACTGCCACTCGATGTGCAGTGCGCCGTCGTCGAACACCGCCGACGCCACGCACTTGTGCATGTCGATGTGGATCACCGCACCCGCCAGCGCCTGGTGCAGGCCGCCGACCAGTTCGGGCTGCGTGCAGCCCATGTCCCGTTCGAATGCGGGCGGAACGTCGTCGGGTGTCACGTGGTGCGTCAGGTCAGGCAGCCATCAGGACGGTCGCGGCCATCCCGAGCAGCGACACGAGGCTCACCGCGAAGGACAGTGATCGCATCGGCTTGCGGTTCGCATAGTAGAACGCCATGTGAGCGAGCCGTGAAGCCAGCCACAGCACCGAGAGGCCATTGAGCCAGCCGGGGCTGGCGCCCAGGAGGACGCCGGCGACGCCAAACAAGGCGAACGCAGCGATGCTCTCGTTGGTGTTGATGTGTGCGCGTGCCGCGCGGAACAGGTAGCTGTTGCTGTCGGCGGGAATGGGATAGCCCGCCTTGTGCTTGTTCCGGATGGCCGTGAGGTCGGCGATGACCAACTGCACGACAAGCAGGAGCCCACCCAGCGCGAGCGCCGTGAGCGTGGTGTGGTAGGTGGCGAAGGGGCTCATGGGCATCGGCGTTCGATCTCGAGGGCGAACCAGCGGCAGCTGCTGTATTCAGCCGAGGCTGTAGGCGGCGAACATGTCGTCGACGGGCGTGGCGAAGGCGTGGTTGCTGTAGTTGCTGAGCGTCTTCACCGAGATGGCGAGGATCACGTACAAGACCTTGACCTCGTCGAAGCCCGCTGCCAGGAATGCGTTGACCGCGTTTCGGTCCGGCGCCCCCTGGCTGCGCACCATGGCCTGGGTGAAGTCGAACAGCGCGCCCAGCCGGGCGTCCGGAATCGTCTCGCCGGCGCGGATTGCCTTCAGGACGTCGGGCGCGACGCCGGACTTCTTGTCGGCGATCATGCTATGTGCGGCCGTGCAGTACCTGCACCCGTTCACCGCGCTGACGGCCAGGAAGATCACCTCCTGCTCGGCGGGGCTGAAGCCTGACTCCCGGCGGAACAGGCCGTAGCCATGCAGGTAGGTGCCCAGCACGGCCGGCGCATTGGCCATGCCGCGGTACATGTTCGGGATGAACCCCACCTGCTTGTGCGCGACGTCGAGGATCTCCTTCTGTGGCCCGGTCGCCGTGAGCGGGTCGACGAGCGCAAGCGTGGGGAGAAGGGGAGCAGTGGACATGGCGGGTCTCCGATCGGGCGGTCGTGGGATGGATTCAGGCCAGCGGCCTGGCGCACCCGCATGCTAGGAAGTGGACCCCTCGATCCCTAGACCCGGCGTGTCGTTTCCTTGACCGAACGTCTCGCCGCGACGTTGGCGCGGGATGTCACGCCACGGCGGCTGCAGACTCGATGCCCTTCAGCCAGTGCATCGGCGACACGCCCAGCTTGCGGACGAAGGCGCGCGTCAGCGCACTGGGGCTGCCATACCCGACCTCCATGGAGACGTGCTTGAGCGGTCGGCCCGATTTCAGCAGGCTTTGGGCCAGATTGATCCGCCACGACGCCAGGTAGTTGGCCGGTGTCTCCCCCGTCACGTCGCGGAAGTGGACTGCGAAGCGGGCGCGGGACATGCCTGCCAGGTTCGCCATGTCGTTCAACTCCCACTCGCGCGCGGGATCGGCATGGACGGCCGTCAACGCCTTTGCGAGGCGAGGATCGGCCAGGCCCGACAGGGCGCCTCCCTTGACCAGCCCGCGGTCGATGCAGCTGCGCAGCAGCCGGATCAGGAGGATCTCGCACATCCGGTCGAGAGAGGCCTGGCGGCCTGCGTGCTGCGAGAAGGCCTCCTCGTACAGCAGCTCGAGCAGGGGCTGGGCGCCGGGAAGCTCGCTGAGCGGAATCAGCACGATGCCGGGCAGGGAGTCGGTGATCGGGTTGGCGCCGCCCGCGCCGAACTGGATGGCGGCGCACACGACATCGGCGCCGTCGCGATCGTCGGCGATGAGCGTGTGTGCATTCGCGCGCGGCATGAAGAGCAGGCTCGGCTCGTCGATCGATATGCCCCCATCCGGGCCGCCGATCAGCTGCACGGGGCCGCGCTTGACGAGATGCACATGCCCCCGCCTGGCGTCGTGTTCGAAGTCGTGCACGCCGCAGATGTTGCCGGTGTAGAAGACGCCCGCGGTCAGCGAGAAGCGCTCGAGGATGTGCGAGAGATGGTCCATGGCGATTGAGACTCCTGGTGTGTTCAGTGCGACGCGTTGTCGCCTGCGATGAGCGCCCCATTCCTAGAGTGAGGGCGTCCGTCCCGATGTCCGGGCTGGGCTCTCCACCAACCCCTGTCACTCAAAGGAACAAGCCGATGAACCTCATCTCCAGCCGCTCCAAGCGTCACCTGCTCATGCTGGCGTCTGCCGCTGCGCTGACCTTCGCGCTCGCGCCGACCTCGGTGCTCGCCTACGACGAGAACTCGCCCGCCGCGATCAACATCGATACCGCCGGTGTCGCGCTCCAAGGCTACGACCCGGTCTCGTACTTCTCTGGCTCGGCGCCGAAGAAGGGCATCGCCAGCATCACCGCTCAGCACGACGGCGCGACCTACCACTTCGCGACGGCGGCCAACCGTGACAAGTTCAAGGCGGCGCCGGCGAAGTACGCCCCGCAGTTCGGCGGCTTCTGCGCGATGGGTGTGGCCCTGGGCAAGAAGCTCGACGTGGACCCGAACGCCTACCGGGTCGTCGGCGACAAGCTGTACCTGAACGTCAACAAGGACGTCCAGAAGCGCTGGCTGGACGACGTGCCGGGCAACATCGCGACGGCGGACAAGAGCTGGCCGGTCCTCAAGGACAAGGTGCCGAAGGGCCTGTGATCCGTTGAAAGCGAGGCTCATCGCAAGGTGGGCTTCTTCTGTTGGGCCCCGGCGTGCCGCAGCAGCGGCGGGCCGGGGCCCTTCTTCTTGGGTTCAGTTGACCGTGCGCAGGAACTTCTCGAGCACGGCGACGAAGTAGGGCGGCGTCTCCAGCATCGGGTGATGTCCGCTGCTTTCGATGGTCTCGATGGCCAGCGTCGGCAGCCACTGGCCGAGCGTCGCGCGCATCGCTTCCTCCGTGAACGCGGCGAAGTCGTGGCGCCCCAGGATCGCCAGCGCGGGAATGGTGAGCCCCTTCATCGCGTCGGCAAAGGCAGGGCCCTGCAGCATCTCGAGGTAGCCGAGCGGTCCCGAAGCATCCACGTCGCGGCGAAACGCTGCAAGCTCTTCCGCATACCAGCGCTTCGGGAGGCGGGCCGAGGTGAACATGTCGGCCAGGCCCAGCCAGGCCTCGTCCTGGGTGGTGGCGGCCGTGAAGACGGCCTTCGTCTGTGCATCCATCGGCATACCGGCCGCGGTGACTGGCGTGATCGCCACCAGCGAGCGCACCCGCTCGGGAACCTCGACGCAGACCCGCTGGGCGATCATGCCGCTCATCGAGTGGCCGACCACGTTGAAGTCGTTCCAGCCGAGCGCATCGGCGACATCGATGAGATCCCTTGCAGCCTCGACGGCCGTGTGGCTGCCGGGAACGTCCCGGTTCAGGCCGTAGCCACGAAGGTCCACGAACGCGTAGGTGAACGTCTGCTCGTCGACATGGCGGCGAGCCAGGTCGTAGCTGCGGATGGTGGCCATCCAGTTGTGGGTGACCAGCACCTTGGCGGGGCCGGAGCCAGTGGTCTCGAATCGGAGGGTCATGGTGTTCCTCGGGCTCCCCGCAGGGAGTTGTGGTGGACAGTCTATATGTTCGGGACCAAACGGTCCAGAACGGCGTGCGGCCCTGACGGGTGAAGGACCTTGGTCGAGGCTAAGGGTCGCCAGCGCGAGCGAAGTGATCGCGCGTCTCGTTCTGGCGTGCAGCCGTCTCGTCACCCGCCGGGGTTCTCTCTCCCCCCGTGGAGCGCGCTGCCTCGGTGTCACGCCAGGCGCAGTGGGCAC
>JACCDS011112710.1_pt1 | contig 12257 bp, 12 predicted proteins | sample 7446441 | NCBI WGS metagenome assembly JACCDS01 (sample SAMN15323445, study PRJNA562643) | freshwater metagenome | isolation source: river surface water | place: USA:Blue River Watershed | collected 2017-08-17
AAAGCAGAACTGATCGAAGCCTTGGCTAAAGAAACTGACCTGTCCAAGGCCGCTGCTGGCCGTGCTGTGTCGGCATTGGTCGAGATCATCACCAAGACTGTTGCCAAGAAGCAAGACGTGCAACTGATTGGTTTCGGTACTTTCAAGGCCGCCAAGCGCGCTGCCCGTACCGGCAAGAACCCACGTACCGGCGAGAAGCTGAAGATTGCAGCTGCCACCGTTCCTAAATTCACTGCCGGTGCCGCATTCAAAGCTGCTGTGAACAAGAAAAAGTAATCTGTCTTTTCGAATCGCAAAAAGCGGCTCGGTCCCAAGACCGGAGCCGCTTTTTTCATGGATACGAAATAAAAGTATGCAGTAGAGAGTGATTCGTCCAAATGTCCGCCAGTGGGCAATTGGGTTGCAGCAATATTCCGGATATTGAGTAAATGTATTTGCCCGCTTTTGTGGGCATCAGGATGGGGATTCTGTTCTGCTGTGATGGCCGGCCCACTCGATGACGACATTGCCCTCGATGTGGTCGAGCAAGAGGGGTTTTACAAAACCAATACCAGTTTTCAGTGCCTTTGCGCCTGTGCCAGGCGTCCCGTTACATCACGGATGGCGATGCAGTCCAGAAAATCTCATGGGTCATTGCATCGATGTTGACGCGGCTGGACACGGGCAAAGTGCGGATGGAGCGTTCCTGACAGGAGCACATGCGGGGCTGGAATACTGTTCTCGCGTTGGCTGAGTCAGTGCAAGCATTCTCCTGAACGAGAAGTCATGACCTGTCGCAGCTTGATGATCAGCGCATAGGCATTCACATGGGCAGCAGGATTCGCGCCGTCTTTTGCAACCAAAGTTTGACCCGAAAAATTGCGGTTTTTTTAATCATGCCAACCAACGCTCAAGCGCGTTTGATCGCTGTTGGAAAAGTTCACTTTTTGATCCCGAGCCAGTCGTACGAAATACCTTGTCCAATCCCAAGTGACGCTCAAGCTATCGCCTTTGACGACTGCGCTGGTGGGGTCACTGCGGCCTTTTTTCCTGGCCACGTCGAGTGTCAAGCGCTCACCGCTGGGCATGTGGTAACGCCACATCAGGTGCTTCACCTGTTGGCCAGTGTGCAAGCGATCGTCTTGAGTCTGCCAGAAGGCCCATTGTTGTACGTCAGTGACCCTGGCACCCATGCCCAAAGTGATGGCGTCATTTGGGTCAAAGTTGAGGTTGTAATATGGACGTAAATTGGTTCGACCCACGCCTGCAATCAGATAAGTGCTTTGGCCCCATTGCGCATTGAGCGAGCCACCCAGAAAGCCGCCACTGGCACCCTGCAAGGAAGGCACGATTTGCCCCCAGTCTGTGTCGTGCATGTATTCGTAGCCGATCCGCGTCTGGTGAAACGTTTGTCGCTGGTCGTATTGACCTGCCCAAAGCGCATGCTTGTCATGGTTGGCGCGCAAATTCACATCGGTCGCACCGGTTTGCTGGCTGGTTTGGTAATAAGAGGGCGTAAGTTTGAAGCGCCAGGCGGCTTGCGCGCTGTTGTCGCTTGTCGATGAAAACTGGGCAAAGCATGGAGCGACTACGGCTGACAGCATGGCCGTGAGCAGTGTTGTTCGTCGTTGCGGGTAGATTTTGCTCAGAATCATGACAAGGATCTTCCTTGGTGGCATATCTCTAAAATGAACCGCAGTCCTTCCAGTTCCATTGTGGACCATACATGTCAAGCACTTCAGCCTACCACTCCGATCAACCAACACGCGCCGAGATCGATGCGCTCAAAGGCTGGGTCCTGCTGGACTTCGGTACCAATTGGTGTGCACATTGTCAGGTTACACGCAGTGCCACAGAGGGGGTATTGGCATCTTCTGGGGTAGTGCATCACCAGTTTGAAGATGGGCCAGGTCGACCGCTTGGTCGGTCCTTTAGGGTGAAACTGTGGCCAACGTGGATTCTCATGAAAGATGGCCAGGAGGTCGATAGATTGGTGCGTCCCACTCAATCTCAGCAAGCCTCAGATTTTCTGCGTGTTTGCGGCGCGACATGAGGCCGAAAGGCGATCAGGTATGCCTTGTTGCATGAATGGCGGAGCTTTTTAGGTCGGGCTGAGCTACTTCATTTCAGGCGGACTGGACCGATAGGCATCAGTTGCAGTAAGCTACAAGGTTTTCCACGTAACTTGTTGTCGTTCATGGACAGTTCGCTCCCCCCCATTCCTGCCAAGCGCTACTTCACCATCGGTGAAGTTGGCGAACTGTGCGGCGTAAAGCCCCATGTGTTGCGCTATTGGGAGCAAGAGTTCACGCAATTGCGTCCCGTCAAACGCCGAGGAAATCGCCGCTACTACCAGCACCACGAAGTGTTGATGATCCGTCGGATCCGTGACTTGCTCTATGACCAGGGCTTCACCATCAGTGGTGCGCGAAACAAATTGCAAGAGTTGGTGCAGGCGGACCGCCAAGGTCGTCGAGGCGTTCAAGAGGCGCCAGGGCATGATCACGAGGCAGGGCTGATCGATGAGGCGATGTCTTCGGTCATCTCCCCCTTCGACTTTGGGGAGGCTATAGCCAAGTATCCCGCGTTGCATCAAGAGCTTTTGGAAATTCGTGCATTGCTCACCGTGTGAGCTCAATTTCTCAGGGTATAATTTAAAGCTTGTCGGCGTGTAGCGCAGCCTGGTAGCGCACTTGCATGGGGTGCAAGGGGTCGCGAGTTCGAATCCCGCCACGCCGACCATTTATTACCAACGAAATCAACGGGTTACAACTCTTATGGTTGTAACCCGTTTTTCTTTGTCATTTTAAATACCCCACTATCCCAGTTTGGCTCAGCTAGCCCGCTCCTATTCATCCTCAATTGGCCTGCAGGTCAATCTGGACAAGGCACCTTCCGGTTTTGAACTCTGCCGCAAGTCACATTAAGACTCCGTGACGCGATTCTGATGCTGGCTCTTGTTACGACCTGTAACAACTAAATTGCCAAAGCTGATCTTTGTAAAAATACAATACAAAAGATAACAAAACATTTCTTCTTTATCACTTTGAAGTAAATGATGATGTTGTGTCCACTTGTCATCAACTTTGGCTAATGCTACATGCGCTCTAAGCTCTTTGCTACCTTTATGATTTCCAGTGTGCTATCTAGCGCTGCTTTGGCTGGAGGGTTGGGCGGACTGTGGAGTTCCATCGTTGACAATGATTTGGGTCGCAGCATTGCCAAAGAGGTCGCCAAATCTACGGACAAGAACATCGATGAGACGCTCTCCAAAATCAATAAAAACATGCCTTCCAAGGTGGATGAAATGACAACGCTGATCGGTCTGAAGCGATCAGAGCGTACGATCATTTACGAGTACGTTTTCAATGTGAATCATTCAAAATTGACAATTGAAGCTCGCAAAGGGCTTCGACAACGCGTGATTGATCTGACTTGTGGTGACAGCGATAACGTCAAGTACTTGCGCAGTGGCAAAGAGTTTCTTTACAAATACAGCAGTTTGAACGGAGATTTGCTCCTCGGTCAAAAAGTCTCCATGCGGTACTGTGACAGTTGAAAATTCAACCTATTTCGCGTCGTCTACTTGGGTTTCGCCCACATCGATGATGAATTCTGTTCCCCTGACGCCCAGCGTTACAGTGTTTGTGCGATATACGACCTGATCTGGATTGTTCTTGGCCATTTGACCTGATACGACGTTCAGCATCCCGCGTTTGACGGTGGTGTCCATGTGACCTGCCTTGCTTTGCCGATCAAATGCGTATCCGCTCAGTTCAATTGTCGAGTTGGGGCCTGCTGTGAGTAAGGTGCTGTCGCTTAAAGTTATTCCTACGCTACTGGCGGGTCCGCTGATCAATTTGTCTTGAACGCGAAGGCGAGTGCCCACCGTGACATCAATGCGTTCATGGCCACGCTCAATTTGAGCTTTCCCCTTCAATGTCTTGACGGTGCCGACCATATCTGTTGCATGAACGGTGCATATCATCGTGAGTGAACTGACCAAGAGAAGTATGTTTTTCATATTTAGATGCCGTTGTTTGGTGTCACAGGCTGCTGGATGAAATGCTTTCGCCGCTGTGTTGACTTGCCTGAATAGCGCGTTCATGAGTTACACGAACTTCTTGTAATATTTCTTCGTGTCTGAAGTCTTGTGATTTTTTCAGATGGTCTATTTCGGCCAACACTGTAGACACCAGACTGCCCATGACTGCACTGACAATCAAAAAAAATGATGCGGCATCGAACAAGAGGCCTGTGTGAACAAAAATCCGGTATCCGATCCAGATGATCAAGCTGTTGGTGGCCAATGTCAGCCATAGGCTGGATTTGGGGACCTTGCGCAAATAAGTGGCTAGCAAAGAACCCGGCCTTGGTACATACCAAATCAGCATTCCTCCCACAATCAGTAAAGCCAGCGTTTCTGCCCACTTGAACCAATGGGGCCTTTGAAGAATGCGGCCATCAAAAAATGACTCGATGAGTTGCGCCTGAATCTCGATGCCGGGCACAGTCTCGCCAATGGCGGTGGTGCGCATGTCGTTCAAGCCCGCGCCGGTCAGGCCGACCAGCACCAGCTTGCTTGAAAACATGAGCGGGTCCACCTTGCCCTGCAGCACATCGGCGGCGGACACATAGCGCGAGGCCATGGCCTTGTGTTTCGCAAAGTGCAGTTGAATATCACCTTTGGGCAAAGTGGGTACAGACAAATCAGCCACTTCCACCGCTTCCACACCTCGCCCATTGACGCGCACACCCACCGATGACGAACCTGTTGCAACACGCAGCATTTCCAGTGCCAGAGTGGGCACCGCCTGATCGGCCAAATTCATGACCAAAGGTACATGCCGCACCAAGCCGTTTTCGAGATCCACACTCACCAGTGCCTGCCCACTGGCGGCAGCTTGCAATTCAGGCAAACTGGCCAGCACTTGGTCAAAGCGACGAGAGAAAACCGGCAGCTTGTCTGCGCCTTCAATCATCACGGGCCAGGTGCGCATGCCCGAGGTGGTGGTGTAGGCCGGGTAGTCAAAGCCTGCGGCACTCAGCACGGAGGGTGTTTGGCGCAGCGCCTGTGCCAGCACAGACTCGTTGGAGGGCAAGCGACTGAGCTCTTGGGCTAAAGTCTGGTGCCCGGCTTTTAGTCCTTTGGCCACTTGTGCTGGTGATGTCTGGTCTAATTCGGGCATGTAAATGTCCAGGCCCAATGCCGCCGGTTGGTGTTTGGCAATGGCCTGCACCAGTTCGCCCAGTCGGTAACGCGGCCACGGCCACTGTCCGAATGCCTGCAAACTCTTTTCGTCTACTGCCACAATGGTCACGGGCTGAGACTGAGGCTCACGAGGAAATTCTTTCTGGTAGCCATCAAACAACAGGTTACGCCCCGAGGCGAATGGCGAGCCGAAATACTCTGTGACCAAGCTCCAGGGCCTGTGCAAATGGGGCCATGACGGAGGCAATTCCGTGAGAATGTTCATGACCACAGACCACAGCAAAATGAACAGTGCGGCTGGCCGTCCTTTGCCGGTGATCAGGATTTTTTTGATCAGCTCCATGATGTGCGAAGGAACTCAGCGAACATGGATTTCGACACGGCGATTGAGCTCTTCTTGAGCGCCTGAAGCCATGGGCTCCCGCGAGCCTCTGCCGAACGCAGGGACCTCATTGACATCGATGCCTGCCATTCGGATCAGCTCACGTACCGCTTGCGCACGCTTGAGCGATAAGGCATCGTTGATGGCGGCACTGCCGGTGCGGTCGGTGTGGCCGATCACCGTCAACTCCGGGGCAGGTCGTGATTGAAGGTAGGCTTGCAAACCGGCCAAGGTTCGGGCCGACTCAGCGGTCAACTGACTGTCAGAGCCACTCACGAAATACAAAAGAAAACTTTGTGGTCTGGGCGCTTGTGCATCCAGTAACTGGCCATAACGAGTTCGTACATCTGCCTCGTTGAGCTGGACTTCCTGGGTCGTGCCTTTGGCCATCACATCCAAACTGGCAAAGGGCGAGTTGAGCAGTCGCTCGCCATCAGCACCCCTGACCACCACCGCACTGGCGGAGCCATCGGCCGATGGCAGCAAGATGATGCGTTGTTGGGCCACTTGAGCTTGCGGCCAGGCCAGTGCAGCAGCAAGAGCAAGTGCGATGAGTCCAGTCAATTCCATAAAGAGCCCGTGCGTCGGAAGCGAAGAGGGTGCAGGGATGGAATTTTAACTTTTTATCGATATTTGTAGTTATAAGGTGGCGAAAATAAATAAATTTAATTTCTTTGTTAATATCATTTTTGCCGTTTTGGTGGTGGGTTCATGCAGGCAGAGCCCATCGCTTCGACTTGGCGGTCCAGCGCCAAGGCCAAGTCAAAGTCCTTGTCGGTCAAGCCTGATGCATCGTGGGTCCACAGGCGCACCTGCATGTGGGTGTAAAGGGAAACGAACTCTGGATGGTGGTCTTGCTGTTCGGCTAATTCTGCGGCTTTGGCAAAAAATGCCGCGGCCGATCGGAAGCTGTCGAACGTCCATGCCTTGCTGATGCATTCGGGCTGAGTTTGTCGTGTCCAGCCCTGGAGTTGCGCCAGGCGCTCGATGATTTGCTGTTCGTTCAGGCTCATGTGTGAAATTCTCGGGACTGGGGCTTTGAGGCTGCTTGGCGCATCAATGGGTGACGGCTGAAGGTGCAGCCGGTGAGGGGCAGATGATGTTGGCGGCCCGAACCATCAGCGGCAGAGCGAGCATCCAGCTCAAAGCCAATACAGCGATGTTCGACATGTTCTGAACCACTTCAGCCGCACCGAGTTTGGCGCCCGCGATGTAGTTGATGGGCCCGAACAACGCGCCCAAGGCAGCGGACAAAAACCAAGGCTGTGTTTTGAGAAAAGCCATGGATGAATTCAAGGTCATGCCAAACAAAAACCAAAGCAGCCACAGCCACCAAGGACTCAATGGGAAAAGTGCCGAACCCTTAAAAAGGATCACCGAGAAAAACTGCAGCGATGAATCCATCACGATGCCCATCAGCATGACAAGCATTGCGAGTTGGATTTCCGGCAAACGCCGTGCCGTGACAAACAGATGCAAAGAGGCCAGCAGGGTGCCATAGATCAGTGCTGGCCACTCAAGCCCCCAGCCCACACCCGCGACCAAGGCCCACCAAGCGGATTGAAAAGCCAGGGCGTTGAGGATGCGGTTCATGTAACCATTCTAGAAATTTGCTGCGACCTTGGTGTTCCCGTGGTCAAGGACGTCATCCGTTCAAGCAAAGAAAAAGCCCCTGCACGTGAATGCAGGGGCTTGTCTTTTTGGCTCCTCAACCTGGGCTCGAACCAGGGACCTACGGATTAACAGTCCGGCGCTCTACCGACTGAGCTATTGAGGAACAATACATAAATTATAGCGTCATATTTTGCTGCTTTTGAGAGGGAGCTGCAGATTTTTCAAAAAATCTGCACACACCATTTCAGAAGCTCGCCTTGACGGCCAAACGCAGTGTGCGTGGGGCACCGGGGTAAAGGTAATAGTGACCGAATTGTTTGGGCGATTCACGCCAGTAATGGCGGTCTGCCAGGTTGTCGATGGCCAGCGTCCATTGCGTGCGGGTGCCCTCAATGCGCGTGTCGTAATGCGTGGCAAAGTCCACCGTGGTCCATGCCGGCAAGTTGAGGGTGCCATCTTCCAGCACGCGACGCTCGCCTTCATGGCTCACCCGCAGACTGCTGCGCAGGCCAGGGACTTCGGTGAAGCGGTATTGAACCAGACCACGCAAAGTCATGCGAGGCACATTCAAAGCAGTTTGTCCGTTGATGCTTGGATCAATTTCAGCGTTCTGGCGCTTGGCATCGATCCAGGCGGCGCTCACATCGCCATTCCATTGGCCATGCGTGAGGCCACCGGACAGTTCCAGACCTCGGTGGTGTGCTTGGCCATCGATTTGACGTGTGCAGACGTCACCCTCTGCATTGCAGGCATCCGCAGACTGTGGCCGTGTGATGTCAAAGACAGTGGCTTGCCAACGTGTGGTGGCTGTCTGGCTTTTGATCCCCAGCTCGTACTGCTTGCTGCGCAAAGCAGGCAAAGCTTGGCCCGCGTTGGTGTAGCTGGGCTTGTTGGGGGTGACGCCGAGCTCGACACCTTGACCATAACTTGCATAAGCTTGAAGTTCAGGTGCCAACTGTTGTGATACAGCAAGCCAAGGCGTTGTGACTTGCCCATTCGTGGCTGTCGGGTTTGTTCCTGCTGCGGGTGTGCAGACATAGTTTTCATCGCAGATCGCATTTTCTGAACTTTGACGGTTGTAGCGTGTGTGACGCACACCCATCCAGACCGTTGTTGCAGTGGGCAATGAGATGCGATCGCTCAGAGCCAGTTCAGTGCTGTACTCAGATCTGTTGACGTTGGGGTACGTCAATGTTGGATCTGGGACTGAGGTGAAACTGCCCGATGTCGTGCCCTCTCCGACAAGGTTATAGGCTTGCAATGGTGGCAAGCGGTCGAGTTGCCTGAACCGCATGACCGATGCGCTGAAGTCATGCTTGGTGTTGCCCCATGCACTGCTGCCCGAAATCTCGGTTTTCACGGCATCGATCTTGCGGCGTTCGTTGTCACTGCGGAAGTCGTAGACGTCGAATTTGCCAGCAGAGCTGTAACGGTCGCACAGTGCCGGTGCGTTGACATCACTGCCATAGCAGTTATGTCCCAGTGCAAAAGTCAGTCGGTCATCTGTCTTCAATCGCTGAGCACCATAGCTGGTCGTCCAAAGCCAACCATCGCCAAGACTTTGCTTGAAACGCACCGAGCCGGTGGTGCCCGCAAACACGCCGGGCACCGACCAGCTTTGGCGGGTCAGATTGGTTTTGCCGTCCACCGGCGCTGGCAGTTGGTCGCCCAACAGGCTGTACCCATTGACCCCCATCTGCTGGCGCTCGCTCTTTTCGATTTCCCATTCCAGCTTGCTGTCGGCTGTGATGCGCCAGTCCATGGCCAGTGCGATCAGGTTGCGGTGGCCTTGGGTGTTGCGGATGTAGGGGTTCAGGTCCTCGTAGGCCGCGTTGAATCGGTAGCCAAAGTCCTTGTTCTCGCCGAAGCGGCCGCCCAGGTCCAGCCCCACGCTGCTGCTTTGGCCCGGGCCATAACTGGCGCTCACGCTGCGGATGACTTCGTCGTTGCCGCTGGGGGCGCGCTTGACCACGTAATTGACCAAGCCGCCCGGCGCACTGGTGCCGGCCTGGATGCCGCTGGGGCCATTGAGCAGCTCGATGCGTTGCTTGTTGTCCATGCCGATCATGGTCTCGGCCGAGATCGGCAAGCCCTCGCGGCGGTAGTTGTAGCGGTTGACCAGCGTGTAGCCGCGCACACTCAGCATGTCCCAGTAGGCGGGCGAGTTGTAGCTGTCGGCCACGCTGGCGTCCAGGCGCAGGGCGTCCGACACGCGCTGTGCGCCAATGTCTTGCAGCACCTGGCGGTCAAAGCTGACAGCGCTGAACGGCGCTTTGCTCAAAGGCACATCGCCAAAGCCGCTCACTTGCGAGGGTGCGGTATCCGTGATGGTGATTTCGTTGGCGCTTTGTGCGTGGGCCATGCCGGCAGCGAGCACGGCCACAGCACTGGCCAATTGGCTGGCACGAAAAACAAAACGGTCAGAAGACCGGCGGGAGAATGGCGAAAAAAATGCCATGACGTTTCCTTCAACGTAATGGCAGGTCGGCTCACTGGGAACGTGGTGCATCCAGAGTTGGATGCCGTTCTTTGGACAAGCTTCCCTGCGCGAGGATTACCTCAATCAGGTTCAAAGGGACTTTCTCAGTCGAAGGCCTTGCGGTCTTCAACACCCCTAGCGGATGCTTCGCAATGTGTGCGAAGCGCGTTGATTTTATGCGATGCCCAATCGCTGGTGCAGCAGCGTCGATGTGGTCGTGTACTGCAGCAAGGTCTTTTCTGCCGGGCGCAGCAGCGCAAGGGCCCCAAAAGCGGCCAGCGTGGCTTCATGGAAGCCGCACAGGATCAGCTTCTTTTTGCCCGGGTAGGTGTTGATGTCGCCTACGGCAAAAATGCCCGGCTCGGAGGTGCCGAAGTTTTCGGTGTTGACCACCAGTTGCTTGCGTTCCATGGCCAGGCCCCATTGCGCCACGGGACCGAGCTTGGGCGACAAGCCCAGGCGGGTTTGCAACATGTCCAGCGGCAACCATTCGCTTTCGCCTTGCGGATTGAGCAGCTCTAACGCTTGCAGACGACCGGCCGCGCTGCGCAGGCCAATGGCTTGGCCTGCCACAAAGCGCATGAGGCCCGTTGCGCAAGCCGCACGCATCTGCGCCACAAGCTCAGGAGCTGCGGTGAATTGGTCACGCCGGTGAAGCAAGGTCACGCTGGCCGCTGCGCCTGCGCCTGTGCCTTGGCAGGCGTTCAGGCAGGTTTGCAGCGCCGCATCGCCATCGCCGGCCACCACCAAATGCTGGCCCGTCCAAGGTGCCGGTGCTGCGTCTTCCGCAAACACCTGAAGGCCCTCAAAAGCATCCAGCCCGTCCAACACCAGGCGGCGCGGCACAAAAGCCCCCACGCCTGCAGCAATGAAGACGGTAGACGCCACAAAAACTTGGCCCGACGTGGTTTCTACTTTCAAACGGTCATCGGCTTGGCGCTCTAGACGCAAGACTTGCTGGCTCACATGGAACGAAGGCTTGAACGGTGCGATCTGCTGCTGCAAACGCGCCACCAACTCGCGACCGGTGCACACCGGGATGCCGGGGATGTCGTAAATCGGCTTGTCCGCATACAACTCGGCACATTGCCCGCCCACATGGGGCAGGGCATCGATCACATGGCAGCCAATGCCTTGCAGCCCCAGCTGGAACACCTGGAACAGGCCCACGGGGCCTGCGCCAATGACCAAGGCTTCGGTTTCAATGCGTGTCGACATGGGCGGTGGGCGCTTTAAAAAAAAATGGCCGAGAGATTCGGCCATTGTGCATCGGAGGACTTGTTCAGCGGATCAGCTGGGCGAGCTTGCCGTTCTTGTCTTTCCACTGCTCAGCGTCGGCCATGGGGGCCTTGCGCTTGGTGATGCTCTTCCAAGTGGGCAAGAGGGCCAACTCGGCATTGATTTGGGTCATGTGCTGCTGGTCGGCAGGCAGGTCTTCTTCGGCATAGATCGCGTTGACGGGGCACTCGGGGATGCACACGGCGCAGTCGATGCACTCATCGGGGTCGATGGTCAGGAAGTTGGGGCCTTCGCGGAAGCAGTCCACAGGGCAAACGTCCACACAGTCGGTGTATTTGCACTGGATACAGGATTCGGAAACAACGTGGGTCATGATGGACTCGGAAAATGGGCTGGGCGCTGCACGTGCAGCGCCAAACCTGTGATTTTAAAGGAGATCAGTTCACCAGCACAGCGCCTGAGGTCTTGTGGCTGGCCGTGTCCACCAGTACAAGGGCGCCGAGGATGCGCGACTGGGCAAAGGGCAGGGTCACCAAAGGCTCTTGCAAGGCCAGGGTCACGTGGCCGATCGCGTTGGGGGTCAGTTCGGTGGCATCTTCCTCGGCCAGGGTGTTCACGTTCAGGCGGTGCACCACGCGCTGCACCTTGACTTTGACCCAGCGGTGGCCGTGCAGCGCCCAGTACAGGCGGCCAGCCACCAGGGGCTCGTCGTCCATCCAGGCGATGGTGGTGCTCAGCTGGCGCTGGCCCTCTGGCGCACCTTCGGCGGCCAACAGCCAGTCGCCACGCGACACATCCACTTCGCGGTCGAGCACGATGCCTGCGCTGTGGCCAGCGGCCTTGTTTTGCGGCTGGCGGGTGGCCGACAGCACTTGTGAGACCACAGCGGTCTGGCCGCTGGGGAAGACCTTGACGGTCTGACCTGGCTCGATGCTGCCCGTGGCCACGCGGCCCCAGAACACGCGGCGGCCCTGGGTGGTCACGCCGGAGTCGTGGAACTTTTCGACCCACTGCACGGGGAAGCTGAATGCCACATCGGTCTCAGCCGGGGTGACCGGCAGGTCTTCGAGGATGCTCAAAAGGCTGGGGCCGGTGTAGCCGCACCAGTCTGTTTGGTCGTTGTTCTCGGTGGTGACCACGTTCCAGCCCTTGAGCGCCGACACAGGCACCATGGCTGTGACTTGGATGCCTGCCTCTTTGGCGAACTTGTTCAGGGCACCTGCGATGTTCTTGTAGGCCACGGTGGCATCGGCCACGGCGTCGAGCTTGTTGATGGCGAACACCACAGACGGCACGCGCAGCAGGTTGACCAGCAGCGAGTGGCGGCGGGTTTGTGGCAGCAACTGCATATC
>JACCDS010264160.1_pt1 | contig 12255 bp, 9 predicted proteins | sample 7446441 | NCBI WGS metagenome assembly JACCDS01 (sample SAMN15323445, study PRJNA562643) | freshwater metagenome | isolation source: river surface water | place: USA:Blue River Watershed | collected 2017-08-17
AGGCCGGTGGAGTGGAAGGTCAGCAGCGAGTGGAGGAAGACCGGGCGACCGGCGAGGAGCGCGGTGGTCTTGTCGTCGACGACGGCCTGCATCCGCTGCGCGGAGCCGGCGGCGAGGAGGATGAGGATGTCGTCACCGGCGCTCACGAGGCTTCGCCGATCTCCCGGCGGATCTGCAGCGTCTTGGCGGCAGGGTCCTTGTCCTTGAGGATGGGACGACCGACGACGATGAAACTGGAACCGGCGGCGGCCGCCTGGGCGGGCGTCATCACACGGTTCTGGTCGTCGCCCGCGGCGTCAGGATAACGGATGCCCGGCGTGACCAACGTCGGGCCAGGTCCGAGGTCGCGGCGCAGCACCGGCAGTTCGAGCGGCGAGCAGACGAGCCCATGGGAGCCGGACTGGATAGCCATGCGGCCGAGCAGACGGACCTGTTCTTCCGGGGTGCGCTGCACGCCGATGGCTGTGAGCTGGGCCTGATCCATGGAGGTGAGCACCGTGACGGAAAGCAGCTCGCAGTCGGGCAGGGCCGTGTCGGCGGCCTCGCGGGCGCGAGAGATCATCTCGGGCCCGCCGGCGGCGTGGAGCGTGAGCAGGGAGCACGGCCGGCCCTTCAGGCTCTTGATGGCCGAGGCGACCGTGTTGGGGATGTCGTGCAGCTTGAGGTCGAGAAAGACCTTGAAGCCGAGCGCATGGAACTCGTCGACGATGCCGGGACCGTGGCGGGTGAAGAGCTGGAGGCCGAGTTTAACCCAGACGAGGTTACCCGCCAGCGGACGGGCCAAGGCAAGGGCTTCCTCCTTCGTTTCAACGTCGAGGGCGAGGATCAGGCGGCAACCGGAAGACATGAGGGAGGTCTAGGAACTCGGCAGGCCGCTCGCAAGAAGAGAAGGGCGGCCAATCCCCGATCTCCGTTCCCCATTCGACCTCACTTTTTCGCTGGGGTCGTGCTGGGGAGCTTGGAGACGGCGTTGTTGAAGGGCTTGCCGGGCTGCTGGCCGAGCAGGTGCAGGTTGAACCATTCCGACATGCGGAGGTTGTCTTCGCCCATCTCCTTCCAGCCGCCGTGGCCCGCGCCCTCGCGGATCAGCACCTCGCAGGTGGCGCCGGCCGCGGCGGACTTCTTCTGGAAGCGCAACGCCTGGCTGTAGTGCACGAGGACGTCGTTGTCGCCTTGGACGATGTAGATCGGGGGTTGGGCCTTCGAGATGAAGTAGAGCGGCGAAAGCGCCTTGCCCATCGCGGCCATGCCTTCCGGGGTGTCGATCTTCGGGCCGAACGCCGGCTTGCGGGTCGCGAGCGGGCCGACGCCGTTGAGGCCGTCGTTCTCGTTGATCCAGCTGATGAAGTCGGTCGGCGGGAAGTAGCAGGCGACGGCGTTCACGGCGCTGCTCGCGCGGTCGACGGGGTCGGTGGCCTTGGGGTTGCCGACGTCGCCCTTCACGGCGAGCATCAGCGAGAGGTGGCCGCCGGCGCTGCTGCCGGTGACGCCGATCTTGTTCGGGTCGATGCCGTACTGTTCGGCGTTGGCGCGCACGAAGCGAACGGCGCGCTGTACGTCGGTGACGATCTCGTCGATGTGGAAGCGGGGCTGCGAGCCGTGCACGACGACGAAGGTGGTGTAGCCGGCCTTGGTCCAGCCGCCGTCGCCGATGCCGTTGTGGTTGGAGTTCCAGCCGCCGCTGATGATCTTGATGATGGCCGCGCCGTTCGGCTTGGCTGGCTTGAAGACGTCGAGCGTCAGCGCGAAGCCGTCCCGCTTCTGGTAGACGACGTCGCGGAGGCGGGTGGTTTCCTGGGCGAAGCCGCAGGCAAACGTGAGCAGGAGGGCGAGGAGGGCGCGCATGGGGTGGGGTGAGCCCAAGATGGAACCGTCCCGACGGCTATCGAGCCCAAACCCGCGGGTCAGACCTTGAACTTTACGACGACCTTGAGCACGGCAGACGGGCCGCCGACCTGTACGCCCGGCTGATGCCCGTCCTGCGGGAAGAAGACCGTGAACGTTCCGGGGCGCAGGTGCAGCCGAGTCGTCGGGCTGGACGGGTGCGCGTATTTCGCGACGTCCTTCTCGGGCTTGTATGGTTCGGTGACCGTCAGCGCGCGCACGTCGGTGTGGCCGCAGGACTCCTCGCCTGCGAACACGACCTGGATATCGCCGAAGACCTCATGGGCTTCCCACTTTTTGTCCGCGTCGGGCTTGGTGTCGTAGCGCTGCACGCCGGCGGTGAGGTCGGGGCCGTCGATCTCGTACTTGCCGTCGGGCGTCGCGGGGTCGAACGCCTGGAGCCAGGCGAAGGCCTTGGCGAAGCTGGGGTGCAGCTGGGCGTAGCGGGCGGAATGGGAGAGCTGGTCGTGGATCATGGACGGAGTTCAGTCGTCGGTCGGGAGGCCCTCGACGTCATCGGCGGAAAGTTCGACGGGTTGGTCGGAGCCAAGGAGCGAGAGCAGGACGGCGATGCGTTTGTCGGGCGTCGCGAGACGCAGCACTTCGCCTTCGGAGCCGGCGAAGATCCCGCGGACGATGCGCACCTTCGCGCCGATCGCCAGTTCCTCGTCGAGCGCCGACAGGATCGCGTCGGGACCAAGGGCGAGCAGCTCGGCGACCACGGCGTCGTCGACCTCGACGGGGCGGCCGGCCTTGGCCACGAGGTGCAGGACGCCGCGGGTGCTGCGGACCGAGCCTTGCAGCTCGGCGGGGTCGAAGCGGAGGAAGACGTAGCCCGGGAAGAGCGGTTCGACGACCTCGCGGTTGCGATCATGCCCGCGGCGGGTGCGGCGGACGCGCGGGAAGACCAGTTCGACGTCGCCCAACGCCCGCAGGTTGCGCACGGCCACGGCCTCTTGGCGAGGCTTGGACTTTACGCAGAACCAGGTGCGGGCGGGGCGGTCGGTCATGCCTGCGGAGAAGCCTTGGCCGTGGTGTCTGCGCGGGCCGGAAGCCACCCGAGCGCCAGCAGGAGGAGCTGCGAGACGCCGAAGAGGCTGAGCCAGAAGAAGCCGGATTCCGTGAAGCCGTAGCTGTGGAGGCCGACCCCGAGGAGATTGGTGCCGAACCACGACCAGCCGGTCACGATGTTGCCGAAGATGAGCAGCTGCATGAGCCCCTCGCGGCGGACGAGTCCGCCCCAGCGAGCATGGAGGCAGACCGCGCACCAGAGCACGATCAGGATCGCGCCGTTCTCCTTGGGGTCCCAGCCCCAGAACCGTCCCCAGCTCTGGTCGGCCCAGATGCCCCCGAGCATCGTGCCGATGAAGCTTGCGAGCACCGCGAAGGCGAGGATGCCGTAAGCCGCGCGGGCCACGCTGTCGCCCCACTGATAATCCGCCTTGAAGGCCCGGAGCCCCAGGTGCAGGGCGCCCAGCAGGCCGGCCACGAAAGTGGCCGAGTAACCCAAGGTCACGATCGTCACATGCGTCGACAGCCAGAAGTTGGAGTCGAGCACGGCGCGGACGCTTTCGAGGTTGTCCTCGCCGGAGAGACCGAGGTTGTGGGCGACGATCAGCGAGACGAAGCCGGTGATTCCGGTCGCGGCGGCGCCGATGCCGTTCTTCCAGACGCGTTCGAGCATGATGCCGAGCGCGACGGCGCCCCAGGCGACGAAGATGCCGGAGGAGTAGAGGTTCGTCACCGGCGGGCGGCCGTGCAGCCACATGCGATAACCGAGGGCCAGGGTGTGCAGCACGAAGCAGACGACCAGCAGCCGGTAGGCCCAGGCGCGGAGGCGCTCGGAAGACGTCAGCCAGGAGGCGAAGACCATCAGCACCATCACGGCGTAGGCGATGAGCAGCCAGTAGAAGGGCTGCAGGCGGCCGAAGGCGGCTTCGGCTTCGGTCTTGTCGGTCCAAGGCCCTTTCAGCGAGGCCGCGATGGCGGACGCGAGGCGCGCGCAGTCGTCGTCCTTGCCCTCGCGCCAGGCCGTCGAGAAGTCGGCATAGCGGGTGATCAGTCCGTCCTCGGCGAGGCCGGCGCGATGCGTCTTCTGGTCTTTGATGATGCCCAGGAGGGAGCCGCCGAGATTATCCCAGCGCTCGACGGAATCAGGCTGCTTGGGCGGCATGAGTCCGATCACGCCTTCGCGTTCGAACTCCTGGTAACGCTCGACGAAGGTCCGTACCGTCTTCTGGAGTTCGGGGTCGAAAGCCTGGCCGGAGCCGCCGTTGAGACGGCTGGCGTTCATCTCCGCCAGGGCGCGGTTGAGCGCGCTGATCCAGGCGCCGTATTCGCGGCGCGGGGTGACTTCGGCCGGGAGGTCGCCGGGGACGAAGGCCATGCTCAAGGCGGCGTATTGACGGGCGGCGCTTTCGAGGTTGAGCAAGGCGCGGTCCTCGGCGTCGCGGTCGGCCTGGGGGCGCTTCCGGGATTTCTCGGCGGCCTGGCTGAGTTCGGCGCTGTTCTTCAGGATGCCGTCCCAGCTGACATAAAGGCTCTTCTCGGGGTCGCCGCCGACGCGCCTGAGGACGTTGGGGTGCTCGACCCGGAAGGTCGGGAGGTGCCGGGCCACCGGGGCGCGGAAGGAGACTTCGATCAGCCAGTCGGTCGCCGAGACCGCGCCGCCGGTCAGGCGGACGGGACGCTTCTCGAGCATCGCCTGGAGCGTGGCGTCGAGGGCGGGCAGTTCCTTGGCGATGGCCGCGCGTTCTTCGGGCGTCCAGCTGGAGGGACGACGACCGAAGGCCACGCGCTCCGTTTTCGAGAGCGCGACCGACGTGCGGGCGCGCATCTGGAGGAGCGACCCCGTGGCGAGGGTCTCGATCGGGATGATGCGTCCGCCGCTCTGCACGGGGATGTCGCCGAACTCGCGTGAGTCCCAGCCGGCGTCCGCCGCCTGGGAGGTCGCCGAGAGCATGCCGAGCGCGAGGAGGGCGGCGGTCTTGGCCGCGCGGCCGCGGAGGAAGCGCAGGAGGGAGAAGCCGAAGTGCCAGACCAGGCCGAGCGACATCGCGGCGACGGAGACGTAAGGGATCAGCCAGCCGGGGTTACGTACGACCTGGAGCACGCTGAGGTCCTTGCCGTCCTTAGTGCTGCCGAAGCTCGACTGGAAGAACGTCAGTCCCGCGTGACGCAGCGGCTGGTTCATCGAGATGTTGTAGGCGAACGAGCCGGCGCCTTCCCGGATGGTGACGTCGCTCGCGAAGCGGCGCGGGGTGTTCGTCCCGGGGTATTTCTCGTGGGTGAACTTATCGAGCCGCAACGAGAAGGGGTGGTAGTAACGGACGCGGCGCAGGGAGAGCTGATAGGTCTTCCCGCCGTCCTGATGTTCCTGCGCATCGAAGTTCTCCGTCAGGTTGAGGTTCACGACCCAGACTCCGGCGGACTGGCCGCCTTTGAGCAGCTCGACGATCGCGGTCGGGGCGTTGGGCTTGTTGTCGTCGAAGCTTTCCGGCTCCGGCTTGTAGCTCAGCTCGGTCCGGGCGCCGATCCCTTGGGTCGCCTTGATCGCCAGCCCGTCGGGCATCTGCGACTTGGCGCGCAGCATGGCGTTGGGGTGATAGGCGAGCACCTTGAGGGTGAAAGGCGTGCCGGGCAGCGCGACCGTGTCCGGCGCCTGCTTGGCGGCGATGGCGCGGAGGAGCGAATCGGGCACGACGACGACCTGGTCGGCTTGCGCGCCTTTCTCGACCAGGGCGAATTCGAACAGCCGGAACGCCTCGGAGTAGTCGCGGCTTTCGCCTTCGGGGACGACCATCGCGGATTCTTCCTGGTAGACCGCGGTGATGAATCCGCCGACCAGCAGGAGGAGGAGTCCGGCGTGGATGATGCTGATGCCTACCTTCGCGGCCGTGGCTTTGAAGTGTCGGAAGTGAGCGAAAGCCAGGTTGAGGATGAGCAGCGCGCCCAGGAGGAAGCCGCCGGGCAGGGGGACCTGCAGCGGGGCGGTGTCATCCATCGGGTAGAAGCAATACCAGGAGGTGAAGTAGACTTTCTGGACGTGCCAGACCCCCCAATGGACCTGCTCGAGCGTGCCCAGCAGCACGAGCAGCATCGACAGCACGAGCAGGGCGACGGTCAGCTTCAGCGAAGCGAGCGTGTCGAGGAGACGTCGGCCGCTGTCGGCCTTCTTTTCGAAATCAGTTTGGTTCACGGAAGGCGGGAGGCGGCGAGGAAGGAGGCCAGGGCGTCGCCATGGGCGGCGACGGCCGCGGCGTCGCCGCTCATCTTGAAGAACCAGGTCGCGCCGCCGTGCGGGGTCATGACCGCATCAAGCGCCTTCTTGCCGTCGGCCGAGACCATCAGGAAGCGCTGGCTCGCGATGTCGCCGACCTTGGCGGGCTTGGCGGCAGCGGCGATCTCATCCGGGCTGGCCGCGGGGAGTCCGAGCTGCCCTCGCCAGCGGTTGACGTTGGCGGTGAGGCCGCCGACGTTGCCGGGAAAGACGGTCACCGCGATCTCGGCCTTGGTGCCGTCGGGACCCGTCACGACCCAGGTCGCCTTGCGCATCGCGTTCTCGGGGCCGACCGACCATCCGGCCGGGAGCTGGGCCCACTTGGGCGCTTCGAAAGAGGCCGCTTCGGCTTTCATGGAGGCGGTGGCGGGCATCGGCGCGGCGGCAGGGGCGGCGGCCGTCGTGGCTTGCGGCGGGGTCTGGACTTGCGCCGGCGTCTGCTCCGAGACGGCACGTCCGGCCTGAGGGTTGGCGGCAGGGACGGCGTAGCTGGTCACTTTCGGCTCCGGCTTGCACCCGGAGACGGACAGGGCGACGGCGGTCAGGAGCAGGCCGGACAGGGAGAGGAAGGAGCGAGGCATGGTGACTAGGACAGCGTTCAGGATGCATGGTTGCCACTGTCCTTTGGATAGCAAAGCGAAAGGACGCCCAGTGGGCGTCCTTTCGGTGGTCATAAGCCCGGCGATCGTCAGTCCGTGAAGCGGAACAGGGCGACGTCGCCGTCCTTGAAGAGGTAGGACTTGCCTTCGAGACGGTAGCGACCGGCGTCGCGGGCGGCGGCCACGGAGCCGTGCTTGACCAAGTCTTCGTAGGACACGACCTCGGCCTTGACGAAACCCTTCTCGAAGTCGGTGTGGATCACCCCGGCGCACTGCGGGGCGGTCATGCCGCTCCGGAAGGTCCAGGCCCGGACTTCCTTCTCGCCGGCGGTGAAGTAGGTCGCGAGGCCGAGCAGGTGGTAGGCCCCCCGGATGAGGGAAGACACCCCGGAATCGGTCACGCCGAGGGACTGCAGGAATTCGGTGGCCTCGGCCGGCGAGAGGTCGCAGAGCTCGGCTTCGACCTGGGCGCAGATGACGACGTGCTCGCAGCCATGCCGCTGGCTGATCAGCGCCGCGACGGCCGCGACGTGCGGGTTCTTCGAAGGGTCGGCCAGGTCGCCCTCCGCGACGTTGCAGGCGAAGAGCACCTTCTTGGAAGAAAGGAGGTTGTAAGCCTTGAGCCGGGCGCGCTCGTCATCGCTGACCTCCAGCGACGAGGCGGGCAGGTTCTCGTTGAGGTGCTTCACGAGGCGGCCGAGGAGTTCGACGTTCGCGATGGCGTCCTTGTCCTGGCTGCGGACCTTCTTCTGGTTGCGCTCGAGCTGCTGTTCGGCCGACTGGATGTCCGCCAGGATCAGCTCGGTCTCGATGACGCCGATGTCGCGCACCGGGTCCACCTTGCCCATGCTGTGGACGATGTCGTCGTTGTCGAAGCAGCGCACGACGTGGATGATGGCGTCGCACTCGCGGATGTTGGAGAGGAAGTCGTTGCCTTTGCCTTCGCCCTTGGAGGCGCCGGCGACGAGCCCGGCGATGTCCACGATGTCGATCGTGGCCGGGATCACCACCTTCGTGCCGGCGATGACCTGGAGTTTCTGCATCCGCTCGTCGGGGACCAGCACGACGCCCACGTTGGGCTCGATCGTGCAGAACGGGTAGTTCGCCGCTTCGGCCTTGCGGGAGCGCGTGAGGGCGTTGAAGAGGGTCGACTTGCCCACGTTGGGGAGTCCGACGATGCCTGCCTGGGTCTTTGCCATGGAAGAGGCAACGTGGGCTTCCGCCCCGCCGAGGTCAAGTGTCGGCGCTCAGGGCGCCTCGGCCGCGGGGGCGGACAGGATCGCTTCGTCCTTCGGCTGCGGCTGTCCGCCGAGGATGCGGGCCAGGGCGATCCGCCCGTGCAGGGACACGATCTCGAGTTCCGCCGAAGGATTCAGGCGCGGGTCGCGCGTGATCAGGCGCAGGCCCGGGCGGACGATCGTGCCCGGCAGGATGAGCAGGGGCACCGTGGGGCTGCCCGGCGGGTAGCCTTGCACGAAACCCACCCGGACGTCGCGAGGAGAGCCGGCGGGCTGCAGGAACGGATTCTCGGGCGCGGCGGCCGGCGCCGGCCGCTTGGAAGCGCAGCCCGAGAGCAGCGCGACCAGCAGGCAGGCTGACGTGAGACGGCTCACTCGCGATGCGTGAAGCCGGGGCCTTCCGGGGGCTTGCCGATGAAGGCGGCCAGGGCGGAATTAGGAGGCAGGCCGCCGGGCAGGCCGCCGGGCGACAGCGGGCCGGGGGCTTGTTCGCCTTTGTCTTCTTCGGAGAGGAACTGGTCGAAGCCGGGACCCGAGGTGTCGAGCTCGCCTTCGAACATGCCCTGGAGCTGGCGCATGCGCGTCGGGTGGCGCATCTTGCGCAGGGCCTTGGCTTCGATCTGACGGATGCGTTCGCGCGTGACCTTGAAGTGACGGCCGACTTCCTCGAGCGTGCGCTGGACGCCGTCGAGGAGGCCGAAGCGCAGGATGAGGACCTCCTTCTCGCGTTCGGCCAGGGAGCGGAGCACGAAGTCGATCTTCTCGCGGAGCAGGCGGGTCGACGCGGTGTCCGAAGGATTCTCGGCCGACTTGTCCTCGATGAAGTCGCCGAGGGAGGTGTCTTCGCCGTCGCCGACCGGGGACTGCAGCGAGATCGGCTGCTGGGCCATCTTCATGATCTGCTGCACGCGGTCGATGGCCATGTTCATCTCGTTGGCGACCTCCTCGGCGGTCGGTTCGTGACCGAGTTCCTGGGTCAGCTGCTTCTGGACCTGCATGACCTTGTTGAGCGTCTCGATCATGTGGACCGGGATGCGGATCGTGCGGGCCTGGTCGGCGATCGAGCGGGTGATCGCCTGGCGGATCCACCAGGTCGCGTAGGTCGAGAACTTGTAGCCGCGGCGGTATTCGAACTTCTCGACCGCCTTCACGAGGCCCATGTTGCCTTCCTGGATGAGGTCGGTGAAGAGCAGGCCGCGGTTCTGGTATTTCTTGGCGATGGAGATGACCAGTCGGAGGTTATGCTCGACCATCTCGGTCTTGGCCTGCTGGGCTTCCTCGAGGTGCTTGCGGACGTTGCGGGCGAGGTGGAGGAGCTCGGAGGGGTTGAGGCGCCAGCGCAGTTCGATCTCACGGCTGCGGGTGGCGGAGATCTCGGGCTTGCGCGCGAGCTTGGCGCGGACCGGGCCGCGGGCGACGATGGTCGGCTGGACGAGGTTGCGGGAGTCTTCGATGTCGCCCTTGATGTCGGGCAGTTCGAGCCACTCCTCGAAGAGCTTCATCTTGAAGCAGAACTTGCGCAGGATGTCCTTGCAGCCTTCCTTGGCGGTCAGCTCGAGCTTGCGGTAGGCCTCCCGGCTCTTGGCTTTCTTGGCCTCGTCCGCTTCGTCGAGGTATTTCTGCCAGGACTTGTCGAGCTTGGCCTTGAGCTTGGCGCACTCTTCGGTGGCCTTGGGCAGCATCTTGTAATACGCGTCGCGGGACTCGACCTTCTTGTCGATCACGACCTTGTCGAAGCGCTCTTCCTTGCGCAGGACCTTGAGGGCGAGGTCGAGCTGGTAGGGCAGGGTGAGCCAGCAGGAGAACAGGAACTCCTGGGCGCGCAGCTCGGCGTCCTCGATGCGCTTGGAGATCTCGACTTCCTGTTCGCGGGTCAGGAGCGGCTTATGCCCCATCTGCTTCAGGTAGACGTTGAACGGATCGTAGGGCGCGTCGGCCGGGACGGTGCGCGCCGCCTCTTCTTCGGAGTCCTCGACCTTCTTGCGGTACGTCTCGACCTCGTCCTCGTCGAGGAGCTTGATGTCGAGGTTGTCCAGGATGTTCATGATGTTCTCGATCAGCTCCGGGTCGGTGGCGCTGTCGGGAATGATCTCGTTGATGTTCTGGACCGTCACGTAGCCGTTCTTCTTCGAGAGGCTGACCAGCTGCTGGACCTTCTCGTTGATGTCCGGACGGATCAGGACCGGCTTGGCCGGCTTCTCGATCCTGCCGGCCGGAGTCTCCTTGGCGACGGGCGCGGGCTTGACGGACTTCGGCGCCGGGGCGGGCTTGGCCGGGGCGGGCTTCACGGCGGCCTTGGCCGCAGGCTTCGCGGCCGGTACGACCTTGGCGACGGGCTTCGCCGGGGCCGCCTTGACCGACGCCTTCGAGGGCGCGGGCTTGGCGGCAGGCTTGGAAGCCTTGCCGGCGGGCTTGGCCGCGGCCTTGGAGGCTTTGACGGGTTTGTCGGAAGTCTTCTTGTTCTTCTTGTCGGGCATCTTCGTGGAAATCAGGCGGTGAGGGTGGGCGGGGCGGCGTGCGAGCGACGCAGGGCGATCTTCTCGGCCTGCAGGGCGTTGAGGGCGGCCACGTCGTCGCGCGGCGTGGCCGCGATGCGGGCGTCGAGGCGACGGACCAGCGCCTGGACGTGGCGGGCGTGGAAGGACTTCAGGATCGTGTTGGCCCGGGGCAGGATGTCCTTCTCGTCGTCGCGCCCGGCGTAGCTTTCGGCGGACAGGCGGGCGGCTTCGGTGCGCAGTTCGTCGTCGAGCGCGCTGACGGCCTCGCGCAGTCCGTTGAAGTGGCCGTGCGCGGCTTCGTTGAGCAGGGCCATCAGGAGTTGCCCGCCGCGGCCGGACGCGTCGATCCATTCGAGCGGCAGGGCTTGGGCGACGGGGACGAAATAGGCTTCATGCCGAAGAAGGAAGAGTATCAAATCCTCTTCCGGGGTTGTCAAGCCCCCCCCCTTGACAACGGGGGCCGGGATGGCGTCGGCCCCGCCGGCGAGCTGCGCGGCCGGCCGTTGGGCCTGGGATTGGGCGCGATGGCGCTCGTAGGCCATGTGCATCTCGCGGATGCCGATCCCGGCGTGCCGCGCGGCTTCGTTCAGGGCTTCGCGGACGATCTCCTCCGCCCCGGCCTGTTCGACGATCGGAAAGAGGGTTTCCAGCAGGCTGAGCCGGCTGGTGAGCGGGAGGTTCACCGAGCCCTCGGGGATCAGGGACTGCACGCAGAATTGCATGGCGCTGCGGGCGCCCGCCACCAGCCCGGGCCAGCCGGCCGCGTCGTTCGTCGAGAAATACTCGTCGGGGTCCTTGCCGCCCGGCAAGGCCAGGAACCGGATGTCGAGGCCCTCGCGCAGGCCGATGGGCAGGAGGCGGAGGGCGGCCTTCTGGCCGGCGGCGTCGGCGTCCAGGAAGACGATGAGCCGCTGGGTGAAGCGTCGGAGCTGCTGGAGGTGCTCTTCGGTGACCGCGGTGCCCTGGGCGGCGATGGCTCCGGGGATGCCCGCCGAATGGCAGCGGATCGCGTCCAGCTGGCCTTCCACGAGGACGAACGGATCGGCGTCCTTGCGCGTCATGCGGGCCCGGTCGAGGTTGAAGACGGTGCGCGATTTCTTGAAGAGCTCCGTCTCCGGCGAGTTGACGTACTTCGCCTCGCGCGAGGGGTCGTCTTCCGGGGTGATGTCGAGCTGGCGGGCGGTGAAGGCGATCACGCGGCCCTGGATGTCGCGGATGGGGATCACCAGCCGGCCCCGGAAACGGCAGCGCCAGCGCAGGGGATCGGGGATGCGGTCGACGCCGAAGAAGAGCCCGGTCTGGGCCAGGGCTTCCTTGGCGTAGCCCTTGGCCAGCAGGCCGGGGATGAGCTTCGAATCGTCGACCGGCGCGAAGCCGACGCCGAATTCGTCGGCGACCTCCGGGCGGAACTTGCGTTGCCTGGTCCAGTAGTCGCGGATCCAGGCGCCGTGCACGGGGTCTTCGAGGAAGCAGCGGCGCCAGTAGTCGGTGACGAGCTCGTGGATCTCGAGCAGCTGGCCGCGGAAGGATTTCTCGTTCTTCCCGTCGCCGCCGGTCTCATACTCGAGCTTGAAGCCGAAACGCGTGGCCACGCGTTCGATGGACTCGGGGAAATCCAGTCCTTCGCGGTTCATCACCAGCTTGAAGGCGTCGCCCCCTTGCTGGGTGCTGAAGCAATACCAGAGCCCCGTCTCCGGGTTGACCTTGAACGACGGACTCTTCTCGGACTTGAACGGGCTCAGGCCCCACCAGTCGCG
>JACCDS010204769.1_pt1 | contig 12254 bp, 10 predicted proteins | sample 7446441 | NCBI WGS metagenome assembly JACCDS01 (sample SAMN15323445, study PRJNA562643) | freshwater metagenome | isolation source: river surface water | place: USA:Blue River Watershed | collected 2017-08-17
ACTGCAATTTCTTTGGATAATATACAGATTCGTATTCCATCCTCAGGAAATTTCGCCATTCAAATTGCAACAATTAGTGGTTCAGCAACCATTTCGGGTAGTTCATACAACGTTTGGAACAATAATGTGATTTCATCATCGGGGGCATCAGCATGGAACGAAGGATTTACGGTACAATCGACAGTGTTTAATACTACATTCAAGGCATGGCAGACAGGTGCAAATTTCATAAAATCCGGTGGATTGCAAGTGATTTATATTTTGGATGAATCAAATTCAAAAGCTTATAAATTGACCTTTATTCATGGCGCCAGTTCGTCGAATCATTATCTTGAAATTGAACAGTTATTATGAGGAATATGAATTTGAAACCCCTTTTGAGTAATGCCGCGGTGATCCTGTTAATGATTATTCAATCTTCTTGGGGGAATTTATCTGGACAGGTTTCGGTGGGATCATCTACCGTAAATTCCTCTGCAATTTTAGAGATATCGTCTACAAGTAAAGGGCTGCTCATGCCTAGATTATCTAATACTCAGATGTTGGCGATATCGTCGCCAGCAACTGGACTCCAAGTAATTAATACGGATGCGGGATGCGTTTATTTTTATAATGGTTCGCAATGGTTGAGTACATTGAATTCGTACAAAACTTTTGCAAATGCCGGTGTAAATGTGCAGTTTGACAATCTAGTTCTTACAATACCTACATCCGGTAACCGTTCTGTTCAAATCAAAACGGTTTCTGGAACAATTTCATTGTCGGGAATGTCAAATAATTATTATTTAACTGCTTCGGCGGGAACTACATCACCTGCGGTTTCTTCGGTGGCATCTTACAACCGACAATCCAGCAGTTTCGGTACGAATTATACCTATTGGGATCCCAATTTGAACATACAATGGCACGGCAGTTATCAAGAGTTATTCATTAATGATGAGACCAATTCTCGATCATATCATATTATTTGTATGATAGGCAATGGTTATAATGATAATTACTTTGAAATCGAAAGAGTGAAGTAGAGTTTATGAATTTATGGAGGTTGATAGCCTGGTTTTATATTGGACTATCTAATTAGTTTTTACCCAATTTATTCTCTTCTAAATTTTAGGTGTAACTAAACCATTTTCTTCATTTTTACGGGAATTTGCAAAATATTTATTTTCGTTTACGGAATGGCCGTAATTTAAAATTTGTTGGATGATGTAGTTTGCAACACTATTTCATCTGAACTAAATATATGAATAATAAAGGTTTTTTATTTGCCAAGGCATTCTTCTGGGGATGGGTGTTGATTTTAATTTTTGCAGGTTCTTGTTCAACAGTTCAAATATCAGAACGGGGTACAAATCAGAATTCACCGGGGATTACTTCGAGGGAAGTTAAAGCAGGTAAAAGCAGTAATGTAGAATCAAAAAAAATTGTTAATGAGGAGGTTGGATTAAAGCAGCTACTGCAACTACGAACTAAAACTACAATTGAGAATCCCAATTCACTTGTTTTAGAAGCTAAAAACAACTACAATGTAATTAGCGCTAAGAGGATCGATCTTAAAAGTAAAACGAGTAAGGATCAATTAAAAAAACCGGCTTTGGGGGTGAAATTTGGGATAATAAATCAGGTGAAAAATCGATTGCCCCAAAAAGTGAAATCTATTAAAAATAGTAATTCTGTTGTTCCTGATTATTATTCACCCGTTTGGCATTGGATCCTATTTGTAATAGGGGTAATTTTAGTTTTATTTTTATTATACTTTACTGTCGTATTAATTACATTTTCTTTTTAGCCGTGTTTTGCATAAAGTACCCGTATTTTACTGGGAAACCGGAAATCCAATAAACACAGGCTATTAAAACAAAAAATCCTCCCGTAAAGAGAGGATTTTTCAGTGGGCCCACCTGGGCTCGAACCAGGGACCACCTGATTATGAGTCAGGTGCTCTAACCGACTGAGCTATAGGCCCGATTAGAATTGCAAATATAGACCAATTATTTTTGTCTTTCAAATTGAATTGTGGTAAAAATTGAGCATTTTTGAAAAGTTTAACAACATTAACTTCTCAAATTGTATTTTGACCCATGCGAATCCATTGCATAATTCAGAATTTTATTACTTGCTTCGTTTTTACTTTAGTTGGTTCTGGGCTAAGTGCAACAAATAGTAATTTCAATAGCCTTTATCATCCCCCGAAAAAACAAAGAAATTGGGAGAAAATTGTATCATCGCACGGCATAGAAATCTTTACCAGAGACCAATTGGAGTCGCAATACAAGGAAATAAAAGCTACATTGGAATTGGATTGTAGTTTGAATACATTCGTTGGAGTAATTACTGACTACCCCAACTATAAGAATTGGATTTATGCAACAGGCACTTCCGATCTAATAGAAAAGGTTTCGGATTTGGAATATACTATGCATCAGCTCATTGAAACTCCCTGGCCCACTGATAACAGGGATGTGTGCATGCGTGTTAAGATTAATCAGGATGAAACATCGGGTAAGGTGGTAATAGTAAATAAATCAGAACCTAAATTACGGCCTGAGGCAAAGGGTGTTGTACGAGTTAAACGAAGTGATATTCGATGGGAAGTCATACCTGTATCTAAGAATAGATTAAAATGTACCTATTATTTAAATACAGAACCTGGAGGAAGTGTACCCGCTTGGTTGATTAATTTGTTCATTGCAGAGGGACCGTATCAATCTTTGTACAATTTGAAACACCATCAGATTAAGAAGGCCAAATATTTGGGTCATAATAATCCGATGATTATAGAGAAATTCAAGTAGAACATGAATGTTAACGGGAATTGACGACGAAGAATTCAGCTGAATAAACGTATTTAGTTACATAATTTCGACACAAAATCAATCGATTAAGAATTTTTGGCACGGTATTTGAAAGTGATAAAGCACAAACAACAAATAAATAAAAACTTTAAAAACTTACAATTATGAAAAAAATTACAACTTTATTCGCAATGACTGCCATGATGGTAGGTGCTGCTTACAGTCAAATCGTTATTCGTGGTATTGATTTCGCTACAAATCCTGCAAGATGGAATGGTAAGCCAGTAACAGTTAAAGACATTCAATTGAATATGTCTAATCATCAAGCAGTTGCAGCTGGTGCGGTAGCTCCTGCAGGTGCGGTTGCTCCAGGTGGTGCTTTGAATGCTGCTCCAGGTCCAAATGGTCAAGGTGCGGCTGTAATTCGTTGCAATCCTCCAAGAGGTTTCAAGCAAATTGATGTAGATTTCTTAGAAAAGCCTGAATACGAAGGTTGCTTCTTTATGTCTGAAGCAATGTATAATGACTTGAAGAAACAAACAGCTGGCCAAACCAAAGTTGATGTACAATTAACTTTCCGTGGTGATAGCAAAATGGGATACCAAGTAACTTTCTACCGTTTAGGTAAATAATTTAGAAATTTTTAAACATAGTATTTTATAGCAGAAAAGCCACCGAAAGGTGGCTTTTCTGTTAAACACTTTTTAAATCTTTAAAGTCTTCGATGCCTTTATCTTTGAAAAGTTTGCGGAGCTTACTTTGAACGTTCCTTACATAAGCGTAGCTTAAATTCATCAGTACCGCTATTTCTTTAGCTTTGTAGTTTTCCAACGTCAGAGCCAAAATACGTTTTTGCGAGTCTGTGATCTCTTCTTGAATATTGTATGTTTTAAGGATTTCGTCAATTTCAAGATTTTTAATTGGTGGTGGAACATGGGTGTCTACTGCAGAATCAATTAATGAAATCTGTTCCAAGGTTTGCTTTATTTCAAGCATTTCAGGTAGATTGGAATGGGCAGAGTTTTTGATAATTTGTAAAATGGTTCGACCATTGTTTACAATGATTTCAGAAATACTTAAAATTTTTGCCTGCAGTTCTTTTTCTGTTTCCAAGTGTTCCAAATCTCGTTGTCTAGATGCTAAAACTAGTTTTTGTTGTTCAATCAATCTGGATTTATTGGCGTTGAGTTTTCTTCCCAAAAATATTAAAGAAACAAGCATGATTGACATGGCAATTATTACAATTACCATAAAGGTTAATTCTTGTTTTTTTCTATGAAGTTCCTTGTTTGAATATTCTAACTTTTCATTGAATTCACTTACTGTAAATTTTTGTTGAAGATCTGCAACGCGAATGCTATCTGTTTGGGCAAAGTGTTCAGTTAAATATGTTTTAGATTTATCAGTATATGCGTATGCCGCATTGATGTTGCCTGCTGATTTCATTCCAAATTGTTTCAATTCATAATAATTGTATTTACCCATAGGTAATAGCTCATTGAAAGTTATGTTAGATTCTGCTTCTTCAATGAGTTTGGCAAAAATTGGGTAATTATCTTCAATATAATCGAGAATAAGAGTAGTTGAGTTGGAAAGGATAGTAGAGTAATAAGTGACAAATTTATTGGAATGTTCTGCAAGAAATTGCTCCATATTTATGGTATTAATTTTTGCTCGTTCTTTTAGCATTTGACAAACCAATCTTTTGTAAAATAATTCACCCTGATAAATAGGTTGTATCTCATTTTCGGACAACAGGCTTAATAATTTGTCAGCTTCATTGGGTTTGTTAACTTCCAACAAATAACCAATATAAGTAAGCTTTGCTATTTGACCTTCATAGGTATGATCCGTTGGATCAAGTAACGATCTGTTTTTGTTAATATAATAGTAAGCCTTATCTACTTTTCCATCTTGCAAATAGGAAGTGGCAATATTGTTAAATAGCATTGCATTGTCCCTTTTTTCAGAATTCTTAAGTGCAATGAGAAAATAGTCGGCAGCTACTCCATAAAAGCCTTGGCTTGTAGCCAGCGCACCGAGGTTTAAGCTATAATCGTAGATGTAGTTAGATAGTTTTATTTGCGACGCTTTTTCAAAACCTTTGTTAAAATAATAACCTGCCGAATCGAGTTCCCCTACATAAAAGTGGTAGCTACCAAAGATATTATTCAGCGTCATTTCATAATAGAAATTACCTGGAAATCCTTCGAATTTTTTGAGATTTTTCACAGCCAATGGAGTAAGATTTTCATCGAAATTCCATAGATACGTATATGTTGTGTCTAAAACAAAAAATGCATTGATGGAGTCATTGGGGTTTTCTTTGAGATCTTTTGATCGAAATGAAACGAGTTTTTTAAATTCATTTGGATGATTAAAATAAAGTCGCGCACCCAATGAACTAAGATACCAAGCGGGTAAATTGAGTTTATTATCGGAATAAAAATGCCAAATTGAATCAGCAGAATTCACCTTGTAACGATAATAATTATCTACCTCATTCTTTTTATTATTGCAGCCTGCAGTGAATGCAAATAGAATTATAAAAATTAATAATATTTGGATTTTACTCCTTTTGGATGTGATTTTATTGAGTGTAATATATTTCATTAAGAAATGGGCTATCATTTTAATACATCACTTAATTGGAACGAATAGAATATTTTAATAAATAAAAGGATATGAAATTCTGTATTCCTCTTAATTCTTCAGTGAAAATAGAATTAATTCTACAATATTTGTTTAATTGAGGATTAATTATGGAAAAGTAATTGAGAGGGTGAAAAGATAATCACGCCTAAAAAGTAGAGATTAACTATTAACGCAGATCAAACGGGACTAAAAAAAATTAGAGTCGAATTTCTTGTTTCGCCCCAATATTAATGGAAGTTCCCGGTTTTTGCGGACTCCCGTAAAATAATTCAATATTCGATTCACCCAAGTTTTTCACAGTTACAATGGGTGATTCCCCTCCATTGTTTTCAACTCGAATGTCCACTGAATTATTCATATATAAGATCTTAAACGAATAGCCTTGCCATTGAGCTGGACACTGTGGTTGGATAAAAAGCTGTTGATTTTTGATTCTCAATCCCCCGAAACCTTGAACAATACTTAAATAACTACCCGCCATTGAGGTGATGTGCAGTCCATCTTCCGTATCGTTGTTATAGTTGTCTAAATCCAAACGGGCTGTTCTCACATACATTTCGTAAGCTTTGTCCATTTTAGATAATTTAGCAGCAAGAATACTGTGAACACAAGGGCTCAATGAACTTTCATGAACCGTAAAAGGCTCATAGAAATCGAAATTATTTCGGTGTTGTTCTTCGGTAAAATCATCCTCAAAGAAGTAAAAACCTTGGAGAACATCGGCCTGTTTGATGTAAACACTGCGTAAAATGCGATCCCAGCTCCATTTTTGATTTAAGGGACGGTGTTCCGCAGGCAAATCGGCAACAGGAATCAGTTCTTTTTCCAAGAAACCATCGTGCTGCACGCAAATATTTAATTCTGAATCGACAGGCAAATACATGTTTTGCTGGATGTGATTCCAACGATCAAATTCTGAGCTTTCTACAAAATTTGTTTTGCTGATCAATTCTTTAAACAATTCTGATTTATTGGTTTTCAACCAATTCGTTGCTTCTTGAGTGTATTTCATGCACCAAAGCGCCAAGTAGCTCGTGTACCAGTTGTTGTTTACGTTATTTTCATATTCATTTGGCCCCGTTACACCATGCATTTCATAGCGTTTTCTACGTTCTGACCAATGCACGCGTTGCGACCAAAAACGTGAAATCCCTAGAAGTACTTCCCAGCCACCCTCAGATAAATAATTCCAATCGCCCGTATGTTCAATGTAATTGTAAATTGCATAAGCGATTGCACCGTTACGGTGGATTTCCTCAAAGGTAATTTCCCATTCATTGTGACATTCTTCGCCGTTCATTGTAACCATAGGATACAAGGCAGCACCATTATTAAAGCCCAATTTTTGAGCATTTTCTATGGCTTTGTCTAATTGCTTGTAACGATAAAGTAATAATTGTTTGGAAATGGAAGACTCGCTGGTAACCAAATAAAAAGGCATGCAATACGCCTCTGTATCCCAATAGGTACTTCCGCCGTATTTTTCACCGGTGAATCCTTTGGGTCCAATGTTCAAACGCGGATCATCCCCGCAATAGGTTTGATTTAGCTGGAAAATATTGTAGCGAACCGCTTGTTGCGCTGAAACATCCCCCAAAACCTCTACATCGCTGTTTTCCCATTTTTCATTCCACGCTTTGGAACTCATTTCCAAATGCGTTTCAAACGATGCAACAGCCATTTTTTGAAGGGATTTTTTTGCGTGAATCAATACTCCTTCATTAGGGTGATTGAAATTACTGGAAGTTATTACATGCTTAACAAAAGAATAATTTACACCCGATTTTATCTTGAATGTGTAGGTGCTTGATACATATTTTTGTCGAGTTTCGTGAGTGGAATCCAGCGAAATGGTTTGACCCTCTTCTTGAATTTCAAATTCGCATGAAGTTGCAAGTAACCAATTTAGTTTATTGGTTTTTACGAGCAGGTGCAATTGATTTTCTTTGGCTTCCTCAGTGATGGATTCCCAGAATTTTTCCCCATAATTTGAATCCTTATTTGAAATATCCCCATCGAGGTAATTGCATACTTCGATAGAGCAATCCGTATCCGTTTTGATTGTATATTTCAGTGCGGAATATTCTTTATTAATCAATGAATAGAATCGTGTAGATTCAATCCAAACTCCAATTTTATTCGACAAACGGATGTGAGCATTTCTACGAAGTACGCCATTAAACATGTCCAATTCCCTGTAAAAATCGAGCACTTCGGCCATGTTTAAGTCAACGGTTTCACCATTTATTTTGATTGTCAAGCCGCTCCAATATGTGGAATTGATGACTTTAGCAAAGTACTCGGGATATCCATTTTTCCACCAACCCACACGTGTTTTGTCTGGATAATAAACTCCACCTACGTAGGTTCCTTGAAGTGATTTCCCGGAAAATGATTCTTCTAAATTGGCACGTTGGCCCATCATACCATTGCCAATGCTGAAAATACTCTCGGCAATTTCGTTCATTTCAGGATTAAAACCTTCTTCGATTATCTTCCAAGGATGTGCTTTAAAGTATTGAATCATAATTTTTTCGGGGGATGTTTTATTGGGGGGGGTAATTTTAAATTTAAAATCCGTGTTTTGAGAAATCAAATTGACCTAAATTGGAAATACAATAATCTGCTTGGGGCAAATCCGTAGAATTTCCAATTCCAACGGCCAACATGTTGGCCGATTTTGCTGCCGTAATTCCGGATTGACTATCTTCGAAAACGATACAGTTTTCAGGTGTGACAGTTAATAGTTCTGCCGCTTTTAAAAACGTTTCAGGGTGTGGTTTGCCATGAGTAACTGTTGATGCATCAACTATCGCATGGAACTTATGGATAAGACCTACTTTTTCCAGTACTAAGTTGGCATTTTTACTTGCAGAACCTAGTGCTAGTGGAATATTTAACGTTTCACAGCGACTAAAAAAATCCAAAACACCGGGAAGCAAATGAGATTGATTCATTTCCTGAACTTTTTCTAGATACCACTCATTTTTTCGATTTAAATCGACTTCAAATTGATCGGGTGTGATACTAAATTGCGCTTTTTGGAGTATGAATTTCAAAGAGTCAACGCGAGAGACGCCTTTTAATGCCTCATTGTCTTCCTCCGTTAAGTCGTAACTGTATTCACTGGCTAAGCGTCTCCAAGCAATAAAATGATAGACGGCAGTGTCGCAAATCACCCCATCCAAATCAAGGATGATGGCTTGTTTCATGCGTTTACTGCAATCTTCGCTAAGTGATATTCTACCAAGTTCACTACAGGTTCAGAAGTTATCACTCCGATATTTAAGCGGTGTATTTTACAAGCTTCACGCAATAAATCTTGAAAATGATAAGCAACAGAACCTACGAAATGTACTTGAACATCTTTGTGGTGTTCGTATTTCCAAATGTGTATGTTTATGAACTTACTAAATCCGTTATATATGAAATCTCTCACCCATTTTTCTTCGCGGTTATCGCTTAAGAAACGCATGAAAGATGCTAAATACACATTGGGATTAGGTTTGTTGTATACTGCTTCAAAGATTATTTCTTTGGTTAAGCCATAACGGTCGATTAATCCATTGTGGATTTTTGGGGGAAGTTCTTTGTACAAGAACATACGAAGAAGTTCTTTGCCATAGAATGTTCCACCCGCTTCATCACCAAGCACATAGCCCAATGCGGGGACTTCTTCGTGAATATTTGTTCCGTCGTAATAACATGAATTGGAACCTGTACCCATAATGCAAGCAATTCCTGGCTCATCACCACAAGTTGCATAAACGGCGCCATTTAAATCATGATCAACGGTTACTTGTGCTTTTGTAAATACAGATTTGAGCGCTTTCTCAACAATAGCGTTTCGCGAAGTACTCGATGCTCCAGCACCGTAGAAATAGACATACTCTACCATTGGAGCCAAATCTGCTAATTCGGTGTTTTTTCGAATTTCAGATTCAATGAGCTCAGTGGGATGAAAAAATGGGTTAAAACCCATGGTGTGCAAGGTGATACGAGTATCTTTACCATCGGTGAATACCCAATCACACTTGGTGCTTCCGCTATCAGCTACGAGTAACATATCTATTTTTAATTACAATTGGGGTGCAATATAGTTAAATTTTCAATTAGTGTCAAATAAACACTAACTATAGAAATGATTTGATTTGTAAAAAGCTGCGTACTTGAATATCTTTGCTTCAATTTATGTCTCAATTGGCCAGTGTTAACCCCCACGTATCCACAGATTGTGTGATTTTTGGATTCAGTCAAGAGACGTTAAGATTGTTGTTGATACGCAGAAGTATTCCCAACAAAATTACGGAAGTTGACGATATACATTATGCATTGCCTGGAGATCTTGTACGTGATGATGAAAATTTAGACGAAGCGGCAAAGCGCGTTTTGGCAGAATTGACAGGATTGAAAGGAATTTATTTGGAACAATTTCAAGCATTTGGTGATCCTCTGCGCGTTGCAAAACAAAAAGATCGCTCTTGGTTAAAAAGTGTTCGTCAGGATCCGGATGCTCGAGTAATTACCGTGGCATATATGGCTTTAATTGACTCGGGTAAAGTGAATGTACAACCGGGTTCATTTTCTAAAGAAGCGGTTTGGGTGCCGATACATGAAATACCTGAATTGGCATTTGACCACAATGAGATATTCGAAAATGCTTTAAATCAACTTCGAGAAATCGTGCAAATTCGTCCTATTGGTTTTGAATTACTTCCTGAGAAATTCACCATGAGCCAGTTGCAATCACTGTATGAAACCATTTTAGAACGCGATTTAGATAAGCGTAATTTTCGCAGAAAAATGTTAAATAGCGGAGTGTTAATTCCATTAACCGAGAAGCAAATAGGTGTGAGTAACAAGCCTGCGCGTTATTATATTTTCAATCGTGAATTGGTTGAATCAAGAGGACAATCTATCATGAATTTACGCATGGATGGAAGTTTCTCTTTATTCAGTTGATTTCGTACCTTTGCACCTCAATTTTTAAAATACATGTTAACAGTTTCAAACGTATCCCTTCGTTTTGGTAAAAGAGTTCTTTTTGAGGATGTAAATCTTAAGTTTACTCGTGGCAATTGCTACGGTATTATTGGCGCTAATGGTGCTGGAAAATCTACATTTTTAAAAATCCTTTCCGGTGAAATTGAACCCAATACGGGCTCGGTCGATATGGAGCCAGGAAAACGTATGGCAGTTTTGTCGCAGAACCACTTTCAATTCGACGAATTCCCGGTTTTAGAAACCGTAATTCGCGGCCATTCAAAACTTTGGGCCATTATGGAAGAGAAGGAGCGTTTGTATTCAAAGGAAGATTTCACCGAAGAAGATGGCATCCGTGCTTCTGAATTGGAAGGTGATTTTGCTGAAATGGATGGCTGGAATGCTGAAAGCGATGCGGCTACCTTATTGAGCAGCCTCGGAATCACAGAAGAACACCACGGCAAATTGTTGAAAGAACTTTCAGGTAATCAGAAGGTTCGTGTGTTAATTGCTCAAGCCCTTTTTGGTAATCCAGATGTTCTATTAATGGACGAGCCTACCAACGACTTGGACGTTGAAACCATTCGTTGGCTGGAAGATTTCTTAGCACAGTTTGAAAACACTGTGTTAGTTGTCAGTCACGACCGACATTTCTTGGATAATGTTTGTACTCACGTTTGTGATATTGACTTTAGCCGCATTAAAATTTTCTCTGGTAACTACACATTCTGGTATGAAAGTTCACAATTGGCATTGCGTCAAAGAAGTGATCAGAATAAAAAAGCGGAAGAAAAGAAAAAGGAATTGCAAGATTTTATTGCTCGTTTCAGTGCAAACGTGGCTAAAAGTCGCCAAGCAACCGCCCGTAAAAAAATGTTGGAGAAACTGGATATTGAAGAAATTCAACCGAGTACACGTAAATATCCCGGTATTTTCTTCAAACAAAACCGTGAGGTGGGAGATCAAATTTTAACAGTTGAAAATTTGTCGTACAAAACCGAGGACGGAAAATACTTGTTTAAGGATATTAACTTTACGGTGAACAAAGGCGATAAAATTGCATTTGTTTCTCGTAATACCTTGGCATTGAATACATTATTTAAAATTCTTTGGGGGGATTTGCAGCCATCAGCAGGGGAGATCCGTTGGGGTGTAACCGTAACAATGGGTTTTCTTCCTAACGAAAACGCACATTTCTTTACAGAAAAAATCAATTTAGTTGATTGGTTACGCCAATATTCTACTGAAAAAGACGAGACGTTTATTCGTGGATTCTTGGGAAGAATGTTATTCAGCGGTGAAGAAACTCAGAAAATGTGTACTGTACTTTCTGGAGGTGAAAAAGTTCGTTGTATGTTGAGTAAAATGATGATGGAATCTCCGAATGTGGGATTGTTTGACGAACCTACGAACCACTTGGATTTGGAAAGCATTCAGGCATTGAATAACGGAATGAAAGAATTTGCTGGTATTATATTATTCCATTCTCATGACCAAGAGGTAATGAATTCAATTGCAAATCGTATTATTGAAGTAGCGCCTAGCGGAATGATTGATAAATATATGAACTACGAGGAATATGCAGAAGATTCTCAAATTAAAGCTCGTAAAGAAGAGATTTACGCATAGTCAAATGGTTGTTTTATTAAAAGGTACTTCAAATTAATTACGTTAAATTCCCAGTTAAACCATTAAATATCAGGATTAATCCCCAGTAAATAAATTTCAGATAACACCAATAAAAATCTAATTTACAATAACAAAAATGAAAAAATATACTTTTTTACTTCCTCTAACAGCGGTTGCTTTATTGGGAAGTTG